>JACCDL010766899.1_pt1 | contig 21571 bp, 20 predicted proteins | sample 7441931 | NCBI WGS metagenome assembly JACCDL01 (sample SAMN15323437, study PRJNA562643) | freshwater metagenome | isolation source: river surface water | place: USA:Blue River Watershed | collected 2017-08-16 | reverse complement strand
ATGCTCAACAATTCGAATAATTTGTTTCTGCTCAACAATGGGTTCAATCAGTAACCAATTACGGTTTTTCAACACCCTGAATTGATCTGATGAAATATATTTACCAGTAGATGCTTCAAATAATTTCTTGAGTTCAGGTATTTGATGAGCTGCAAATCCAAATCCACTAAAAATTTCATGCATGATGGTATCTAGTGGCTGAATGTTTTTGAGCTTGTTCACAGGAATTGCAAAACTGTTTTCTTTTGCAACGATGAGTCTCTTTTTAATCTCTTCAATTTTTTGCTGGTACACTATATCAATTTCCTCAAACCGCTTTCCATTCATCAACATATTTGATGTTAATTCAGGAACAACTTCCTCAATTAGAGGAATCACCTTATGCCTAATAAAATTTCTAGTGTAATTGACAGATGCGTTGGAACTATCCTCCACCCACGACAATTGATGCTGAGTGGCATAGTCGGTTAGTTGTTTTCTTTGAGCAAACAAAAGCGGACGAATAATTTTTCCGGTTTTCACTTTCATACCTTGCAAACCAGCAATACCGGTCCCCCTAAAGAGTTGTATCATCATCGTCTCTACCTGATCATCTGCATGATGAGCAGTTAGCAACCATTTCTTCGTAGTACTCCTATCAGAATTAATTACTTCATCAAACCACTCGTAGCGAAGGTTTCGTGCAGTTTCTTGTACACCTTTTTTTCTGATTTCCATTTCTTTGTTGGTGTCAAATTGTTTGACCTGAAATGGAACTTTTAATTGAGTGGCAAGTTCTTTTACAAACAACTCATCTCGGTTACTCTCCTCGCCTCTAAGTTGAAAATTACAATGCAGAATAGTGAAATTGATATTTGCTTTACTCAACAAATGAGCAAGCACCACAGAATCTAAACCACCGCTACAAGCCAGGAATAAACTATCATTTTTACCCCATAGCTTCTTAGTAGCAACTTCTAAAATAAAAGCTTCTTGTAAATTAAAATTATTGTTATGTCTAGCTACACTATTCATTATGACAATTCATCATTTAATAAATTCAATGCCCCCATCAATTCTCTGAGTTCATGTTGTTTCGACAACTGCTTGGCTAATTGAATACCCTTTTCATAAACCACAATTGCTTTTTCAAATAAGGATACTTTTTCATAGGTTTTTCCCAAATGATAGTATGTACCCAGGTGTTGGTCGTCTATTTGCAAGATGGCTTCCATTTGTTCTATGGCAGCAGGAAAATCACCCAATTTCACCCATTCCATGGCCAAGGCATGCCGACTGAATAAGTCGGATGGATCTGCAGCAATAAAGGATTTTAATTTTTCAATTCTTTCCACTTGGAAATTTTAAACCAGTCCAACAAATTTCCCCATCTAGGGTTATATTTGTGTAAGAAATGGTTGTTGTGACAACTTTTTTTATTTCTAAAACCAGATACCATGAAGATACTTGTTTGCATCAGCAGGACACCCGATACGACTGCAAAAATAGCCTTCACCGATAACAACACGAAATTTGCTACTGACGGCGTACAATGGATCATCAATCCATACGACGAATGGTATGCATTGGTAAGAGCTATTGAGTTGAAAGAAAAAGATGCTTCTGTCACCCTGCATTTAATCAATGTAGGCAATGCGGATACAGAACCCATCATTCGCAAGGCATTGGCCTTGGGAGGTGATGAAGCTATTAGGGTGAATACAGATATTCAAGATCCATTCTTCATTGCAAGTCAGATTGCACATGTTGCAAAGGAAGGCGGATATGATTTGATCATGACTGGTAAAGAGACCATCGACCACAATGGTTCTTCTATTGGAGCGATGGTAGCTGAACTTTTAGATACAAATTATATCAGCTTAGCCACAAAACTGGATATTGAAAGTGGAAAAGCATTGGTAAGCAGAGAAATTGAGGGCGGTGAGGAAATTGCTGAGTCACCTCTTCCGCTTACCCTATCATGTCAAAAAGGAATGGCTGAAGCAAGGATACCCAATATGAGAGGTATCATGGCTGCTAGAACAAAACCATTGAAAGTGGTTGAACCTGTTCAGTCGGACTGCTACACTGAAACCATCAATTTCCTTTTGCCTCCTCCAAAAGCAGGTGTCAAATTAATTCCTGCAGATACTCCTGAATTGTTGGTTAAATTATTGAGAGAAGAAGCAAAAGTCATCTAAAAAATATTTTTATGTCAGTACTCATTTATACAGAACACCAAGACGGAAAATTCAAAAAGAATTCACTAGAAGCTATTTCCTACGGCGTAACCTTAGCCAATCAGTCGGGAGCAGCAGCATTTGCATTGGTTGTTGGAAACACCACCGCTTCCTTATCAGATTTAGGTAAATACGGCGTTAATAAAGTCTTTCATGTTGCAGCAGATCATGCACATTTATCTGATTCCAAATTCATGTCTGCTTTGATAGCTCAAGTTGCTACTGAGCAAAATATTACTACAACTGTATTCAGCAATACACTTTCAGCAAAAGGAATTGCGCCAAGAGTTGCAGTTAGACTAAAAGCAGGCATGATAGCTGGTGCGGTTGCATTACCAGATTTAAGCAATGGATTTGCAGTCAAGAAAAATGTATTTTCTGGAAAAGCTGTTACCGATATCAAGGTATTAACAAACAACAAAGTAATAACGCTCAACGCCAATGCCTTTGAAATCAAAGAAACCGGCGGATCTGCTGAAGTTGTCAACCTAAACATATCACTTCCTAGTTCTACTATTACCATTAAAGCAGTCAATAAAACTGCTGGTGAAATTCCTTTGGCTGAAGCTGAGCGAGTAATTAGCGGTGGACGTGGCTTAAAAGGTCCAGAAAACTGGGGCATGATTGAAGAGTTGGCTAAGCTGACTGGAGCTGCTACTGCATGTAGCCGAGCCGTTGCAGATGCACATTGGCGTCCGCATCATGAGCATGTTGGACAAACTGGACTCGCTGTTTCACCTAATTTATATTTTGCGGTAGGTATTTCTGGCGCTATCCAACACCTGGCAGGAGTAAACAGAAGCAAGACGATTGTAGTTATCAACAAAGACCCAGAAGCACCTTTCTTCAAAGCTGCTGATTATGGTATAGTAGGCGATGCTTTTGAAGTAATGCCAAAGATCATTCAAGCAGTGAAGGACTTGGGATAATTTTGCCTTATTTTCGCTTTGTATATGAAGAAGATCGAACTTGAAATCGTGGCCCTCTCCCATTCTATTACCCAATCCAATTCATACGCAGTGGTATTGGGTGAAGTCAATGGTCTAAGGCGTTTACCAATTGTTATTGGTGGCTTTGAAGCACAAGCCATTGCAGTAGCGCTTGAAAAAATGAAACCAACGCGGCCGCTTACCCACGACTTGATGAAAAACTTCATGCTTGCATTTAATGTTGAGCTACACGAAGTAATTATATCCGACTTACAAGAAGGAATCTTCTATTCTAAATTGTTGTGCAGTAATGAAGTGGATACCGTTGAAATTGACTCAAGAACATCTGACGCATTAGCATTGGCTGTCCGTTTTGGTTGCCCCATTTACATCTACGAAAACATCTTCGATATAGCAGGAGTTGATAATCCTGAAAAAATCATCAACGAAGAAAAACCAGCTGCATCAGTAAGCACTGGTCATGAAGATCTAAAACAGCTTGATATTGAAGAACTAGAAAGATTACTGAACGAAGTGCTTGAAAACGAGGACTACATCAGAGCTATTGCCATAAGGGACGAAATTAATTCCAGGAAAAAATAACCCTGCAATGATTGTCTTCCCTAATGCAAAAATCAATTTAGGTTTAAGAATCACCTCCAAGCGAACCGACGGCTATCACAACCTTGATACAGTTTTCTATCCCATCAACCTAAAGGATGCCTTAGAAATAATTACCAATCCTGATCAGTCAGCCAACGACGTAACTTTTACATCAAGTGGATTGAGCATTCCCGGTTCAGCATCTTCCAACCTTTGTATAAAGGCCTACCAATTGCTGAAGTCAAAATTCCCTGAACTCCCAGCAATCCAAATGCACTTGCATAAAAATATTCCAATGGGAGCTGGATTAGGTGGAGGATCAGCAGATGGAGCGTTTACTTTACAATTGCTCAATGAAAAATATAAACTGAATCTTGGTGAGGAGGAATTGATCGATATGGCTTTAACACTGGGAAGTGATTGTCCCTTTTTCATCAAAAACACTCCCGTACACGCAACAAGCAGAGGAGAAATCATGCAAACAACTTCAGTTGATTTAAGTGATAAGAAAATTGTTTTGATTCTCCCTGGTATTCATGTTAGCACTGCACTTGCTTTCAAGGGTTGCCCTATTTCTTCTGCAATTGAACCCTGCGATACTATTACTCAACAACCAGTGGAGACATGGAAAGAACAATTGTTCAATGATTTTGAACAAACAGTATTTCCAAATTATCCAGCATTAGCAACCATCAAAGCACAATTATATGATGCTGGTGCTGTCTATGCTTCAATGACCGGAACGGGCTCTACTATCTTTGGTATATTTAACCATGCACCTGAGCTAAATCATATTTTCAGTAGCGACTACCAAATTGTTTATTGCTAGTCCAAATCATGTTTTACTACAAACTACCTATTCTTTACATAAAAGAATTTCCTTAATTTTGAGACATGACTAACAGTCAACATCAATTTGCTTTTCTTTCTCAGAACCTAGATTTACTCAATCATTAGGTACATTAATCTTGCAATTTTTTTCTAAGGCAAGATTATAATTCTATTCCCTTTTCCCTATCCCCTAAATAAAAGCAAATTCCATGCATCCCTCCTCCTATTATATCGATCTTGAATCAAGATATGGTGCGCACAATTACCATCCCATTCCAGCTGTTATCGAAAGAGCATCCGGCTGTGAAATGTGGGATGTTGAAGGCAAGAAATATTTTGACTTCCTTAGTGGCTATTCTGCTGTCAACCAAGGACATTGTCACCCTCGCATTATCAAAGCATTACAAAAACAAGCAGCAGTGCTCACCTTAACTTCACGTGCATTTTATAACAACAAGTTGGGTGAATACCAGAAATTCATCACAACACTATTGGGCTTCGACAAAATGTTGCCTATGAATACAGGCGCTGAAGGTGTTGAAACAGCAATCAAACTTGCCAGACGCTGGGCCTATGCTGTAAAAGGTATCCCAGAAAACAAAGCAAAGATTGTTGTTTGCAGTGAGAATTTTCATGGGCGTACAAGCACAATTATATCCTTTAGCACAGATCCTTCTTCATTTTCTAAATTCGGTCCTTTCATGCCTGGATTTGAAGTCATTCCCTACAATGACCTCAACGCATTAGAAGAAAAATTAAACGACGAAAACGTAGCAGCATTTTTATTTGAACCCATTCAGGGCGAGGCGGGAATCTTAGTGCCGGATGAAGGTTATTTAGCAGGAGCACGTCAACGCTGCACTGCAGCCAATGTGTTGATGATTGCAGATGAAATTCAAACAGGTTTGTGCAGAACAGGTAAAATGCTATGTTGTGATCACGAAAATGTTAAGCCAGATATATTAATTCTTGGTAAAGCATTAAGCGGTGGAACTATCCCCATTAGTGCCATACTTGCTAATGATGAAGTGATGCTGACCATCAAACCTGGTGAACATGGATCTACATTTGGCGGTAACCCTTTGGCCAGTGTTGTTGCTACCATTTCTTTACAGGTATTGATTGACGAAAAAATGGCTGAAAATGCAGAGCAAATGGGAATTCGTTTTAGAGAGGGCCTCCTTAAAATCAACTCACCATTTATTAAAACAATAAGAGGTAAAGGCCTAATGAATGCAATTGTTGTGGACCATCCTAATAAAGATGCTGCATGGAGATTATGTGAAAGATTCAAAGAAAACGGTCTCCTAGCAAAGCCTACACATGGAGATAAAATTCGATTTGCACCTCCTTTGGTCATCAATGAAAGTCAATTGGACGAAGCATTGGGAATCATTGAGCACAGTTTACCTGTTTTGGAACACTGCTAAATCTCGGTGAACGGTGCTTTTTTCGTAATTTTGCACTCAATTGAAACTGCAATGAGCGAAGAAAAGTCACTTAATTTTTTAGAAGAAATAGTAGAAGCTGATTTAGCCTCTGGCAAGTCGGTGAATATACATACACGATTCCCACCTGAGCCCAACGGATACCTGCATATCGGACATGCTAAAAGTATCTGTTTGAATTTTGGTTTAGCGGATAAGTACAATGGTAAAACCAACCTTCGTTTTGATGATACCAATCCGGTTACGGAGGACACAGAATATGTGGAGTCAATAAAAGAAGATGTAAGGTGGTTGGGATTCGACTGGGAAGAAGAACATTATGCATCTGATTATTTTAACCAGCTCTATGCGTTTGCAGTTGAATTGATTAAAAAGGGATTGGCTTATGTGGATGATTTGAGTGCAGAGCAGATAGCTGCTACTAAGGGGACTCCTACCGAACCTGGTAAAGCGAGTCCGCATAGGGACAGAACCATCGAAGAAAATCTTCAGTTGTTTGAAGAAATGAAAAATGGCAATTACCAGGATGGTGAAAAAGTATTGCGTGCAAAAATTGACCTGGCCTCTCCTAATATGCACATGAGAGATCCAATCATGTACAGGATAAAGAAAACCAGTCATCACCGCACTGGTGACACCTGGTGCATCTATCCGATGTATGATTTTGCTCATGGTCAGTCCGACTCCATTGAAAATATCAGCCACTCCATCTGTACCCTAGAATTTGAAGTACATCGTCCACTCTACAATTGGTACATCGAACAACTCGGTATTTTCCCATCTAGGCAGTTTGAATTTGCCCGACTCAACCTTACTTATACCGTTATGAGCAAAAGGAAACTTTTGCAATTGGTTCAAGAAAAAATGGTTGATGGTTGGGACGATCCGAGGATGCCAACGATATCCGGACTAAGAAGAAGAGGTTATACCCCTGCTTCTCTTCGTAACTTCTGCGACAGAATTGGTGTGCAGAGAAGAGAAAATATCATTGATGTTGGACTTTTAGAATTCTGTGTAAGGGAAGATTTGAACAAGACTGCTCTCAGAAGAATGGTGGTTTTGGACCCTATTAAATTGGTCATTACCAACTATCCTGAAGGGAAAACAGAAGTATTGCAAGGTGAAAACAACCCTGAATTAGAGGACAATGGTGGCTACCGCGACCTCCATTTTGGACGTGAGTTATGGATCGAAGCAGAAGACTTCATGGAAGAACCAGCCAAAAAATGGTTCCGACTTGCCCCTGGAATGAAAGTAAGATTGAAGAGCGCCTACATTGTTACCTGTACCGGTTTTGTCAAAAATGATGCTGGTAAAGTAGTGGAAGTCCATTGTGAATATATCCCAGAAAGCAAGAGCGGAAACGATACCTCTGGCATCAATGTAAAAGGCACAATGCATTGGATATCAATAGAAAAATCACTTGAAGCTGAAGTAAGACTTTATGATAGATTATTCCAAGTTGAGGATCCCTCAAGCGAGGAAGGCGACTTTAAAACCTACCTCAATCCAAATAGTTTGGAGATCATCCCACATGCCAAAATTGAGCAAAGTCTCTCTGAAGCAAAACCAGGAGAGCAGTTCCAATTTATCAGAAAAGGCTATTTCACACTAGATAGTAAGTATGCCAAAGAAGGCAAATTGGTATTCAACAGGACTGTTACTTTGAAGGATACCTGGAGCAAGGAGGCGAAGAAGTAATAAAATCTCTACCACCCCTCACTCGTCCCCGCCATAGCGGGGACTCGAAGCCCCTCCTAAATTAGGAGGGGAGTTAAAAACAGGGATAAGTTATGAAACAGAAAATATACCAGGTAGACGCTTTTACGGACAAAGTCTTTTCGGGCAATCCTGCCGCTGTTTGTCCGCTTGAAGAATGGCTAGATGCTGAAATCATGCAGAAAATTGCTGCGGAAAACAACCTAGCTGAAACCACGTTCTTCGTTAAAAAGGATGATGTAATTGAAATCAGATGGTTCACCCCGACTGTAGAAGTAGATTTATGTGGCCATGCAACTTTAGCTGCTGCTTTCGTCTTGTTCTTTCATGAAAACCATCGTTCAGACCTCATTAATTTTCATTCTCATAGAAGCGGCCCTTTATCGGTTAGAAAAGATGGCGATTTCTTAACGCTCAACTTCCCTTCAGATATTACTAAAGCAATTGCGCTTACAGAAGCAATTACCAAGTGTTTCGATAGACAGCCACAATTGGTTTTACAAGGCAGAACCGACTACCTATTGATTTATGATAAACAGGAAGATATAACTCTCCTACAGCCACGTTTTGATGAAATCGCTAAGCTACCAGTAAGGGGTGTTATCGTTTCGGCTAAAGGGAATGATGTCGATTTTGTCTCTCGATTTTTTGGGCCACAATCTGGCATTAATGAAGACCCTGTTACAGGGTCAGCTCATACAACATTGATACCCTATTGGTCGGCAGTGTTGAACAAGCAAGATCTTACTGCAATACAGTTGTCGGATCGCAAAGGTTATTTGCGCTGCACTAATCTGAATGATAGAGTTGAAATTAGTGGGCAAGGAAAATTGTATTTGATTGGTGAGATCTTTTTTTAGTCGCCAAATCACTAGCAAATTGAAAAGCTTGAATTAATTAACAAAAAATCTTTCTCTCATTAATTTATCATCAGTTTGTAGCGCTTTTAAGGGCTCTGATTTAACCAACAATACCCTTTTGATTACCCTACTAAACAGCCTTGTTGATAACCACTTGAATGTATTTGTCGATTTGTGTAAGGATTGAAAATAATCATCTAATGTCCCATTTTGAAACGCTAGAATATCCTGCAAATCATTACTATCATGGTAATAGCCACAATGAAAATTTTTCTCAGCAAATGAATTGTCAGGAAAATTAAGTCCCCCTAAACCTATTGCTTTAAAAGAAAGCGCTAAAAAATCCTTGTAAATAATTCTATAGGCATCTCCACCACCCAGGTTGAAAATCTTTCTTGAAAGTGAACTTCTTTTTTCTATAGCATTTATAAATGCTTTAGCAGTGTCATGGGGTGTGGCTATTTCTAATGGTGTTGACAATGGCATATGGAACAACAATTCCGATAATTTATGCTTGCCCATTACGGCAGTAAGTCGAAAAATACTCCAATCCAGCCTAGATGATCTAATTACTTTTTCTGCTTCAATTTTTGTTTTCGCGTATTCATCCCCAATACTTGGAACTAAAGGATCTGTCACTTTGATCCAAGGCTCATTCAGTCTATCCCCATACACTGAAATAGATGATGCATAAATAAAGAAAGCATGAGGTGAAAAAAGTTCGAGATTATGAACCAGATTTTTCGTGCCTATGATATTAACTCTTTCGGCTAACTCAGGAAACTTATCTGCTCTCGGAGGAATAATTGCTGCCAAGTGGATCACAACATCTTTATCGTGACAAACCTTTTCAACCTTGTCCATTTCAGCAATATCACCGTAAACTATTTCAATTGTTTGTTTATACTTTCTGAAGCAACTTATACTTTCTTTCGTTTTAATATCGAAAACAGTAATGTTATAGAGGTCTGTTAACAAAGAAATTTGATTGAGTATCTCTGAACCAATAGCACCTGACGCACCAGTTATTAATATATTTTTCTTTTTACTCATCACTCACTTCTGCAATATAACTTGAAAAATACAAATCAATAAAGAGTGCCTACAAATTCAATACAATAACCTAGACTATGAATTAGGCTTAGATTTAACTTTCCCGTCGGGGAAAAAGGACATCAAGAAAATAAGGATGGTTGCAATAAGCATTAGAAAGAGTCCAATCTTTTTTTCGGGACAATAGCCCAAATAGCATGAACCAAACAACAAGAAATTTTTGATACCATAGGCAACGTTAAGTCCGCCTACCAACAAAGCAGTTCTTTTCATCCAAAGAACGGGTACAAAAGCACATAAAGTAGCAATGCCGGCAAATACCAACAATAATTTGGCAGGCTTGCCATACATGTTTTTAGCAGAATAAAAACCTGTAAAGTCTTGGTTTACATCTGCATGGTAAGTCCAGGGCAGGAAACAGGCAACCAGAAGCAAAACAAATGCAAAGAGGCTGATCCATTTTGAATAACGTACCATATCAAAAAAAGCGAAGGGGTTTTAGCCTTCGCTTGGAGGTCCCGAGCGGATTCGAACCGCTGTAGAAGCTTTTGCAGAGCTCTGCCTAGCCACTCGGCCACAGGACCATAAATGAAAAGACGATAACCGCCCTAACACGCTGCGAAATTAGTAATTTTGGTCTTATTTTCCGAATTAGGCTTAAACTTACTTTCATGAACGCAATCGAATCTTCAGAGCTAATTATCAATTCTAGGGGTGCCATCTATCACCTGGATCTAAGACCTGAAGAAATTGGTGACACCATCATTACAGTGGGGGATCCATTTAGAGTTGAAAAAGTAAGCAAGCATTTCGATCAAATTTTGTTTAAGTCGCAACACCGCGAGTTCATCACGCATACAGGTAGAATTGGAAATAAAATGGTTTCTGTAATATCTACTGGTATTGGTCCGGATAACATTGATATTGTTATAAATGAACTAGATGCAATTGCGAACATCGATTTACAAACCAGAACCATTAAACCTGAAAAAAAACAACTGAAATTCATCAGAGTAGGCACCTCTGGTTCTCTGCAGCCGCATATTGATGTAGACAGTTTTGTTGCAAGCACCTATGGATTGGGGTTGGATAATTTGATGCACTACTACCCTATTCAACAGACTGAAATTGAATTGGAATTGCTAAGCAATTTCAAAGCACAAGTGCAGCTCAATCCTAACATTAATCCCTACATCAAAGGTGCAAGTGCATTCCTACTTGCCCAGTTTACTGATGGTTGTAAGGCAGGAATTACCGCCACTTGTCCGGGTTTCTACGGACCTCAAGGCCGTAACCTCCGCATGGGTCTATCCATGCCGAATTTAAATGAACAACTCACTGCTTTTCGTTTTGGCAATCACCAAATTACCAATTTCGAAATGGAGACTTCAGCAATCTATGGATTAGCTGCTGCTCTTGGCCACCAAGCTTTATCCCTTAGTGTGATCGTAGCCAATCGATTAGCTAAAAAGTTTTCATCTGATGCAGATGGGGCAATGGAAAAACTCATCAAACACACACTTGAAAGAATCTAATCATCCAACAATGGAGATACAATTTTACAAATACCAAGGCACGGGCAATGATTTCATCATCTTAGACAACAGAGATGGCAAATACAATATGCTAACAGATGAAGCGATTGAAAAAATGTGCGATAGAAAATTTGGTATTGGTGCAGATGGCTTAATGTTATTAGAGATGGCTGAAGGCTATGATTTCAGAATGAAATACCACAATGCAGATGGTAAAGAAGGCAGCATGTGTGGAAATGGTGGAAGATGTTTGGTGCAGTTTGCTCACGACAAAGGCATCTTTAAAGAAAACTATCTTTTTATTGCTACTGATGGTCCGCATGAAGCACGCATACAAGAAAACGGTCTTGTAAAACTCAAAATGAAAGATGTTCATCATTTAGATAGTACTACTGAAAGCAGTACGCTGAATACTGGATCTCCTCATTATATTCATTGGGTCAGCACCCTTGACGACTTTGATGTTTTTAACGAGGGAAGAAAAATACGCTATAACGACACTTTCAAACAAGAAGGCATCAATGTCAATTTTGTCAAGAAAGAAGAAGATGGAATTCGTGTTAGGACTTATGAAAGAGGTGTTGAAGACGAGACACTGAGTTGTGGAACAGGTGTTACGGCTGCTGCTATTGCTAGCTCAGTAAAAATGGGACAACAGCAGGTCAATGTGAAAGTTGAGGGTGGCAACTTAGCAGTAAGTTTTAATAGAAGTGGAGAAAAAGAATTTACAGATGTATGGCTAATTGGTCCAGCTACTTTTGTTTTCACCGGAAATTACTCAACTGATGTTTAACATTCGCGTTTACGGCATTCTCATCACGGAAGAAAATAAGGTATTGGTAAGCGATGAATTTATTAGAGGAAATTATTACACCAAATTTCCTGGCGGTGGATTAGAATTTGGAGAAGGTACAAGAGATTGTTTGGTTCGTGAATTCATGGAAGAGATGAATTTGAAGGTCCAAGTTGAGGAACATCTCTATACAACTGATTTCTTTCAAATGTCTGCCTTCAATCCTGAACACCAAATTGTCTCCATTTATTACCGTGTTAAACCTTTGGAAGAAATAAAAGCTCCACTTCGTGAAACACCATTTGCATTTGATGAAAATCAAATGGCAGTCTACCATGCAACTGGAGAAACAGAGACCTTCAGATTGATTCCGATGCAAGAATTTGATGCATCGGCTGTGCATCTACCCATTGATAAAGTTGTAGCTGAGCTGGTGAAATCAATTTACAAACAATAGCAGATTAAGATTTTTTCAAAGCATCTCTAATTTCTGTAAGCAATTCATCAGTTTTTGAAATAGGCTTCGACTCAGCTTGTTCTTTTTTCTTGAGTGCATTTATTCCTTTAATGATCAAGAACATCACAAAAGCTACAATAATGAAATCGATAACAACTGTTACGAAAGCACCCCATTCCAAGGCTACTTCATCGCCATGTGCTACGATTACTTTTCCAGATGGATCTACCACTTCATTCACTTCAGATTTCAATACTAGCTTTTTATCATAAAAATTTGAACCCCCTGTCAGCAGACCAATTATTGGAGCAATCAATTTCTCAGTAAATGTGGACACTACTTTGCCGAAGGCACCTCCCATAACAAAAGCGACAGCGATATCGACAAGATTGCCTTTCAGGGCAAATTGTTTGAACTCTTTGATGAAACTCATGGCCAATATTTAGCCTTAATTTAGGGTTTTTGGAGAAGATTATGCTCCTCTGAAATCAATATCTTTGTGCAAATTGAAAAAAATCAAGTTTTGATGAAACCATTGAACTTTAAATCGTTACTCCCCCATTTTGCGGCGATAGGCATTTTCGTGTTGATTGCTTTGGTGTTTTGCAAACCTGCATTAGAAGGAAAAGTATTGCAACAAAGTGATATCATTCACTGGAAGGGAATGAGCAAGGATATTGCTGATTATAAAGAAGTCAATGGACAAGCACCGTTATGGACCAATAGTATGTTCAGTGGAATGCCTGGCTATCAAATTGCTACCAACAACAACAACGTTCTTCCTTACTATGCCAATGAAGCTTTCTCTTTATTTATTCCTAAACCATTTCGGTTCTTCATATTAGCAGCACTAGGATTTTATTTTCTTGGTTTTGCATTTGGTGTCAATCCATGGATATCAATCATCGGTGCACTGGGATATGCTTATGCCTCCTACTCTTCTATAATTGTAGCAGTGGGACATGATACGAAGATGCTATCCATGGCCTATGTACCTGCCCTTCTTGGTGCTATTGTTATGGTATACAAACAAAAATATTGGATTGGCGCTTTACTGACTGCCATATTCAGTTCTGTGCTTATTTCTCATAACCACTACCAAATTGTTTATTACTTCCTCATTTTAGCAATCGTGCTTGGTGTTGCTTTATTGGTTGACGCCATCAGAAAAAAAGAAATCTCTAATTTTTTCAAACCTACCTTAATTGCTCTTGCTGCAGGTTGCATAGGTTTGTTTACCAATGCGGTGATGTTGTTTACAACTTTTGATTATTCAAAAGCCACCATTAGAGGTGGTCAATCATCCATTAATGTAAAAGATACAACACGACAAGAAGCGAATAAAGGCGGACTAGATACTGCATATGCTTTTGCATGGAGCTATGGCATTGGAGAGACCATGACACTCATGGTGCCAAATGTCTATGGTGGTGCTTCTCAACTTTTAGGTGAGGATGCTAAATTGATTCAGACAATTAATGAGAAAGGTGTACCACAAGAACTAGGCAATCAACTTTATGGCGCATTTCCAGCCTATTGGGGTCCGCAACCTAGCACTTCTGGTCCAGTTTACCTTGGAGCAGTACTTTGTTTCCTATTCATCATGGGCATGCTGCTTATAAAAGGTCCATACAAGTGGTGGATTTTAGGAGCAACCATTTTAGCCATCATGATGTCATGGGGGAAAAACCTAGCCGGCTTCAATACCTTCTTATTTGATCACTTGCCCATGTACAATAAATTCAGGGCACCATCCATGACCTTGGTTATTCCACAAATGACTATACCATTGATGGCCATCTTGGCTTTGAATAAAATTTTTAGCGGTGAATTAAGCAAGGAAGAATTATTGAAAAAGCTCAAACTATCAGCTTACATCACTGCAGGTGTACTTGCAATTGCAGTGTTTATGTACACCAGTCTTGAATACAAAACGGCAAATGACAGAGCGATACAGCAACAGCTATCTGCAATGGCACAAGGTGATCCATCATTTGGTGCCGATATTGTAAACGCAGTTGCAGAAGACAGAAAGAAATTGTTTGGTGATGATCTTACCAGAACTGCATTGCTTGTAGCAATTGCATTCATGCTCATTTATCTCTATAACAAGGGACTATTTAATAAAACAGCAGCCATTGCATCACTTGTTGCATTGACAGCATTTGATATGCTTGGTGTCAGCAACAGATATTTAAATGCCGATAAATTCTTGGAGCCTGAAGAATATGAAAGTTCTTTTGCAACAACCCCGGCAGATCAACAAATTCTGCAGGACAAAGACAATCACTTTAGGGTATTCAATTTAACACAAGATGTTTTTAACGATGCCATCACTTCTTATCACCATCGTTCGATTGGCGGATACCATGCTGCTAAACTGAGCATCTACCAAGATTTGATAGAAAATCAATTGGCCAAACAACCACTCAATCTTCAAGTATTGAATATGCTTGACACCAAGTATATCATAACTACAGATTCAACAGGCAATCCCTATCCTTCTCTCAACCCAGAGGCCTTAGGTGCTGCATGGCTTGTAAATAATATCGTTTGGGCAAAAGATGCAAAAGCTGAAATGATGGCATTGGATTCCTTTAATGCAAAGACTACAGCTGTTGTACAAGAATCTTTTAAATCACTCGTTAATGAGAAAATTTCTGTTGACTCTGTTGCATATGTGAAACTTACGCAACCAGGTCATGATACCCTCAAATACGAATCAAACTCCTCTTCCGCAACCTTTGCTGTCTTCAGTGAAGTGTACTATGATAAGGGTTGGCTAGCTTTTGTTGATGGAAAAGAACAACCCATCATCAAAACCAACTACGCCCTAAGAGGACTTTCTTTGTCGCCTGGAAAACATGAAATTGAATTTAGGTTTGTCCCTGCATCTTATTACAGCGGCTACAACATCACTAAATACAGCCAATGGCTTCTTGTTCTATTCTTTATCGCCACAATTGGCATAAACTTCTGGAAGAAGAAAAAAACAACGTAAATGAATAGTCCTCTCATTAGCGTAATCATGCCAGTATACAATACTGCTCCTTATCTGAAGGAGGCAATTGAGAGTATGTTGACTCAAACCGAAACTGATTTTGAACTGATTCTTATCAATGATGCTTCAACTGACAACAGTAGTGAAGTAATTGCTCAGTTCAACGACTCAAGGATCAGGTTGATCAATAACGATAAAAATCTCGGCCTTGCTGTATCCCTCAACAAAGCAATAAGGGTATCAACTGGTAAATATATCGCCAGGATGGATGGCGATGATATTGCACTTCCAACCAGATTTGAAGAACAATTAAAAATCATAAAATCTGCTGACAGGAGAACTGTTGTCTGTTCCACTTGTTTACTCATTGATGAGCATGGTAATAAAATTGGCAAGTGGAAAGACGATAGCAAATACAGTAGTCCAAAAGAAATCAGAAAACAATTACCGAATAACAACTGCATTGTTCATCCTTCGGTAATGGTGAGGAGAGATTTACTGTCAGAATTCTTCTATGATCCAGAACAACACGAGTCAGAGGATTATGACCTTTGGTTAAGAATGGCCTCCGATGATGTTCAATTTCTTAAAATTACACAACCTCTTGTACTCCATCGCATAAGAAAACAGTCATTTACTAGACAAAGACAACAAAATGTCTTTTTTAAATTATTTCGCGTTAAAATAGTATTCCTGTTTCATGAAATCATAAAAGGAAGAATCAATGTATTTATGCTCAAAACTTTTGCATTTGGGCTATTTGACATCGTAAAAGCAGCTTTGAAAGCACTGAAAAAAAGTTTCGTTAAATGGCGTACTCGCAATACTTAATGAAAAGAAAGATTGAAGATCTATTTATTTTCCCTTTTGTATTGTTAGGGAAAATAATTAGTAAATGGGTACTTAATGCCGACAGTTTTGAAGTACTATTCATTTTCCCTTTTTATCATACTGGTGGAGCAGAAAAAGTCCATTCGCTTATTGCAAATACTTTTAGGAATAAAAAAGCTTTAATCCTGTTTACCAGAAAGTCGGCCGACTTAAGATATCTTGATTCCTTTAAAGCCAGTGGTCATCAAATCATTGATATTTCTAAATACACAGACAATAAGCTCTTCTATTGGAATAATCTTGTTTTGAGAGGGGTTGTCGCGGGCTTAGTCAACCGACAAACAAACGCCCCGATTGTATTTAACGGACAAAGCAATTTCGGATACAAACTTTCTCCTTGGATCAACAACAGTATCAAACAAATCGAACTGATCCATGCATTTTGTTCTTTCTCTTGGATCAGAATTCCCTTTATTAGCTTTTACTCTAATACAATAATGATTAGCCATTATGCCATCGAAGAACATAAACAACAATACAGCAAATTGGGCATTCCAGAAAAGGAATTCTTAAAAATCAAATACATCACCAACGGTATTCAAATTCCTTCAGGATTAAAAAGAAAAGAAAGAACCAGCGATAGCCTAAAAGTGCTTTATGTGGGAAGATCATCTGCAGAAAAAAGAGTCAACCTAATTGGGAGAATTTCCAAACAGCTCGCAATTGAAAATCTGGATATCAAGTTCAGTATGGTTGGAGATGTGCAAAATGAAATTGATTCCTCACTTCAGCCTTATATACATTTTTATGGCGCTATAAATGACGAGGCAAATTTATTCAAGATTTATCTGGAGCATGATGTGTTGATCATGACTTCTTTGCATGAAGGATTTCCGATTACGATTATGGAAGCAATGACTGCAGGTTGTATCATTCTATCTACCCCTGTTGGTGATATCCCCCATCATGTAAAACATGGACAAAATGGATTTTTATTTAGTTCAGTAGAGGATGAATCGAATATCATGAGTGAGTCGATTATGCACTTAAAGCATATCCAACATGATAAAGTTTTACAGCAACAGATCGCAAACAACAACCAACAATATGCTCAAAAAGAATTTGAATTGAGTATTTTTGAGCAGCGCTATCAATCTTTATTCGATCAATTAAAATAGACACTTGAAGCAAGTCGGAATAATTGTAATAACCTATAACAGGCCTGCTGATATGCTGGCTTTGTTGAAGAATATTGCTACACTCGACAAAAAAGAAGAATTACTCGAAGAAGTAATTGTAGTCAACAATAACTCTTCCTCCGACTATTCAACTGTAGAATTATTTGTAAATGATAACCCCAACCTCCCCATTCAATACATTTTCTCGAAGGAGAATTTAGGTGTAGCCAAAGGCAGGAACTATGCGGTAACTTTTGCAAAAGCACCCCTATTGGTAATGCTGGATGATGATGCTGAATTAGAGAACAGCAATGCATTGGAAGCAATTGCCGATACATTCAAGAACAATGCTGATCTCGCCATTGCATCGTTTAAAGTGAAATATTACAGTACCTTAAACATGCAAGTCAATGCATTCCCGCACAAAAAATTTGAGGAGAAAAAAGATCTTCATTTTTTTGAGACCTATTATTTTGCTGGAGGAGCACATGCAATAAAAAAAGAAGCTATGGATGCTGTTGGCGGCTATCCAGTCGATTTTTTCTATGGCATGGAAGAATATGACCTGAGTTATAAACTATTGGCAAAAGGCTATAAGATTGTCTATACCGACAGCATTGTGATGCTTCACAAAGAATCTCCAGAGGGCAGATCAACTCATAAAGAGAAAATGAAAATGTTATGGTTGAACAAATCGAAAGTAGCCTGGAGATACCTACCCATCCTCTATTTCTATTCAACAACCTTGATGTGGTCATTTGAATACCTGATCAAATCTAAATTTGATATCATAGGTTTTTGTAAAGGCTGGAATTCAGTATTCAGCGAAATCTCAAAAGAAAAAAGAAATCCTTTAAGCGCTTCTAGAATAGCGTATTTAAAAAAGTTGGAAGCGCGACTGTGGTATTGATTAAATCAGTTGTCGGACTTTCTCCAAGTAGAGCTCCATTCCCTTTTTCTTTTGCTCGTCAAATGTATAGGAGATATTTTTCTTGTAATAAGTTTCAAGATCAATGTCAATTAAGCCAATCTCATCAACAACTTGATCAAGACTATTTACACCCAAGCCGACTGCCTCATCAAAGGCTTGGATAAATTCAGCAGGCATATTTTTTTTACTCACCCACACAGCAAATACAAAAGGCAAACCTGTCATTTCCTTCCAAGCAGCTGCAAGATCATATCGGTAATTGGTTTTGCCATTCAACCGCAATGCCCTATCTCCTATGATGAGAGATGCTGAATCTTCATTAAAATCAAGTAATTCCTGATCATTTACAGCATGAACAAACTCAACTGGCTGTTGATAAAAATCCTTTAATAAGAGCTTGCACAACAAAACGGAAGTCCTGGATTGGTAATCAAGTTTAACCTTTTTCACCTTTTCTATAGGAACATTACTATAAAGACAAACAGATGCAACCTCACCAAGCGCTCCTATGCAATACTTTGAAACAACCTGAAAAGAATCGAGCTGAAGAATGGCTGCTACAGGAAGTAACCCAATGTCAATACGATCATCTTGGATAGCTTTTACCAGATTGGCAGGATAATCTAATGTTAGCTGAAATGGGTAACCAAAATGCTCCTGATTCAAACCAAATAGCAAAGGTTTGGTATTCAAATAACTTACTGCCCCTATCCTAATTTCCCGTTCCAATGATATTCTTGTAAATTTGCTGCAAGTTACACCAATTGTCGTCAACATGGAACTAAGTTCACTCACTGCAATTTCACCAATAGATGGCCGATATCGTGCTCAAGTAGAAGGATTATCCCCCTATTTTTCTGAATATGGCCTCATACAATATAGACTCAGAGTAGAAACTGAATACTTCATTGCTTTATCCAAGCAGAAGCTGTTTAAACTCGAAAACAGCAGTATCAATAAACTCAAAAAAATATACGAAGAGTTTACCCCAAATACTGCCCTTGAAATCAAGAACCTCGAAAAGGTTACCAACCATGATGTGAAGGCCTTGGAATACTTCATGAAAAAAGAGTTGGATGCATTAGGACTATCAACCTTAAAAGAGTTTGTACACTTTGGTCTCACCTCTCAAGATGTGAACAATACTTCTATCCCGTTACTTTGGAAAGAAGCATTGGAGCAAGTGTATTATCCAGCCTTACTCAACCTAACTATTCAACTTAGGCAGTTTGCAAAAGCATGGGAAAAGATCCCAATGTTGGCAAGAACACATGGTCAGCCTGCATCACCAACAAGATTAGGAAAGGAAATAATGGTCTTCGTAGAACGCCTTGAAAACCAAATTAAATTATTAGAGCAGATACCCTATTCTTGCAAGTTTGGTGGCGCGACTGGCAACTTTAATGCGCATGCCATTGCCTATCCAAAAGTAAATTGGGTGAATTTTGGTAATAAATTCTGTAGCGAAAAATTAGGGCTTCAGCGTCAGCAGTACACAACACAAATTGAACACTACGATTTACTTGCAGCACATTTTGATGGACTCAAACGCATCAATACCATACTAATTGATTTTTCAAGGGATATATGGACGTATATCTCTTTGGAATACTTCAGACAAAAAACTAAAAAAGGTGAAGTAGGTTCTTCTGCGATGCCTCATAAAGTGAACCCCATCGATTTTGAAAATGCAGAAGGAAACCTGGGAATTGCCAATGCTTTATTTGAGCACCTTTCTGCAAAGCTTCCTATTTCAAGATTACAACGCGATTTAACGGATTCAACCGTCTTGAGAAACATTGGCGTACCTTTTTCACATACCATCATTTCTATTAACTCTATTAATAAAGGACTCGGCAAATTGGTGTTGAACGAAGATGCAATTAAAGCAGATCTCGATAAAAATTGGGCCGTTGTAGCTGAAGCAATACAAACTATTTTAAGAAGAGAGCAATACCCTCAACCATACGAAGCATTAAAAGAATTGACTAGAGGTAAAACTTCTATTGATAAAAAAGCTATTCACAGCTTTATCAAAAAGCTAAAAGTGAAACCTGCTGTGAAACAAGAGCTTTTAAAAATCACCCCATTCAATTATACTGGCGTTTAATTGAATTATTTGTGTATTTCCGAACTGAAATGGAATTGAATTTCAGGATTGTTGCCAATTTCTGTATTGAGGAACCACTCACTCTGTGCTAAATAGACCAGGTGATTATCCTTGTCAGTTACGATGTTTCCTGTTTTAAAACGAGTAAACTCATCCAACTTGGCTTTGTTCTCAGAGGTCAACCAACATGCTTTGTAAAAAGGAAGTGAGTTGAACTGTACTGATGCACCATATTCCTGCAATAATCTGTACTGAATAACCTCAAACTGAAGATCACCTACACAGCCTATGATTTTTCTGTTGCCATTGTGCTGGGTAAACAATTGCGCAACACCCTCATCAGTCAACTGATTCAACCCCTTCTCCAATTGTTTGGTCTTCATTGGGTCTTTGTTGATCACCTCTTTGAAGATTTCAGGTGAGAAACTAGGAATACCTGAATAGTAATAATCCTCCCCTTCAGTCAACGTATCACCTATCTTAAAGTTTCCTGTATCAAATAAACCAACAACATCGCCAGGATAAGCTTCTTCAATTACATCCTTATCACGTGCCAAGAAACTGTAAGGATTACTAAAGCGAACATCTTTATCTAAACGCACGTGATGATAAAACTTATTGCGCTCAAACTTTCCAGAGCAAACCCTTAAAAAGGCAATTCTATCTCGGTGTTTGGGATCAAGGTTGGCATGGATTTTGAAAACAAATCCACTGAATTTATCTTCTCCCACTTCAACCAATCTGGTTGTTGTAACGCGACTCCTTGGTTCTGGAGAAATCCTGATGAACGTATCCAATAGTTCACGCACACCAAAATTATTGATAGCACTACCAAAGAAAACTGGAGCTTTTTCTCCTCTTAAATAAGCATCATTATCAAATTCACCATAAACACCTTCAAACAATTCAACATCTTCCCTCAATTGATCTGCATCTTTCTGACCAACTAATTCATCGAGTACAGTACTACTGAGATTATCTACTTTAACACTTTCCTCTACAGAAACCTTCTGGTTGGGTTGAAACAACAAAAGGCTCTTATCGTATAAGTTGTAAACCCCTTTAAAATCTTT
>JACCDL010947713.1_pt1 | contig 21616 bp, 21 predicted proteins | sample 7441931 | NCBI WGS metagenome assembly JACCDL01 (sample SAMN15323437, study PRJNA562643) | freshwater metagenome | isolation source: river surface water | place: USA:Blue River Watershed | collected 2017-08-16 | reverse complement strand
GGATGAGAAGGTGATCGAAATAGCCCGCAAATATGGCCATTTTTCGAGGCTCTACCATGAGAGGAAAATATTTGAACACATCATAGATCTAGCATATAAGAGATAACGACACCTTCAAGCTTAGGTATCTATCATCTATGCCAGCCAAGCCCGCAGCAGCCAGCCCAGCGAGAGCCTCTCCCTCATCTGCCACATCCGTGGCTCATGCAGCATATGCTACTCCTCCTCCTCCTGTCGTAAGGATGGGATCGACGGATGCGGCATCGCCCTCTCACACTGTCCCTCTTCCTCCTCTAAGCTATGGGGATGAGACAGGCGTGCCGGAGCTGAGAGAGATGATGGTTGAGATGACCCATCGACTAGATGAGATCAAAGCTCTCATTCTAGCTCAGGGATCTACTCCTGCTAGAGCTCGCAACAGCACAGCGGTGGCCAAGAGAGGAGCCGCTCCGCCAGCAGATGGAGCCGATGCTCCCGCTCCATCCAGCGCTGGGGCAGCCAAGCCCAAGGCCAGAGCCGCTCCAGCCAATAAGACCCCTCCCATCCATGCCTGGCTAGCTCAGCGCATCATGGAGGATGTACCCACCTTCGAGGCTCTCTTCTATGGGAATGGTCGCGGAGATACCGAGCTCTTCAATGGAGCCGGATATGGGGAGCTTGCTCGAACATGCACAGCAGGCAGTAAGGTAGGGGCTCCCTTCAAGATCCCCACCGATGCCACAGGCACAAGACTCGTTGAGGCCTTCGCTAAGGTCTTCTCATACGATATCTGGCGCCAATACATCGGGAAGAATGACAACCTCGTCCGCCATTTCAAGGAGTACAAGAACAAGAAGTTGGGCATCCCCAACGGGGGTCTCCAAGTAGATGATGCTGCCTCCCATACCTCGGAGCACCCACAAGCTATCGATGAGACAGAAGGGGGAGAGGAAGCCCTCTTCGAGGAGCAGTAGATGAAGGCAAGGCATCTCCAGCTCCCCAGCTCTAGCCCATAGTCCGGCTATTAATTTTTTGATCATCGAGGGTATTATTTTTCTCATGGTATTCTGTCTCCCCTCTATATAGGGTTGATATGGCAGGCAGTGTATCAGGAGGAGCTCGTCGTCATCATCGTGGTGGTTCAGTAACGGGCGGTGCCCGTCGCCGTCGTCGTTCGGCATCGGCAGGTAAGGCCGCACCCAAGCGTAAGAGTTCCCGCCGCAGGAAGGCATCCAGCAAGTAGATGATCCATCCAGCAAGCTGGGTCTCTCTGCTTGATGGTAACCTGTTGCAGGGGTATACGGCTCCATGGAGAGAGTAGATGAGGATGAGCAGGCTCAGGATATGCTCATGTCCTTCATGGAGGGGGATATCATGGAGGTGAGAGCCTCCCGTCCCCCCACAAAAGAAGAGACAGCATCACTGGGTGAGCCCTCCCCCAACGGCATACTCTGCCTGCAGGGATGTACTGATGTCATGACACTGATGGATGAGGCTATCTCTCTGCTGGGAGATAGCAGCAGCATCAGAGAGGATATCAGCGGGGGATATCAAGCTCTCATCAATGCTCGCAAGGCCATGGGCAAGGTATACAGGGAACATATCATAGGCATCGTGGACTTCTTCATAGATAACCGCCATAGTCGTCTCTCTTAGACTCCTCATAGTGTCGAGGATCATCATCGAGACAGTATTGGATGAAGTCTTCCACGTTCTCTTTTGTCCACAGAGCATGTAAGGCCTTGATCATCCAGACAGCCGATCCCCTGCTGTCCTTCTCATCGATGAGGCTGATGGTGAGAGGTTCTCCCACTATGCGCTTGCCATGGATGATATGGGCATCAACCACAGAGGGATCATATGCTCGCAAGATACGGGCTGCCTCCTCTCTCGATGGGACCTCAATCCCCAAGTCATTGGCCAGAGATCGAGAGCCCGCTATATCTCGAGCGATCGCTATATCCATGATCATGATGAGCCCGTCCTTCATGGGCAAGCGAACGAACGAGGCATGATCGGCTGTCATTGAACGAGAGGGATTGATCCCTATATATGGAAGCATAGCCATCTCTGTCAATATGTATGCTTCGAGCAACCACAGCTTCAACCTGGATGAGAGCAAGGCAAAGGGCCCCCCGATGAGGGGAGCGAGCAAGTACTATACAGATGAGGAGATCCAGGAGAAGTTGAAGGGCTATACCCGCCTCAGCAGGGAAGAGTTCGAGAACGTGAGACCTGGCACCCACATACGCTATGTGAGAAACGATGGTAACTTCAGGGCTGGAGGCTTCGTGACCTGCAATCCACTGAAGACCAAGGAGACAGAGGGGAGTAGGACTTATATGCTGATGAGAAATGATATCAGACCTCGATGCAAGGGCCTCATACAGTGGGTCATCTACTACGACGAGATCCAGGATATATATAGCAAGGCTATCCCCTGCGGATGCGGGGGGAGCGAGGAGACAGAGAGGAGGATGAAGGAGATGAGAGAACACATCGATCGCTTAGAAGAGAGCAACCGAGATATGAGAGAGAAGATCAACGAGGCACTGCGCAAGGTGTCCCGCAACTTCGCTCGAGCGGACAAAAGAATGGAGAGACTCGAGGCTCTAGCGAGAGAGGCCAGAGACAGCGATACCATCTCTGTTGCGGGCTCAACTGTCAGTAGTATACATCCCATATGCCAGGATATCATGGAGGGGAGATATCGATGAGAGGTCTCATGGGGTTCCATGGGGTTCCATGGGGTTCCATGGGGTTCCATGGGGTTCCATGGGGTTCCATGGGGTTCCATGATGAGCTCCTCACTGATGCCCCTCACTGATGCCCCTCACTGATGCCCCGTACTCATGCCCCTTACTTATGCCCCACTGGTATGGGGCAATGATATGGGGCTCCGATACGGGGCAATGATACGGGGCTTCGATATGGGGCATCAGTAGTGGCTCGATGTGGGGCATCAGCAGTGGCTCAACACCTACAGAGAGAAGCCCTTCCTTGCTGCCCCTGCGAAGCTTGCATACTGAGGCTTCATGAGGAGGGCCTCATCTCCACACTGGAGGCGAGACCAATCAACTCCGTTAGCTCGCATGTTATCGTTCTGGAAATGCATAGTACTCCTCTCATGTATGCCGAGGTCTCCGGAATGGGTTCCTCCATGCTGGCTCGATCCCATGCTCGAACCCAGATGGAGACTGTCTATACTCTGCCGTCCCTCTGTCACTCTGCTTCTCATCGATCTCTTCTCTATGGCTGGGCTGTATGTGTTGGGAGATCTCCGGAGAGTTCCTGCTCGATCAAACCTCTCGTCTTGCATCTCTATATATGGGGGCGATACAAAATTTATATCCCTAATTCTCATGGACCCTATGCCATGAGAGGTATCTATGCCCTCTTCATCATCTGGAATATCCTCAGCGTGTTCTTCTCGGGGTTCCCATACACGAAGGACTTCACTATCTGGAGGAGATATGACAGATTGACGGGCTTACCATTGGATAGAGCACTCCTCAGATCGGGCTCATGGGTATATATATCATTGACCACAGAGATGACGAAGGAGTCCTTGCTTTTTTGCCCTCTCATATGATCGATGATAGCCTTGACAACTCCATTGATATAGCGATCAGCCTGCATGGTGACCTCTCCATACTGAGGGAGCAGAGTAGAGATAGCTCGAGTACTATTCCCTCTAAGTAGGGCTTCGATTGTGCTATACATTACCCTGTCTTCGATGGTTGAGGCCACCCTCTTCGTGTACTTCATCATGCGGTATGAGAAGTCTTCCACGAACAGGTAGAGAGGGGACTTGAGAGCCAGTCGATTGTACCGAGCCATCTCTCCATCCAATGGGGGATCAGCTTGGAGGATGAACCCGTAGTTGAAGGCTCTGCATTCGATGGCATCCTCTATGCTGGAGGCACATTGCCTCATGAGACTGTCATAGGTCATCGATACCATATCAGAGCGAGGGATCTCCTCGTTCTTGGGGAGAGAGGACAGCTCCGGGAGCTCAACATCTCTCCTGTCTCTCGTGTCATATGAGCGGATGAACCATAGCCCCTCTGGGTTGGATCTGAGCTGATGGATGTTGTGATGTCTCATGCCCAGAGTGACAGAGTATCGAGATGACAGGCTCCATGCCAGGGCGTTGTCTCCTGTGGATGAGCGCTCCATGCGGAGGCCTGTCGCTGTCATGAACTCGGCATGATGAGAGGCTGCCTCCATGAACATGTCCCTGAAGCTCATGCCCTCATTCCATAGAGAGTCAGAGATATCAATGCGAGAGGCGCTGCCCATACACAGCCGCCCCTTGTACTTGTAGAGGGTGATGCTCGTCCCATCTCTCATCTTGTATGCTCGATATTTCCCCTCTCCCAGCAGGAGATTGACCTTCTTCACGCTGTAGTCATTAGATAGAGGTCGAGGGGGATATGCGAGGATATGGCAGGTCTTGAGATCGACGATGATCCCCCTGCATTGGCATCGCAGCATGTACTGAGAGGCTGAACTAGTGGAGCCTCCATGCTGGCTGGAGAACATATCAACGACGAACATGATGCGGCCATCCCCAGAGCTGGCAGATGGAATGGGAGTAGAAGAGGGCAGGGACAGGGAGTACTTCCCATCTCTGCCATGCTCGAGCAAGACCTTGATGGGCTTCTTGTCCTTCTTCTTGGGGGCCTCCTTCCTTGAGGGAGAGGCAGCCAGAGGAGCAGGCACCGAGAGATCGGTCTTCACCTCGACAGAGGCCTCCCCCAGGGAGTTCTTCAACCAGTCGATGATACTGCCCATCGAGTAGGTGTTCTGTTTGCGGAGGCTCTCCATATGGGAGAGGATCTCCTCAAAGGTCCAAGATACAGGGGTATAGGTAGTAGACGTGGTAGCGGGCATCCTTGATGGCTATTGTGAGATCTATATAGTCCTCATATACACTTCAAATAAATTCCATATATAGGCTAGCCCATGCCGCGCATCACCGTCCTTACCTCTGAGACATCCCTCGTAGACCTCTTCGATGTGAGCTTCGATGAGGTATATAACTTCGTTCTATCCATGGAGGAGCTCCATCCAGATGACAGCTTCCAGGGGATACTCTCCCTCTATGAGAAGCACTATGCAGATAAGGCCCCTCATCCCTCAGATATGGTCGAAATACTGGTAAGATATATCATATCCAAGAGCCGCTATATCCCCATCACCTCCATAGACTCGAGCAATAGCCCGGTGATATGGAGGCCTCTTATGCCAAAGACCCCTCCATCTGGGGCGATACGCATTATAACAGAGCAGAGAGGCCGCGTGCTCGATAAGGTCAGGGGCAAGTTCCTCTATGTGGCAGCCTTCACTCCCCTCGATGTGATAGGCTTCTGGCTCAATGGCTCCTCATCGAAGACCTCAGAGATGAGCAAGATCTTCGAGAGGGTGATATCAGCCCATATCTACCTGAGGAGTGGTACCCGAACGTTCGAGCTCTCCGAGAGGATGGAGCCCATAGAAGAGAGGAGCTATGCCCATCACGGCATGATCATGGAGAAGATAGACCCGAAGATGATCAAGATCCTCGAGAGATTGGAGCTCCCATCCTCTCATAGCTCTCGCCTCTCCATCATCTCCTCGATCCTCTCTGCTGTATCGGAGACAGACATGCTCCGCATACTAGCAGGAGTGGATGTGGAGGCCATAGCTCGAGCCCTCCATACCAGAAGGAAGAACGCCCGTCTCATAGCACAGATAGAGGAGGAGAAGTACAAGGAGAGAGTGAAGTGGTCATTCCTGCTCGAGTATGTGAGGAAGAGGTATAGCGACCGCTTCCATGAGGGATATCCCACCACATCCATCGGTATCATGCGCAAGTTCGATGAGAAGGAGATAGAGGGTCTCGAGCTGGCTTATAAGGACTTCTTATCCCTGTCTCGAGCCATCCTCTCATCCTCATGTCCTCATGTCGACATCATGAGACGGATGGCTCTGAAGAACAACCTGAGGCACAGGAAGAGCATGATGAGAGAGCTCGAGCCCCTCATCCGGGATCCATCCAATCGATCGACCATGCATACCTGCTCTCTATGCGATCTCCCATTGATCTGCCCCCATGCGATGGAGGCGATGAGCATATCAACAGCCAAGGACATGAAGAGAAGGCTTGAGAAGTATGCGGACTCCTCAGCCTCTGCCTCAGCCGTTGCCACATGCCATATATGCTATGAGGAGATATACAGCTATGATGTGGAGGAGGCCTTCATCGACTACTACATGGATATCTACCGCGAGCTCAGCAAGTACATCTGGAGCTCATGCATGGGTATATATGGCACGATGAAGTTCTCTCCCCTCATCGATGCCATGACCTTCACCGGCCAGATAGCGAAGGCCATCCTACCCATCATGGTCTTATCTGGCATAGGAGGAGTGAGGAATGCCCTCCAAGCATATGGAAGGACAGGCACCCTATCGTTTGAGTGCCAGTTCTATGCTCTGCTCTATATCTATGCTTACATCCTCTGCTGTATGAGGAGATATGCCACCGATGAAGACAAGGCCTCGATGGTTGGCCTCTCTCTATCGGAGGGGTCGAAGGGATCCTCGATGAGCTCACAGACAGAGGCCATCCTCCGGAGGTTTGGGGGCATCCATTCCTATATCTATGGCTCAGTATCGGGCATCGACATCGTCAGTGAGTTCAAGGCCATCTTCATCGATGTGTCGAGATCCAGCGCTGACTTCCGCTTCATCATCTACTTCAACAGAGACAGCCTCGTTCTCTCCTCTATCATGAGGAATACCTCCTTCTCCTATGCTCGGAGAGTTCTCGATGTATCGGGCGGAGCATATCGAGATGAGAGAGAGCTCTTCCAGAAGATCTTCGGCATGGATATGGAGGAGGTGATCGCTATGGCCAAGAGGGGAGAGAAGATCTTCGATCTCTTGAAGATCCCCTCTTCTCTGTCATCTCCATCTCTGCTCAGAGCATATGAGGCATATCTTGCCTTCATCCAGCGGGGAGAGGTGACCCCTCTAGCAGAGAGAGATAGGCCGAGATACAAGCTCTCCGTGATGGGTCATGCCTTCGGAGCCTTCATGGGGAATGCTCGCGATCTCTGGAGCTTGCCCATCTACAACGGTATCGCGCTGATCGTTGATGAGAAGGGGAGGCTCCATGAGTGGGATATCTACCTGTATAGGGGAGACGATGGCTCCATCAAGGAGAAGAAGAGAGGAGATGGATGGTCTCCCGGCAAGCTCATCGGCTACAAGTGCTCCATCTGTGGGTTGAGCAGAGATGAGACCATCAAACTTGATCCCCGCAAGTGCTCGGAGGGCAGAGAGATAGAGGAGACCATAGCCATGATGCTGGCCTTCTTCTCCATCTCCTGTCCTGAGGGAGGGCTTCATGAGCTCGTCGGTGCCATATGCAAGAAGTGTGGGTTCAATCTCAAGGAGATGAGGAGCGAGGCCTTCATCTCTCGATATCTCCCCTCCATGCTCGCAGAGAAGAGGAAGATGGAGGTCTTCCGCATAGAGCCTCCCCATAAGGAGAAGAAGAGGCAGGTGACCGTTGAGTTCATGTATGATCCGAGCAAAGTGTTGGAGGTGGCGAGAGTGGGAGGTGTCACATCCTTCTTCATGGAGGCCATCGGAGCCATGCAGGGGCTCGAATATGATGAGGTACTAGCGGGGAAGGCGAGGATACCCTTCCCCTCATCGAGACTCTCCATGCAGACAGAGACAGTGAGAACATACATCCGTGGCGTCATCTTCTCCTTCAATAACATGCGCTTCATCAACAATGTATCGGGCTATCGAGAGATCGATACTCGCTCCATCCTCAACGAGGCCAAGTATCCCGAGTCCTCATGGAATAGGCTGAGGAGATTGCCCGACTTCTATGCCAAGTATGTGAAGGAGATCGAGAGCATAGACTACGATGAGTCGAAGACAGGCAAGGACCTCTATCTCCATTCCCTGGGCATTCTCTGCTCTCTGCTCCTCGAGCTAACTGACACCTACACATCGGGAGAGTTCAAGCCTGTGGCTGCCTCCTTCACCAAGACCATGATAACCCATATCGTCGACTGCGAGAGGTATACCTGCAAGGCAGGAGAGTTCGATCGAGCCATCTTTGCTCGCAGGAGAACAGAGGATAACGGGCTAACCATGAAGTTCGATGGGGAGTTCGATGAGGAGCTCGATGAGGGGGATAAGGGAGCAACCAACGAGGCAGACTATACAGGATATAACGATGGGGCAGACTGAGAGGAGAGGCATCAGAGCGATGGGAGCAAAAAATCAACGCAACCGCGTTGAGGGAGCCATCCATGGTCGAAGCCGTGGACAGCGGGATGTCGCAGGATGCCTTCTCCTCTAGCTAAGGACGAAGGAGGAACGACTTCATGGAGTACACCCATAACCCCTGCCCAAGGCAGGATAGCGCCATCTCATCCCTATCCGATGGCGAGGCTATATGTAGGGGTATACTCTATGGAAACGGATACCAACAAATGAGAAAGGAGCAGGTATATCCTCTCGATCCATGACAAAAAAAGGTCACGTGGAAGGCCGAAGGCCCCCCAGCGGAACCTCAATAGGATGAAGCGCTATTAAAAATTTATATATCCCCCCTATGAGCTCCTCATTGAGCCCCATATCGATGCCCCTCATCGAAGCCCCGCCAGTAAGGGACAATGGCAAGGGGCATCGATGAGGGGCATCGATATGGGGCATCGATATGAGGCATTGGTAAGGGGCATTAGTAAGGGGCATCAGTAAGGGGCATCAGTAAGGGCCTCAATGAGGGGCTCGATATGGAGCCTCTCATGGAGCCTCTCGTGGAGCCTCAGTGAGGGGCCTTATGGAAGGGAGCCATGCTCCTTCTCTTCTTATCCTGCAGAGAGAGGAAGGAGGCTCCCATCGAGTTCACGAACGGCATGAAGAACCCATATGGAGCCATGTATACTCCCCTGCTTGTAGTGGATGCCCTCCCATTGCCATCCCCGAAGGGATTGCCTCCCATAGCCTCCTCCTCCTTCATGCTGAGAGCAACGGGATTGGAGGAGAGCCTGGCTCTCGTGATCTCTCTTACCTCTGTGTTGGCCACTGTCCTCGCTTGTGGGTGTCGGGATGTGGCTATGTCCTTGATAGTCTCGGCCGCCCTGTATACATCGAGCATGGCCTTCCTCGTTCTCTCTGCTTGGGTATCGGCCATCTGAGATGCTCTCTCCATGGCATCAGATATGGGAGATCGAGCCGTGATATCTCCCAGTTCATCTTGGGCTATGGCGATGAACTGCCTGATGCTCGCATCCTTCTCCTTCTCCTTTGCCTGCTTCAGGGCAGCGAGCATATACTCCAAGTCCTCGCTGTTCTCCATCCCATAGAGCATGGACTGTATGAGAGTGACTCCATCCAGCCTGCTCTGAGCGAGCAGCAAGAGCTTGGAGGCGTTGTCTAGATCCTGCTTTGCCTTGGCCATCTCCAGATCATTGCCTGTCTTCTTGGACAGATCGCTTGCCTTCTCTGCGATGATCTGCATGATGAGATCCATGTTCTTCTGAAGCCGTCTCGTCCCCCCGCTGATGATGGCATCGGGCTCCACATAGACCATCACCACCTCCTCTCTCTGCTGCCTCAGCATGCGAGAAGACAGCCGGACAGAGAAGAGGATTATACAAAATACAATGAGACCCACCCATACAGGAGATACTTGACCCATCGCTATCTCCGCTGCCTCTCCTATATGAGACGGGCTAGAAGTCGGTCATCTTATATATGGTGCCGCATCGTCCACACACGAGACAGGCGATGCGATCGTTCACTACCTGGGTCATATACTTGCTCTTACACTCCTTACACTCCGTATCTACTCTCTGATTTACCCTGTCGAAGGGGGCGAAGGCGATGGACTCCTGAACTCCTCCTCTCCCCTCTGAGGGATTGAAGCTCTGCATGATGAGGGTATCCTCGGGGGTCCCATCGTATATCCTGCCGCACGGGCACTTCATCTTCACCACCCCACTGGTGGTATCCTTATCCAAGGTCTTGCTGCAGTCCTCGCAGAAGAGCATGATGAGACACTATATAGAGGAGATGAGAGGCTTCAAATCTTCTCATTGCCTCACCCATTGCCTCATATCGATGCCTCGTCTCATTGCCTCGTCTCATTGCCTCACCCATTGCCTCACCCATTGCCTCACCCATTGCCTCTCTTCATTGCCTCGTCTCATTGCCTCGTCTCATTGCCTCATCCTCGGGGCATCACACAGAGGCAATGGGATGAGGCAGTGAGAAGAGGCAATGGGTGAGGCAATGAGAAGAGGCTTGATGATGAGGCTACGAGAGAGGCAATGAGAAGAGGCATCAGTACGAGACATCAGTACGAGGCATCACCGAGGCATCACCGAGAGGCAGTATACATCGAGCACATCATCCCTGCTCTCTCGAAGCCCTTCGAACATGGACAGAAAGAGCTCGGGATAGAACTCCCCATCCGGCTCCTTCCCCTCTCTATATAGAGCTAAGCTCTCTCGGAGAGAGGCCTCGACCCTTGCCGCCTCCTTTGCTCTCCCAACAGAGGAGAGGAAGATGAGAGGGTCGAGCGGAGCAAGCCATGGGATGATATCTCTCGAGATGAGCAGATCGAGAGGCAATCTCTCATGCAAGACCTCGAAGAGCACATCGTTGATGTACTCCTTGTCTGTATCTGATCCCATGCCCCCTTCTCTCCGGGCGAAGGTCTCCCCTATAATAGAGAGCTCCATCCCCTGCATGATGGGGATATGCTCCACCCCCAAGAGGAAGTAGCTTGCTTCCTCACATGCGAAGAGGATGCTCCCCTTCTGTGAGCTTCCGACCCATGGCTCCATCCTGATGAGGCCGTCTCTTGCTCTCGTATATATGAGGCCCATCCTCTCGAACATGGCCCGCAGAGAATACATGACCATGAAGATGGAAGCGCTCGACGATAGCACATCGCGAGGCATGAGAAGAGAGGAGCTGCGCACATACATGAAGGAGAACGGAGAGAGCAGATGATAGGAGATGATGGCATCCATCGATCTCTGGATAGCTCGATCTCTCTTCTTGGCTCCCTCTTTTGTGTTCTCTCCCTGCTCCATGACTGTATGGAGAGCCTCTTCGATCTCTCCATATGCTGAGCTCAGCCTCCATCGATCCAGGACATGCGGTGTCTGATATAGAACGCTCCCTCCCGTTCCCTTACCCATGGGTATGAGGCTATGACCTCCAACGAGTGGATGGCATGGGGATATCATATGCTCTCTCATCCTTGAGCATGCCTCTGCCAGCATGAAGTCTCTCCAGAGAGGGAGCTCCATATCCCCTCGAGAGAGGACCTCTCCCATCGTCATGGGGCGCATGGCTATGGAGCATTCATCCTCTATCTTTGCTCTCTTCCAATGAGATGCCAACGCGATGAGCCTCTTGCCCTCCGCCGCCATCGATGAGATGCTCATCTTGGGGATACTCTCCATATGGACAGCGGCAACCGATACCTCGCCCATCGATCTCTCCTCTCGGGCTATCTCCTCCGCCTTCTCATCCATGAGAGAGGAGATCGAGCGGGGCATGAAGCAGAGAGACCGAGCTTCCATATCCTCGATCCCCTCATCGATCACCCCTCCCAAGCAGATGAGGATGGGCTCCTTCTCTGCGTAGAAGATGTATGCTCTATCCCCTCCATGAGAGAAGAGCATCGCTCCCATGCTATCTGGCATAGAAGGGAGAGGATCTCTCTCCGCAGAGATGAGGGGAGCCTTCTCTATGATGAGACTCGCTTCTCTCGATACTCTCGCTGTCTGAAGCATGAGCCTCGCTCTCTCTCTCATCTCTGCTCTCATCTCTGCTCTCATCTCTGCTATATATAAGCACAAAATAAAGGGGCCTCTCATGGAGCTGCCATGAGGAGTATCTATGAGGAGTATCTATGCTCATGCTATCTCGAACTTCCTCCCCTCTGGGACGAGCTCTACTTTGATATTGGCTGCTGCCCATTCATGGAGTACCAGCATCGTGGTCTTGCAGCTGTTGAGGGTTGTTATATCTGCTCGATCCCTGCATATGCGGCATCGGTATCTGCTCTCCTTCTCGTTGTATATAGCGGGCTCGTTGCAGCCTCGGCATATGTATATCTTCCTGAAATCACTATCCAGATAGAAGGACTCGAAGAACGTGCTGATGGTCCCCTGAGCAAGGAAGACATGAGCCTCCATCTCTCCCACCTTGTGGCCTCCATGCACTCTCTTACCTGTCAGAGCCTGGGCTGTCATGGGATTGATGGGACCCGTCCTTCCCACAGCATGCCTGTCTTCGATGACGAACTTGGGGAGGCGTATCGTGCTCTGTGGTCCCATGAAGAGCATGGCATCGAAGACTTCTCCCGTGATGCCATTGGTCAAGCGTTCTCTCACAGCCACTCCCTCCTTCTCGAGCTCATCGAAGAGCTCATAGATATCGAGCTTCTTGTAGACCGTTCCATCGATGAAGACTCCCTTCTTGGCGCAGAGCTTCTGGATGGTGGTCTCGAACAGTTGAGCAAACGTCATCCGAGAGGGGATCGAATGAGGGTTGAGGATCACATCGGGCCTCACTCCATCCTCTGTATGGGGCATATCACAGAGAGGGATGAGAATGCCATTGATGTTCTTGTTGCCCGCTCGAGATGACATCTTATCCCCCACAGCGAGGTTGCGGATATACTCGAAGGTCATGGAGACGAACTTGCGCGTTCCATCCAACTTCTTGATGATGGAGATGAGCCGTCCCTCCTCATCATTGGTATATTGCTCCGAGCGATCGATGAAGCTCTTGCCATCTCTGGCCTCGGCGAGCTCAACCACTATCCCCAGGATGATATCTCCCTTCTTGATGAGAGTACCCACTGGTATGAAGCCTGCTCCATCCAGCTTGGCATAGCTCATGTTCTTCCTGTAGACAGAGGTTCTCTCGGGATCAGGGACACAGATCGTCATGCCCTTCTCTATCTCGACATGAACTACCTTGTAATAGCTGCCCTTCAGCATGCCTATCTCCTGCGAGGCTCGATTGACCATCGAGCTGTCCTCTTGGTTATATCCCAGGAATATACCATACAAGACCATGAGGTTTTGAGAGCTCGGAGGGACGAAGTCTCGCATGATGGTCTTGACTGTGGGATTATCCACTCTGTAGAGACTGAAGCGCTGGTTCAAGCGAGTGGTGGCCTTCACATTGCTATATGGCTGGCCACATGCTTGCTTAGAATGGACAGTCACCAGTGAGTTCCTGAATGGCTCTGTCCTATCTAAATAGGGGCTAACTAACACTGTGATACCAAACAGAGCTTGAGGTATATTGCAGTGGGTCCATGGCTGAGTGAAGTCGTGCCTCGTCTCTCTCAAGACCGAAGGGGATGGGCAGAGAAGGACCTCCTCTCCTGGGTAGATATACTCCACATATCCCATCCTGATGAGGTCCTCGAATGAGAGCTCTCCCTTCATGAGCTTCCTCACATCTGACTTGGTGAGGCGTATGTTCTGGATGAACTTGTCTGTCTTCCCGCTATCGAAGTCGGAGAGGTTGTTATCAACGATGAGGAGGGGTCTCATGAGCCTCCCCATGTCAGTGTAGAAGCAGATGATATTGGTGACTGAGTTCCACTCGATGCTGGCATATCGATCGATCTCTCCTCTCCTCCTCTTCTCTCTGTATCGAGCCACGAAGATGTGGGGGTCCATGCAGCAGCCAATCCAATCCCCATCCACTACTATCTTCGTCAATCTCTCTCTGGGTATCCTCTCCAACTTGAGGTCATCCACAGGGATGATAGCCTCATCTTCTGCTATCATGTCCTTGATATAGCGCCCCAATCCCTCGCTGTAGCCGGTGATGATAGCTGTGATACCCAACTGCTTGACTGTCCCTACCTTCTCTGACTCCGGAGTATGGGCTGGGCAGTAGATACCCTCCGATGAGGAGTGCCAATACCTGATGAGATCGTTCCGCTTCGTTGTCTTTGCCACCTTCGACACCGTGGCCATCACTGTCCTCAACGTGGCCAACACGGTCAGCCTATTCTTATGCTCCAGAGCCTGAGCGCTCATCCTCACCTTCTCTCTCATCTGGCTTTCCTTGGCTGCGTTGATACACTTCTCGAACGCTGACTGGAGATCATCCTTCGAGACGTTGGTCTTGATGTTCGATGCGAGCTCCCCGATATTGATGATGTCGAAGCTCTTATGGGTGACCTCATTCCTCAGCATCTTGGCTATGGGCATATGAACCTTGGAATTGAACAGGGTCTTGAATGCCTTTGCCATATTGAGACCAGCTCCATGCACTCGCTTGTTAGCTATGTGATCTCTATCATCATCCTCTCTCATGCCGATGATCACCATGAGGATATCCCTGATGAGTGCTCCGATGAAGAGGAGCTTCTTGTAGCGGGTCTTGTGATCTCCCGTTGTCCCGATGTGGGGGAGCAAATTGCTATCGAGGACATCGACAGCTGAGGCCGTGGCATGCCTGACCGCGTTCTCTACCGATCTATACCTCAGCGGATCGGCTGCCTCTGTCGAGGACTCATGGAAGCGGAGGAGAGCATTGGTAGGCATGGTGGTATCTCTCATGCTCTCATATCCTGGATATTTGGCTTTGAATGCCTGCACCACGAGCTCCATGAGCTTCTTGGTCACCTCTCCCTTGTCATCCATATCATAGACTATCATATTGGCTATGGCCTTGTCTTGGGCCACCCCCAGCATGCGGAAGATCTGATAGAAGGGGACCTTCGTCTTCACGAACGAGGCAGCTTGTACCTTGAACTGGATGGCTCCCTCTGAGGTATATGTGACATCTAACATGGATGAGTGCTCGAAGGCATTCCCTCGCTGAGAGATCATGATAGCTCTCACTCTCTCTCCCTTGAGGGTGGCCTTGAATATGAGGGGCTTGTTATATGCCAAGTTCTCATTGACAGAGATAACCCTCTCCTGACCTCCAGCGATGAAGTACCCGCCCGGATCCAGCGGGTCTTCTCGTATGCTCTCCAGGGTCTCGGGAGGGGAGTCCTTCGTATTGCAATGGGAGCTCTTGATCATGATGGGAACAGATGATACATTGATATCCTTGATCAAAGACTTGAGCGAGCCGTATATCTCTCCCCCGCTGGTTGTGGCCACAATTGATATCTCACATGAGAGGATGAGATCCGCCGCATAGAAGGCATTGTTAACTCGATAGTCATCGGGGTTGCGGGGCACCTCCATCCCATCCCTATCTATCTGTGTGGGGGTCTTGAGGCTCACATCAGTGTATGCGATCGAGATAGTGAAGGCTGTGATCTTCTTATCTGCATCTGTCATCGAGCGCTCGTTCTGGAGGGTGATAGTGGGATTGAACATCGTCTTCACGATGAGAGGGATACCCACATTGAGGAAGGCATCATACTGCGGTATCTCCATCGATCGCGTCAGATCATGCATGGGATGCCTTAGCAGAGAGTACAAGTACTGCATGAGATCTTCCTCAGTGAGATCATCGTTCTGTACCTCTGCTATGGGTCGCTCCCATATGGCCATGTTTCCTCTCTGTGGTACTGTTACTTCTGATACAACCGCTGCCTCTGCTGCCCTGGGGCCTGAACCATACAGAAATGGCATGGAATTGGATGAAATGAGATGGTTTGAGCTTGGCTATATCTCTATATCCGAGTCTATATATGTTCAATTATTTCTTTAAGAGAGGGCTCTTCATGACCATATATAGAGGAGCCACAGGCCATGGGTAACGCCGGTAGGAAGCAGGTGAAGGTAGACACAGTCAATGAGGTGGTGGTCAATGCCATCCTCACTGTTAACAACACGCTGAATACCTCAGTAGATAACACCAACTACATAGGTATCAGCGACTCATCTCACATCCGCATTGGTTCTCAGACCATCAAGGCCAGTATCAGCAGTCAGCTGGTCTCGAAGATGGCAAACGATCAGAAGCTGCAGTCAGACTTGATATCCGAGATCAAGTCCAAGCTCAAGCAGAACGCTGAGCTCTCGATCAATGCCTCCGATGAAGACCTCAGCCAGTCGATCCGCAACTCCATCTCGACCAGTGTGACCCAGGAGACAAATAACCTCATGAAGACGGTGGCAATCAATAAGAACATGATCCAGATCAGCAGGTCATCGGATATCTCCATCGGGGAGCAGGATATCTCTCTGGTGATAGTCCAGGGCATAGCCAATAGCATGAGCAATTCGATCGTGGCTGATCTCACATCGAAGGGGCAGATGGATATAAGCACGGACTCAACCTCTACCAACAACCCCATGTCCGGGCTATTGGATGCTCTCCCCAAGATGCTCCTCGCTGGGGCTATCCTCCTGCTGGTTGTGGGAGTGATTGGCATGAAGATCATGAGCAAGATGGGAGGTATGAGTAGTATGGCTTCTCCGATGGGAAGCATGGCTTCTCCGATGATGGGTATGCCGCCCATGGGTCCGCGGGGTCCTCCGATGGGTATGCCTCGCCCTCCAGCTGGAGCTCTCTCCAACGTAGCCAGTCTTGCCAACACTGCTAGCAGCATAAGCAGTATGCTGCCTGTACGTCGATAAAAAATAAGAAGATCAATCGACTACATGTGTGATCTGATGATCTTCTCTGCCTCCCTTCTCATCCTGGGACAGTCATATATACCTCTGACCACGGATGCCCATGGGAGATGGTGACTCGCCATCGCTATCTCAGGATGTATATACTCAGATCTGAGTATACCTTGGAGGGCCCTCATCATGGCCTCGTGTCCTCTCTCCCTCCTCAACAGGTGAAGAAGGCTGTTGATATGGGTAACAACATCTCTCAGAGATGATTTATGAGGTTCCTTCAGCATCTCGTTACCCTATATATCTTATGGGTATGGTTCAAATTTTTTTCATCTCTATGAGGAGGAGATGAATTGGACCTTCTTGGCTGGCTCAGCCTCCTCCATCATCTTCTTGCATGCGCATGAGACATGATAGAGGAGGACCATCGAGACCACGATGAGAACTATCAACAGGGTATAGGCCATGGAGGGCTCATGACCATGAGATGAGGAGAAGCCTCCGTTGGCTTTGGGAGCGATGGGGTAATCGAATGGCATGATGTCTCGAGCCTATATCATGCCATCAAAAAATTGATCCCATCCTAATTAGGCAGCGATGGCTCCGATGGCCTCGGAGCGGGTATCTCTCTCCTTCTTCGATAGCTTGACCCATACGTTCGTGTATGTCTTCCGCTGTATGGTATATATGGGATGGAACGAGAAGCCTCGATCATCGATGGAGGTCATCGATATAACCTTACCCTTCACTAGCACATCAAATTTGATAGCCCCTATCGGATATGCTGGCTGCATGGGAGCCACAGACAGTATAGCCTCGTTACTCTTCCTCACATGAAGCAAGCTCTTGGGATAAACGAACGGCATGATGATGGATGTGATATCAGAGGGGAACCTCCCGTTGAGTATCCCCTCGACCATCCTTCTCATATGCCGAGCTATTCCCCTGCGGAAGTTGTCCATGATCTTGCCTCTCTCGGCCAGGAACTCCCAGAAGTGCTCCATGTGGAGGACCTCATACCTCGACATCTCGTCGAACTTCTTCATGATGAGGAAGGTCTTGGCCTCATAGAGAGTCCTCAGCTCGTTCCTACCTCCTCTTCCTGTCTCATGCCCCTCCATTCCTCGCGGGTTATATTCTCTATATACCTGCCCTTAAATGTATGTCTCGCCGCGCCCTCATATCAATGCCTCGTACTGATGCCTCTCTTCATTGCCTCTCTTCATTGCCTCATCTCATTGCCTCACATCAATGCCTCATCTCACTGCCTCTTACTGATGCCTCTTACTGATGCCTCTTACTACTGCCTCATATCAATGCCTCGTGTTGATGCCTCGTGTTGATGCCTCCCACTGATGAGGCAATGAGAGAGGCAATGAGAGGAGGCAGTGAGAGAGGCAATGAGAGGAGGCAGTGAGAGAGGCAATGAGAGAGGCAATGAGAGAGGCAGTAAGAAGAGGCATCAGTATGAGGCATCAGTGAGAGGCAGTGAGAAGTTCTACGTGGGCATGATGAAGTTGGTGGCAGTCTTACTATGCTTGCGGAACCGTATGGGGATGAAGAACCGCCGTCCCGAGACGATGACCGTGCAGGGAGGGGAGACGAGACACCGATATAGTGTGTCCTTGGCTGATGAGACAGAGAAGAGGTTGAACTTGATGGGGACGTTCCCTATATCTATGCTCCTCGATGATGGAGAGAAGGGGATGTTGTATGTGAGGCCTCCAACCAGGAAGAACATCCCCGGGAAGAGAGACCTCGAGCTATCGGCCCCTCTCGTTCTTCTGAGGATGAAGGGGTTAGCTGCCACCACATCATACAGTCCGTTGGTCTCTGCTCTCACCTCATCCTTCACGAGCAGCCGGCGATAGGGGTTGGTAGGTAAGGGGGCAGTGATACCATTCCCTATGGGACCATCCCCTGTGAGAGTGGCTCCAACCCCTCCCACTCCGTTGGAATAGGTCACCTTCCCAGGCAATGGAGCTGAGGTTACGAAGTCCGCGGTCTTGGCTTGCATGGAAGAGGGGAGCTTGATGAGGGGATTGGTGAAGACGAGTGTGGCATCATCCAGCGGGCGCCTGAAGTCAGGGGCCACATAGAGGCCACCGGCATTGTTGAGGTAGAGGGATAGATCCCCATTCGCTGTCTCCACTCCCTGCGGGTATATCCTCTCGTTGGGCAGCACCTCTCTCCCGATGTTGAAGGCTATGAGAGGGGATGTCTCTCCCGGAGGGATGACCCCATAGACAGTCACCACATCATAGATATCATTGCTGAAGGGGAGAGATCTCACCGGGTCCGTGAACGTGAGAGTCAATATCTTATCCAGCCGTTGGGGGGACTTGAAGGTGATCCGACCGAACAGTGGAGTGAGTCTCAGTCTCTCTCCCTCATCGGTGACCAAGAACATGAAGTGATCGGCCTTCCTATCCTGCAAGCAGGGGATGAGATGCTTGATCTCCTCATACTCTATGGAGATCACCCGATAGGGCATCCTATCGAAGAGAGGCGGAGGGTTTGCCAGTTGAGAGGGAACGAGTGTTAGAGCGCTCGTATCAGTATGGAAGGTGTATTGCCCTCGGTTGGGGATGAAGAAGGGCGGTATCTCCACCTCTATGATGTCAACGAGAGGCTCGTTGACATATACTCCTCCCTCTGCCTGTTGAGCGCTTGATCCATATCTCCCATCCAAGCCGAAGGAGAAGCGGCCCATCTCTATGTTCGAGCCATTGTTCCGCCTCGAGCTGTCGATAAGAAGGAAGACATCGATGAAGGCTCCGTATATGCTCGATGTCTCAGCTGGTCCGTTCATGGGCTATGCCTATATATGGGGTGATATCTCCTGCCCCATCTTCTCATTTGATGCAGCCCCTTCAACCTCATATACATCGCCCATCATCATGGAGTTCTCTCTTCCATCGTCTTACCTTGATCACTGGTCCCTGGTGGACCCTCCCTTCGGATACAATGGCCTCGGCCAGCTGGTCTATCTCCGCACATACTCCCGCAAGAAGGCCGATGGGTCCAGGGAAGAGTGGATGGATACCATCCAGCGAGTAGTAGAGGGATGCTTCTCTCTGCAGAAGAAGCACTGGGGAGTGCAGTGGGATGATGCTCATGTCATGAGAGGAGCCAAGACCATGTACTCGAAGATGTTCAACATGAAGTTCTTGCCTGGAGGGCGTGGTCTCTGGTGTATGGGAACGGACATCGTGAACAAGAAGGGCATAGGCATGGCCTTGTATAACTGTGCCGCGGTCTCAACCCAAGACATCGACACCTCGTTTGGCAAACCGTTTGCCTTCCTGATGGACTGTCTCATGCTTGGAGTGGGAGTGGGCTTCGATACCAAGGGCAAAGGCAAGCTCATGGTGAGAGAGCCCGCAGCCTCTGGCCCATATGATATAGAGGACACGAGAGAAGGATGGGTCGAGTCTGTCCGCTATCTCATCGAGGCTTACATCAGAGAGGGAGCTCTCAAGCCCATCTTCAACTACGATCTCATCAGAGAGAAGGGACAAGACCTCAAGACCTTCGGCGGGGTATCATCTGGGCCTGATCCTCTCATCCGCCTGCATACAGAGATAGAGAACGTGCTCTCTTCCTCTGTTGGGAGCCCCATCTCTACTCGGAACATCGTCGATGTGATGAACCTCATCGGTGTGTGTGTTGTGGCGGGCAATGTGAGGCGCTCAGCAGAGATAGCCTTCGGGGATATCAACGATGAGGAGTTCCTCAACCTCAAGAACTATGAGCTCAACCCAGAGAGAGGAGCCTTCGGTTGGACGAGCAATAACACCGTGTTTGCCAAGGAAGGGGATGACTACTCGGGCATATGCAAGAGGATCTGCGACAACGGAGAGCCAGGCCTCTGCTGGCTCGACAACATCCAACACTATGGAAGGATGGCCGATCCTCGAGGAGATCATGATACCAATGCCATCCTCCTCAACCCCTGCGGGGAGATCAGCCTGGAGAACTATGAGGTATGCAATCTCGTTGAGGTGTTCCTCAACAGGCATAGCACGCTTGAGGAGTTCATCGAAACCCTCTCATCTGCCTTCCTCTATGCTAAGGTGGTGACACTCGTTCCCATCCACTGGCCCGACACGCAGGAGGTGGTGGCAAGGAATAGGCGTATCGGCTGCTCCATCTCTGGTATAGCCCAGTTCGTCTCAGAGAGGGGAGTCAACGAGCTCAAGACATGGTGTGATGCTGGATACAAGTTCCTTCGGTCATATGATGCCTCTCTCTCTGGGAGCTTGGGTATACCTCGCAGTATCAAAATTACCACAGTCAAACCCAGTGGGACCATCAGCCTGTTAGCGGGAGCCACCCCGGGTGTCCACTTCCCCATAGCTCAGCACTACATCCGCAGAGTGAGGATCTCGAAGAGTGATCCCCTCATGAAGTATGTCCAGAGGTATGGGTATCCCTTCGAGGCGTGCGCTCTCGGGACAGATAACTATGTGGTGGAGATACCCATATCTGTGGGAGACGGCATACTGTGTGATCCCCCCATGTGGCAGCAGCTCCTGCTGGTTGATCTACTGCAGAGCCATTGGGCAGACAACCAGGTATCAGCCACCATCGTGTTTGATCCCATCAAGGAGAGAGATGACCTGCTCTATGCCCTCCAGTTCTTCCAATACAGGCTGAAGAGCATATCCATGCTCCCAAAGTGTACTCAAGCCTATCCACAGAAGCCATATGAGGAGATCACGAAGGAGGAGTACATGCTGAGAGCCTCCAAACTGGAGAAGAGAGATGGGCCGAGAGATGAGGGCTTCGATGGGCAGCCAATGATATACTGCGACTCAGAGAGCTGTGTTAGGCTGTGAGAGTAGTTGATGCCTCTTCTCATTGATGCCTCTCATTGATGCCTCTCATTGATGCCTCTCATTGATGCCTCTCATTGATGCCTCTCATTGATGCCTCTCATTGATGCCTCTCATTGCCTCGATGAGATGCCTCGATGAGATGCCTCGATGAGATGCCTCGATGAGATGCCTCGATGAGATGCCTCGATGAGATGTCCCAAT
>JACCDL011112145.1_pt1 | contig 21617 bp, 38 predicted proteins | sample 7441931 | NCBI WGS metagenome assembly JACCDL01 (sample SAMN15323437, study PRJNA562643) | freshwater metagenome | isolation source: river surface water | place: USA:Blue River Watershed | collected 2017-08-16 | reverse complement strand
AGTTGTTCCTGACGATATTCGTTCCATTTAGTTTGTGGGTCGCCATCAGTAATGATAAGCAATCCTCCACCATTGTGCCAATTAGTGGTTATTTCACTAACGTATTCCCATACATAAGTCTTCATTTACTTTCCTTTTCAATTCCATAAATAATAGCCTCTGAGATAGCCTCAAGATCTTCAAAGGTTACGTCTTTTTGCATGGCGGTAATTCGTCCAGTTTTGCCATACTCCTTGGCTTGAGCAACCCTATCTCTAATTAATTTTATAATGTCATTAGTTGCCATCTCATAGCCCTCATACCAGATATTAGCCTTTTCTGGATACCATGTACGTACACGATTAAGCCATGCTTCTCTACGTTCAATCTCAAACTTTCTACCTTCTTCACGATAACGGTAGCGTGTGCCTAGATCGGCTGTGTGTTGTTCGCTCATGCTACTTCCTTGTGTGTTACCCAATAGTAGTTGCATCGTTCGCAGCATGGCTCGTTATTCTTAGACACTACCGCTTCAGCAAAGTCAAAGTACTGTTCTGGGTCTTTGCGATATAGGTTAGCCTTGTGCGTGGTTGTGACACGTGCCATAATAGCCTTGTCATCCATCCACTTAGGGTCACCAGAAGTCCAGGTGTGTCCCACTTCATCACGTAGGGCTAGTAGATTACGCATGTTGCCGTCAGTCTTGATGCCACGGATAACTGCTTCATCTACCATGCACATGGTGTAATTCCATAGTGACTTTGCATGCCCACGCCACATCTTGACAGCAGGGTGATTACGCCATCCAGCGTGTGGGTCGTTGTTGTGCATTACTTTAAGGATCTGATAGCACTCTAGAATCTGCTTGTTAAGACGCTTGTTGTCCAGCGTACGTGCTGTATTTACGAATGATTTGTATGGAAGGAAAGTTTGCATGTTCTTCTCTCGTTTAACGGAAACTTTATATACTAATTATACAGGGATGGTGGGTGGATGTCAAGACTAATGTGGAAATTGTTCCATAAAGTCTTTGGTCTTTGGTGTGATACCGTGCCAGGCTGACCAATCCTTGCCACCATTAGACATATGATAAGCAATCTTGGCATTGATCAGGGGATTGAATAGCTCTTTGTTTGTCTTTAAGCCAAACTGATCTCTACGAGCAGGACCTAGGGAACCAATCATGTTGATTTGAAATAGGCCATATGAGTTGTCCCCTGTATTGCTGTTCTTGTTGTGGGCAAACGGTCTTCCTGTTGATTCCTTCATTGCAACAGCCCAGGCCTTGACCAAAGCCTGTCCCTTAAAACCAGCCTCTTGAAGTACTTGCTTTAGCTCTAATGGCTTTAGAAGGCGTTTTGGGGCCACTGTAGGGGTCTTTAGAATCTTTAGTGGTGGTGTTTCAACTACAGCCACTTTAGCAGTAACAGGCTTTGATTCTACTGCAAGTGATGATCCTGGAATGCTTAATAGGCTAAATAGTGTGACTACCGTAAGGGTTTTCTTTGTATTAATCATTTATCAATTATACCAGCGATACTGGCGAATGTCTAGCTTTCTTTACGACCCCACTGAATAAAATTCCAGCCTCGCTCATGAATGTAATAGATTACGACTTTAACTACCGTTTCCCAGAATGCTATAAGACCAGACAAAGATGCACTCCCAGTTATTACTAGGGCAACTATAAATGAAGAGAGCGTACCCCAAATTCTGTAGCTGAATGCTTTTGCTAGCGATCTGGATCTAGTTACTTTCAAATACCCATTTCCTTACGCTTCTGAGTGGCGGAGATAGCCTGAATTTCTGGTGGCAAATCTACCTGCTCAATCTTATATCCAACGTCACGACCATAAACTATGTTGGTAATGTTTGGTAGACGCACGATTATGGTATCGTTATAACTTTGATTGTTTTGATATATATAACCCTCAACCTCTTTATAGGTAAGTGGATCTTTTTCTGATGTGCCGTGCGTATTCCTTACACCAACCATAACCTGGTATGTACGGTTATGAGCCTCCTCCTTGAGTGCCTGGTGCCCTTCATGCCACGGCTGGTATCGTCCAAGCATTAGTGTCGTTGGTGCAGACCAATCAAACAATCCAAAGTGTTTAATGATATCATCAGCCATCTCTGTGCTTGGCTTCCATTCATAGAAAGTATAGTCAGCATCGATTACAGGCATCCACATTAGGTCCGTGTCTGGGAACCTACTAGAGACAACCGTATTCAAAACAATCTTGATATCTGGTGTGCCGAATGCTTCCCTAGTTTTCTTAGTAGGGCATATGAAGTCTACAATGACCATGTGTCCTTGCTCAGATAATAGTCTTGCCATCTCTCCTAAGCGTCTAGCATTTTCAATTCTATCCTTTTCACTAAACTTTAGATCAGAGTTTACTGTTGCTCTAACCTTATCTGCATTTAGATGAATAGCATTGGTGCGTTCTTTAAGAGAATTGGCCAACGTTGTCTTTCCAGAACCTGGAAGACCAAGTATTTGAATAATCATTACGTGCCTTACTGAATATTATTCTTTACGTTTACGATACCCTCTGCCATATTGGCAATTTTCATGCAACCATCGTGGTCACAGGCATCGTCTGCCCTAAAGTCCTCGCATACCTGCGAGTCTAAAAGCTTTACTACGGTGTCCAGAGCAGCTCTGAAACCCTCATTGTACCTGGTTTGCCCCAGGTTCTCAAAGTCAGACATCTTCATGTTGACCAAATCATTTACGTTTATCATACTATATTATACCAAACTTGACCCTATATATCAATGATATAATTATCTAATGGATCTGGAAGAAATTCTTGAATATTCATCTAAGCTAATCTCAAGGGTTGGAGCAGATGGAGAAGATCTATTTTCTCTGGGCAGTCAGTATCAGCGTGTGATCTTCTTTGCCAAGCTCAGAGAACTATTGCAGCAAAAGATAGACTCTGGCGACGAGATTGCCACAGAGGTTCTTGCCTGGGCATGGATAGAATTAGCTCTTTAGTGCAAACTTTTCATCATAAGTAAACCACATCGGAATAGTGTACCGAACAGTGTCAAGCTTAGATACCTTGTGTCTACCAGCCTCTTTGGCCTTAAAGATTATCAAATCGCCAGCATCTGGCTTAACAGTCTTGTCTAAATCTAGAAATTCCAATTCACCTTTTTCAAATGTGTTTAGATACAGTACCGCACTATATTCAAAATGCCAATTTTTATCTGGCTCACAGTCTACGTGTACTCCAACACCGATGCCAGGATACTGCTTGCCAAACCAAAAGCTGGTCAGGTAGATGTCGTTCTGGTCAGAGAACTTCTCTTTAATCGCACTAATAACTTTATTAGACAACAGGATTGCAGAATCCGTCTGCTCCTTATTCAACACACTAGAAAAGGTATCGTTTGAGTTAAGCAATGGATCTTCATCTACACCAAATTGAAGCATTGGTCGTTTATGCTCTTTATCCATCGCATTGATATAAAACTTATCTATTTTATTTTCAATAAGCCAATCATTGTACGACATTAACTTATCTCTAAAGTCTTTATCGATAAATTCTTTAACTACTATTACTTCTGTCATATTATCTCCTTTATTGGCACCCCTGGTAGGAATCGAACCTACGACGCACAGATTAGAAGTCTGACGCTCTATCCACTGAGCTACAGAGGCAAGCTTTATTTGGCTAGCTTAAACTGTCTAAGCCTATCGCAGTTTGCACAAATAAATCTTAGCTGCCCGATCTTACGCTTTGCATCTCCAAAGCTTTCCTTATCAAAAACAGTCGCAACTATCTTGTCGATGTCTGTTCCATCAAATGCGTCTAGCTGGCTTTGGTGTAGGTATTGTCCACACACAACACAGGGCTTCGTATCCTTGATGTTGTTTATATAGGTAATAACCTTGTCAGCATATGGGGATGTGGAAGCCCTTACTGCCGTTTCAGCAGGCTTGCCTGTCTTATCCTTTAGATAGTACGCAACCGTGCCCTTGGAACAGCCCAGGATCTCACTAATTTCTCCATAGCTCTTGCCTTCACTACGAAGGCGGATGATGTCTTCTTTATAATTACTCATATAACTATTATACTCCTTCCAAAGTATTTTCGCAAGTACCCCCACGAGTCCTCCAGGTGGGGATCGAACCCACATGCCACCAATTACTCTTTCTACACCTTATAAGAGTGAGGAGATACTGGAGGCAATTTTTAGCTCTGGAGTATCTTGTCTACCAATTCATGTAGTTCATCAATCCCAGTGTAGTTTGGAATGTACCAATCAAAGTTGTAGTCGTCTAGGGCTACCTCAGATGGGTGACCATTTACTGGACCATGGTCTGGCTTTGTAATCCTCCACACCTGCCCACCTGCATCTTTAATGGCTTCAGCCTCGTTGACAAAGCGAGTATCTGCAAAGACTACGTTGCTATGCTCTCTGGCCCTTAGCAATCCCTGGTTAACCCAGAAGTCCTTGCCAAACATTTCTCTACCAACCTCAGTGCCTAGACGCTGTAGTAGATCTCTTGCATCGCTAGACAATCGCTTAACTTCTTCCCAGCCCATGTGGTCAACCGCATTGGCAAGAGACACACCAGCCAATTCATCTACACGAATCTTTGGGTCAAGCTTGTATAGTGCTTCACGGATTGGATCTGCGAATGATACCTTTACAAAGCCATAATTCTTAACAAGATAGTTTGCAACAGTATCCTTGCCTACTTGGGCATAGCCACTAAGACCGATAATCATTTTAGATTACTCCCACGATTGATTCCTGCAATGTATCCTGCCTGGAAAGCCTTAATCTCAACTTCGGAGGGTACTGTGGATAGCCCCGAAATCCACTTTTCCATATCAATCTTTGCTTTACGAATGATTGCTGCAAGCTCTGCGTCTTGCTTACGCTTCTCCTGACGACTAGCCATTCTTCAACGCCCTAAAGATTTCTGGAAATGCCTGCTGACTAAGATCCCTAACCGCAATGGCATACTTCTGAATCTCCACCTGGGCATCGTGCTCTAGTCTTTGGTCAAGGAACGTCATAACACCCTGCAGGGATGTCGTCCAACGCCAACGTACGTACATTCCATATGCTGGCAAGAATAGACGTGCAAGTTCTGGAGCAATCCCATCATCCATTGCATCGTGATATGCTTGCGTTCCATCTGCAATAATCTTAATTAGCTTATTTGTATAAGCCATACCGAGACCATCGGTGATTGGTGCACCACTACCCTGCTTGCTGTTCTCTGGCTTGCTACGCCACTCGGTAGACTCTGGTACATAGAACTGCTCTTCTTCTGTTAGGTAGCGACGTGAGCTTTCGTTCCAGCCATTCTGATCGTCTACGTGTGTAGATGCTACTGCATACTTCCACCACTGCCTTGCAACAAAGAGAGGTGCATAGACCTCAAACGTTAGAGCTGCATGGCGAAATGGAGATGTGTGGCCTTCACGAATCAGGAAGTCTAGGAGCTTGCCATCTCTCTCGGTAAACTCAATCGACTCTTTGTCATATGAGACACGTGCAGCATTTACAACAGAGATATCATCTCCCAGGGTATCGACTAGACGTACATAGCCTTCATCTAAAACCTTGATTGGTTCTGGAAAATCTTTAATCATCAGCATTCTTGTTAAACTTCTTTTCTAATTTTTTGACAATTACTTTGTATGAGATAAAAGCAACTGTTAGTTCGTAAATAGTATTCCAAACAAAATCAACAATGATGTGATTTATGTCGGTTAGCATGGATACAACAGTATCCCAGTTTGGGACCATTAGCCAATCACTGCAAAGATGTCACGGTATGGAAGAATGATAAGCTTCTCTCCATCGTGCTCAATCTCTGTACCAGCATACTTAGAGTAGATAACCTTATCACCTACACTTAGATCGATTGTCATCTTTGTTCCGTCAGCAAAGGTTGCACCATTGCCTACGGCAACAACCAGACCCTCTGTGGGCTTTTCTTTAGTCATGGTTGAAATGATAAGACCAGACGAAGTTGTCTTCTCTGTCTCTTCAATTGGTCGTATAACTACCTTATCTTCAAGTGGCTTAATACTCATTTTAATACTCGCTTTCTGGGTGCTTTACACCGTGCTTGTCATCAATATATCTGTGAATCTTACGCAATGCTCGTGCCTTTGAAATGCCAATACCAACTAGGATAAAGACTGCATTCCAAAAGAATTCTGCTATTACGTGATCTAGACCAAACATTACTTCAAATAGTTCGTCTGTGTGCATTACTGCTTTCCTTTACGTAGAATTTCTATTGCTCTATTGAGACCTTCTGTATTATCAATTATACCTAACGCTGCTTCTTTAGTCAAGAGTTTGATGAATACTTTTCTGGTTTCATTTACTGCCTTCTTGCGACCAACGTCAAAGCCGTCGTTCCAGGCCTCCGCCTTGATCTTTTCCAGTTTAGATTTTGATATAAACATACTCTCCTTCTCGCTCCCCCACCAGGATTCGAACCTAGAACGACAGCACCAAAAACTGTAGTGTTGCCAATTACACCAAAGGGGATTGGCAGTCCCAAGGGGAGTCGAACCCCTCCTATCGCCGTGAAAGGGCGACGTTCTAACCGATAAACTATGGGACCTTAGATACTAATTGTATCAGCGATGGGGGCTAAAGTCAAACAATTCTTTTAGATTTTGTGTAATCTTTACCAAAATCAGCAAACAGGGCTTTGTCCTTCATCCTGTTTACGATGCCACGAGACCAAGAGAAACCAGCGTCTCCACCCCAAGCAAGCCACATGATATAGCCATTAGATGGGTTTGACTGGCTTCCCCAGTCCTTGCCCTTCTTGTCTACCTCGTGGCGTGAGAAGTATGAATACATACGTTTTACTGTACTAAGCGAGAGTGTCTCTCCATTAGCCAACTGTCTAGCCCTAGTCCATCCAACTGCAGTTCCTGCTCCGTTAGCCTTGCCGTCTTCTTTGAACTTAATAGCACGACGAGCAGCAGCCCTGGCACCAGCAGGAGGGGAATAACCATCAGCCTTTTCCATTTCATCTTCATCATCTTCCTCGGCAATCTCAATGTCAACCATGATTGCATCGTTGTATAGCATACCGATTGAGTATGCGGTAGGACAGAACTTTCCATCCTCTTCCTGCTCAAACATTCTTACAGCCATAGCAGGGTTTTCTGGTGTAGATTCAATAGCATATTCTGTACCTGGAGTACCGTATACGCCACCCTCAGTCATAATGTGCTCTACCTGACCAACAACAATTCCCTCAGATGTTCCACCCATTACGTAATCGCCCTCTTGAATTGGACGATCTGCCTTGGATACTGGAACACAGTTTGGAACCCTTGAGCCGTTCTCTCCTGGCTTCATGCCACGCATTACATAGCCTTCCCAACATGGATCAGCCTTGTCAATATTGCCCTCAGATTGGTTGATAGCATAAATCTGATTGGCAGCTCCCTGCTTTGTGCTGTGACATCCCATAACGGTTCCGTCATCTTTTAGTGCAGGATAGCCGTCACAGCCGTATGATCCCTTTTCTCCAACATGATATGGCATTAGTCCATCTCCTCAGTTTCCATACTTACACGAATCTGCCAGCAGAATTTCTGGGAGATTGTCTGGCGGTCTGCAAAGAAGTTTGCTAGACCAAATTCATTTAGTGAGTTGGCAAGTTTGCCAGCCTCAACAAGCTTTTGAATGTGCAACTCAATTTCACTGTAAAGATCAACAAGCATTGGCTGTGGATCTCCAACAATTACTGGCTCTCCAACAGAGGATGTGTCAAAAAAGTCTGTCAGTCTATATGGGGCATAGGCTTTAAAGATACGTAGCCATTCAGCATATACGTCTGTGGCTCCATCAAAGTTTTCGTAAATATTCCCAAAGAATTCGTGGAACTGCTTAAAGTCATCGCCCTCTACATTCCAGTGATAGCCATGTGCCTTAAACTTGAGAGCAATATTGTCTGCAAGAAGTTGTCTTAGTTGTGCAATTAGTTGTTCCATCCTATTATTATACCAGAGTTTTCCCTGTCGTGGTATAATAGAGCCATGATATTACTACCAGAACACATCGAAAAGCTAGGTTACAAGGTAACCGTATTAGCAGACAGAATCTATATGGTTCATGACTTTCTAAGCCCAGAAGAGGTAAAGGAATTCCATACGTACTCAGAGGCTGCAACCCAGGCCGATTGGGAAGTTGCCTATCTTCAAAATGTCAAGGATTTTGCAATGCTCAAGTTTGGTACTGACGATGTTGAAGAATTGGTTCGTAGCGGTAAGTATGAAATCACTAAAAATTGGTCCGACAAGATGCTTAACATCGCACACCTAGGTTCGTCAAGATCTTTGGCAAAAAAGCTAGTAGAGATTTTTAAAGAAATTCCAGACCTTGAGCTTAATGGTGGTGGAATGGTACAGAGACAGACTCCTGGAACCCCATTGGTAGCACACGTTGATAACCACACCGATCCATCTCTTGACTATGCAGTCGTCGTGTACATAAACGATAACTATGTTGATGGTGAGGTTTTCTTTGAGCACAAGGGTGTTAAGCTAAAGCCACCTGCAGGAGCATTGCTTTTGTTTCCGACTACAGAAGACTATAGACACGGCGTAGAGGCACCTGGAGAAGGCCCAACTAGATATGTGATTCCAAGCTTTATTCGTAAAATCGGATTCTATGACGAACACAAATTTTAATATATAATAAAAAAGGGGGCAGGCCTGCTGGCCTACCCCCTATTATTTTTTAGACTACTTCTTTGCAGGAGTCTTAGCTGCTGCTGGCTTCTTTGCAGGAGCCTTCTTAACTGGCTTGTTAGCTTCGTTGTATGCCTTTACCAAGTTGTCGATAGCTTCCTTGTTCTTGTCAAGGTATTCCTTTGGAATAATGGCTTCGCCCTTTGGTAGATAGGCCACAACAGCCTCTTCTGCCACACGACCGAATGCTGCATCCTTTGGATTGATGTAGCGAATGGCTACTGGCAATAGACCAGCAACTAGAGCAGTAAGCAACTGAACTGGGTCAGTTACGCCTGCTAGATATAGTGCGACTGCTGCTGACAGTACGCTTCTTCCATATGAGGCAAGTGCTGCCTTTAGTTTTGCATTCATTGTTTCTCCTTTATGTTTTTGTCCTCTTCGGGCAAAATGTTTTTTAGTTCTGCATTGATATTTTTTATCTTTGCAAGTTTTTGTGCTGGCTTGAGATCTGATGTCAGAGTCTCTTCCATATCGGTATTAAACTTATTAATGGCTTCCTGGGTAGTTGCAATGTACTCATATGCCCAATCCCTTGACTGAGATAGGAACTTAACAAACCCATCATCCTTCTCAAGCTTAACATTGTTTATCTCTGTTGCTGCCCTCTCAAGCTCTTTCTTCATTAGCTGAAGATCTAGCAAGGCTTGTAGGTTTGTAGATGCCAACCTGCTATAATTCTGCCTTTGAATAAAGTTTCTGTAGGCTAGATAAAAGATTATGCCACTAAGTAAAATGTACACGATTACGTCCATCATTGTTCCTTACCGCCATCCCTTACCAGAAGCACAATAGCACCATTGTCTTCAAGTGCCTTCTTGACTCTGGCCATGTACTCAATAGCACGACGCTTGTCTTCATCAAGCAAACGCATAAAGATCTCTTCCTTAGCCTTTACGGTAATAAAGTTATCGTGATCGATAATCTGTACTCCAAAGCCTGGAGGTGGCGTGATTGAGTGAAATGCTCTTTTCATTGCGTCAGTATACACAATTACTCCATATCCATCGTTAGACTAGACCACTTCTGTGCCCAGTCAGATTTTGTCCTATGATTATTAAATTCTCTAGATATTTTTCCGTTATCTAGATAGACACCGCCCCATACACCTATTGCCTTTTTAGAAACTCCAACAGCAAGACATTCTCTCACTACTGGGCACATAGAACATAGTTCGTCTATGGCTGGCCTTAGTTGTACATCTTCTTCGTACTTATCAAAGAATAGGTTGGTATCAAAACCTTTACATCTGGCTTGTTCCATCCATTTGTCTTTGTCCATGAGGGCTACCTCACAAACTTGTGTGGGATCTCCCAACCATTAGCACCAAGCTCGTAACGTTTCTGCACGATCCATCTGCCATTAACGTATGCCCCATCTTTTGAAGACATGCCGTTTTCATTGGTTTTGTTTTCCAGGACAGTCCAACCGTCCCAGGAAAGAGAGCTATTGTTTTCTACAATGTTCTCCATTTTTTCAAGTGAGCTGACTAACATAGTCTCCCTCTCTAGTATCTGTATACGCCTACCTCAACACCCTTAGCATCAGCTATCTCAACCTGTTTTGACACAGGCTCCTTTGGCTTGCTAAAGAATGCGAAGTAGTTTATGTCGTGTATGTTTTGTTCGATCCATGAAGGAGGAACCTTGACAAACCTAGTCTTGATTCCGTATCCCTTCATGCTTCTTTCATTAACATTCATAAATTCCATACCAAATTCATTAATGTTAATAGGTCCAGCAGAAAAGACAAGAAACTCCTTATCCTCTTCTGGAAGACTTCTTAGTGCGGTCCCCATTGCTCTAATGAAGACCGTGTAGTCGTCAAAACTACGTGTGCCCTGTATTGCAACTATCATTAAAAATCCTCTGTCAGCATCTCTACTATAAATGACATCTTGTCTAATTCTACCTTATCCATACCCATTGTGTCAATAGGCTTTGTGGTGCTCTGATTTACCAGGCCATTCTCTAAATCTGCACAGAACACGGTATTGTTGCTAATCCAGTATGCCTGATTCTCTATAAATATAACCTTCATCTGCAGTGACTTATTGTATTTAGATAGCTGAGTCTCTGGCAGTCTTGGCTTTTGGTATAGCAGCTCTGGCAGAAACATTTTTACATTTTCATAGGCTCGGATCTGACTATACTCAATTGGCCTAGCTTTAACAGAAACATTTTTGCGTACTTTATTTGCCATATACGCCAGCATGACGAACGTGACAATCGACCCAATTAAATATTCCATTTTAACCTAAATAAATTATACTACGATTAGATTATAATTGCAACTACTTGGTTGACTTTGCTCTTGCTTTTGCAAGTGCCTCAAAATCTTTAACCTTGGTGTCTCCAAGATATCCCCAGGCATAACCCTTTTCAATCATTTCATTGTTGATAGAGTTGCCAGATCCATCCAGGTATACCCAACCAAGAATACGACCATACTTCTCAGAAGAATCCATCTTCTCGGTCTTGATAACGATAGTCTTGGCAGCCTTAATAGCCTTCTTTAGGTATTCCTTAGACTCTATGCCCAGTGCCTTCTCTACTTTGTCTGTGGTTCGTGACTCTGGAGTATCGATACCAGCCAGACGAACACGTGAAGTAAAACTAATATCAAATCCTAAATCAATTACAACGTCAATGGTGTCTCCATCTACTACGTTGGTTACTTCTTTTACATAATATTCAAACATTTTTCTCCTAGTTTGTATTGTTGCTAATCTTGACCTACAAAAAATCCAGATGCAAGCATTTGTTTTGCAAAATTGTGAACAATGTCTCTTTCATCTTTTTCACAAGGAAAAGAATTGCTGATCAATAGGTCTGTTGCCCCGAGATCTCTTAATTCTGAGAGTTTTTTAATGACTGTTTCTTGACTACCATAAACTATGTTAATCCCCTTGTAGTCATCTGGAACAAGCTCCTGATAGGCACTCTCAGCCTCTTCATCAGTGTCCCTTATAAGTAGATCTACCTGAATAAATATCTTTTCAAAATTTTTATTGGCATAGTGGGCATAGCCACCTCTAACAAAAGAGTCATATCCATTTGCTGAATGCATTCCCAGATCTGCTGCTAAAGCAACACTCTCTGCACTTCCGCCAGAAAGCAGTGATTCTGGCATCACAAAGTTGTGGTACATGTTTGCACTATCTAACGTCTTTATGAATCTTTTTAGGTACTCTCTTCTTTCTGACCTATCAAAAAGATTAGCTTGCAGATCCATTATTCCATTAAAATTTTCCTTTGGACCTAGCTCACCATGAACCCAGTTAATCATAAAGCGGTTTGGTTGAATGTCGTCAAGGCCAGCCACTAGTGATTTAAAATATTGTGGACTAAATAGATATGGCCTGACTGCCATCATATACTTTATTTTTTGCCTTCTATTAATAGAGTATGCTGCTTTTGGGAAAGAGTCAGACATTCTAGAATGGACAGTAAACAGGACAGAGTAGTATCCAACCTGATCAAGCTCATGCATAATGTCTAGTATTTCATCACCTACTGGATATGGACTATGTCTCCACATCCAACTTACTCTAAGACTATTCATCATCTTTTAACCTATTTTCTATTAAGCGTTCTCGTTCATCAATAACCTCAAACGCAAACGCCCTCAAACTGTCCCCATCCGCTTTGTTGAAGTGGTGTGAGCAAAACATAAGCTCTCCAGACACACCTTTAACTAGAACATATGCCTGTGCAGCACAGTCTTTGCTGTCACAGCGATCGGCAGCAGTAAGTACCCACTCTTGTGTCTCTACCATTACTTATCCTTTGAATAGAATCCGCTACCCTTGAATTGAATGCCCAAGGCACCAATGACCTGGTTCATTCTATTGCCACACTCCTGACAGAAGTGGTCTGGCGAAGGATCGTGAATACTTCTAGTCTCTACTAGCTTAGTTTCACATTCTCTACAAACATATTCGTATGTTGGCATTATTTATCCTTACCCCACTTTTGCCAGGCACGTTCGTGAAGATAGTACGCCGTTGATTCCCAGGCCATGTAGCCAAGTGCACCAAGACCAGCGTACTCCCACTCTCCAGTAAAGACATAGATAACTGTAGCAACAAATCCTAGGTGGACAAGCTGCCAACTAATAGTCTTCTTAAGGCTCTTCTTCTTCGAATCGTGACTGTGCATTATACGGCCTTTGCTGCCTGACGTGCTTCTTCTACTACTGCAGCCTGTGCTTCGTTGTGCTCTGGTGCTTCTTGTACTGGATCGTCATCAGTTGCTACTACGGCTGCGGTTGCTAATGCCTTTTCCTTGGCAATAAGTGCCTTGAAGAATGCGATTGGCTCAATGAAGTTCTTTCCAACATTGTTCCATGCGTAGGTCTTGCCAAGCTGAAACTCCCAGTGTAGGTGCTTTCCAGTAGACATTCCTGTAGTACCCATCTTACCTAGTGGAGTACCAGCCTCAATCTTCTGTCCAGTCTTAACCTTGAGAGTTCCCTTTTGCATGTGAGCAAAGTTTGAAACATAGAACTTGCCGTCAATCTTCATCAGAAGCTGGACGTAGTATCCGAAACCGCCAGGTTCTCCGTTTGACTGCTTTGTCTTAGACGGACCAGCAAACACTACCTTAGCATCGTAAGGTGCTTCGATCCAACATGGCTCATGTGGAGACCAGATGTCTGTTCCGTTGTGGTGTTTCTTTTCTTTTGTAACTGGGTGAATTCTCATACCCATGTAGCTTGTGACTTTAAAATCTTTTCCGAGTTTGCCGTCAATTGGAAATTGTGCTTTTGCCATTATTTCCTCCTTTAGTTATAATACTATTATATAGTATTTAGAGCCTCGTGTCAGGATTGAACTGACGACCTATCGCTTACAAGGCGATTGCTCTACCACTGAGCTAACAAGGCAAGTGAGATGTCAGATTAATCAGATCCACATCTCTGAGTCGTTTCCTAAGCCGAGTGACTAACTCCGAACCTATATCGTGAGATTACCTACACGCCATATTGATTTCCTGCATGGACAGGATTAGCCCATAACGGTTGCTACTTTCCGTATAAGGATGATTAGTTCCTTACAGCGACTCCGATGGGACTTGAACCCACGACCCCCACCGTGACAGGGTGGTGCTCTAACCAACTGAGCTACGAAGCCAAAGGTGAGTAGGTGGATTGCCTTTTACCACCAGTGCCTAGTCAATACGGTTCTGTAAGATCCGCTTTTGAGCACACCTACCCTTTATCCGCTAAGATGAACCGCTAAGTTCAGGTAGTGCCTTATCCTCCCCATTTGACTCTGAGGATTATTCAGCCATACTCCACAGCAACCGTCGTCACTGTGTTTGAGCGAATAGTGAGAATCGAACTCACGCCACCTACTTGGAAGGAAGGAGCACTACCATTATGCAATATTCGCATTGCTTGCTTTTATCTTATACCCAAAGAGTGGTGCAAGCGGAACCATTAGCTCCCCAACCTGGATTCGAACCAGGAACCTTAGAGTTAACAGCTCTCTGCTCTGCCGTTGAGCTATCGGGGAATGGTGCTATTTTATTATACCAAAATTTTAATTACTGGTGAGCAAGGGTCTCCGCCCTCTTCCCACTCTTTCTCTTCTTCTTCACTCATGTATGGATCGCCATCATGTGTATAGCAGAACGGATCTGATACCCAGCCCTTGTCGATTCCGATCTGGAGCCATTCCCAAACCTCTGTGTTGTCTTCCATCTTATTCCTTACTTAGTAGGTATTCCAGTATATCAGGGTTGTTCCTGATAGTCAATAGCAAACCCTCTTCATAAATGCCGATAAAGTAGTGCTCCCACGCATCGGTGGTCTTTAGTTCATCATCGCTAGACGATGGTGTAGATGGGTTGCCCATAGAAAAACGAATGGCGTGAAATAGCTCATGCAACAATGTCTGGCGTTTGCGACTAGGAGTAGCTCCTGCGTCAATCACAATAGTTGAGCTACGATCTAGAGTGTATCCGTATGCAGAACTAGATAGTGCATCATCTACGTTAGCCGAACGCTCAATGATTGTCCAGCTCTGAGTTCCAATCTGGACGCTTGTTGGCATCTTTGGATGCTTTGCTGATACCTTTTTGGCTGTAGCCATAGAAAAACCCCTCTCAGGTTTATATACTAATACAGTATACAGTCCCAAGAGGGGTCTTGTCAAGGGGTTGACTTAGTTTTCTGCGTTTTTGTCTACCTTGGCAAAGGCGGTGTTGATCTCTTCTAGAGTCAACTTTCCGTCTTCAAGGAAGGCTCTAGCCAGTTTCTCAACTACTGTAGCCACACCCAGAATACCTGCCATGAATACAGCTGAAAGCAGGTCTACGCCCACTACAGCACCTGCACCAAGGACGCTAAGTCCCGATGCTGCGAACACGGCTAGAATTCTCCAGATGACGTTCTTTAGTGTAGCAAGTCCTCCTGCTACTCCCATTTCTTCTTCCATTATTGATTCCTTTCTAGTTGGGGTTTAAATCTAAATGGTTTTTGATTTTGCATATGTTCTACGATATGCACTTTTATAGCCTCGTTGATAAGCTATAAACTGTTCCGCAGTCTTTTTCTTACCACGGAAATATTCTTTTGCTGAGTCAAAGGCTTCTTGACTCAATTTCTTTGAATCTGGTTCTAGATAATATTTAATATAGTTAATTATTTTATCCATCTTGATACCCCACTGCTGAGATGTCAAGCTTTTCTGTTGTTTCTTGTAGTGTCAAATAATATTTATTCATATTATTATTCACCGTCCTTTCTCAATGGATACGTCACCGCCCATAAGGCTAGCGTACCCAAGATGCAATAGCCCACGATGGTCTTAGCAGACCCCTCTAGGACCACCCAGGCTACAAACATACCCAATAGGGTCCATGCTTGGCCCAGAATGTCATTTAAGAATTTCTTCATGTTATTCCTTTCTCCTTGTTGATCCTGATCCACCTGAAGAACCTCCAGATGCTCCACCTCCAGATGACCCTGTAGATGTTGTAGATGCTGCGGTTGTTGCTGCTGCCACTGCATTAACAGCTGCTCCAGTAGCAATAACAGATGCGATAACTGTCTTTTCCGCTTCTTCACGGACTTGAGGTGCCATGTCTGCACCAACGTTACCAAGATCATTAAACACTTCAAGTGCTGCTGTTGCAACATCTCCAAGCAATGGTATGGCTGCGAGTTCTGTCGGAACCTCTGGGTCGTCTGCCTCTGCTGCCACAGCAAGGGCTTCCAGGGCTTGTTCATATGCTGGGGAACCTTGCTCTGCTGTTTCAAATACTACCAGGGCTGCTTCTACTAGCTGTTCCACCTGAGCCTCTGTAAGCTCTTCTGGGGCTATTTCTACCAGGTTCTCAATCTCTGATACGGCTTCTTCTTCTACTCGTAACTCAAGTTCTGGTTCTGGTTCTGGGGTTTCTGTTTGCTCTGGTTCTGGTAGCGGTTCTGGCTCATTTTCTGTTGGCTCTTCAGTAGGAGTCTCGGAAGGCGAAGGCGACGGTGTTGGCTCTCCCTCAGATGGAACGGTAGGCTCTGGGGTTGGCTCAACAGGTGGCTCCTCGGTCGGTATTGGAGTAGGCTCTACAGTTGGCTCTGGTGTCGGAGTTGGTGTAGGCTCTGGTACTATTATAACAGGCGTTTCAGTAGGCGTTGGGCTAGGCTGTGGAGATGGTTCTGGTGTAGGTGTGGGAACAACTACAACAGGAGCAGAAGTAATTGGTGTTCTTAGACGTAAGACTTTGACAACACCAGGGCAGGTATCTGTGAATGTTTCGTTGTTTGCATCAAAGGATGCTGTGGCATTTCCACTAATAAAAGATGATGCTGTAGATGAAACATCCATGCCACAAGATTCATCTGTAGGAGAGCCATACCATGCTCTTGGAGTACCAAACACATAACCTTCTGGTGCACCAATAGATACACGATCGCCTTCACCAAACGAGATCATCCACCATGGCGGTGCAACTGTAACTAGCGAAACAATGTTAGATTGTCCTGAGTACAATGCAAGAGTATCATTGTCAGATCTAATAGCAAACTGGAATGTGCTTCCCTGTGGTGCTGTAGAGTATAGGGTTGAGAATGGTATTGTTATTGAAGTTGTTGTGCTTGCAATACCCCAGCCATTTTGAGTAAAGTTTGTTGTAGACCAACTGACAGCATATCGTTCAGGCATAACACCAGATAGGTTTGGCACTGGTGCCTCCCAGGAAAGCTCTATGCCTGTCTCAGTTGTAGTTAGAGTTAAGCTGCTTGGGGCAGCGAGCCTTGGTGTTAGATCATAAACCAATTGAGTAAGTCTTTGCACCTCGGAGGTAGCGGTGTTTAGTCTTGCTTGTGCTGCATTCTTTATTGCGTTGGCTGAGTCAAGGTTGGCCTGTGCCAACTGCAATGCCTGGTAGGCTGTGTTCTTTGCTGCTGTCTCGGCTTCACCGTATGTATATGTATCTGGAGTTACTGTTGAAACTTGAGCAACTACAGATACGTTGTCAATGCTACCTGCAAAGTTACCGTTCCAGAATCCGTTGTCTACCAACCTAAAGCCAACATCCCATCGTACTGCATCGTCAGATAGGTTATAGGTTGCTGTAAAGTGTGTCCATGGGAAGGTGTCAGCACGATCTCCTGTGTTGTAGTAGTTCAGTCTCTGTCCTGCAGCGTTATAGGTACGGAACTCCACTCGGTATCCATCAATCTGGGGGCGATTGCCATCATTAAAGTTGTTATTTGACATATCATATGAGAATGTAACCTGCCTAACTGGTGATGGAAAGGTTCCAGTTTGGGATATAAAGTGGTATATGTAAGACCCAACAAGCACACCATTATAAATGCGAGGAATGCTTGAGTTAATTACAGTATCTGGAGAACCCATTCCAATATTTGACCAGTTTGATGCTGTATCAAATGTTCCGTTTACAACAACATTCTGTGCTGAAGTCGTGCTTGTTCCTGGAACCAATACCTGAGTAGCCTGATATACAGCCAGTGCTTCGTTATATGCAACTTGAGCTGCATCTCTAGTCTCAATGGCTGCTGAAACGCTGTCTGTGGCTGTCTGAAGGGCTGCGGTTGCGTCTACAACTTCTTGCTGTGCTAAGACTAGAGCAGCCTGAGCCTCCTCTAGGGTCATTTGGGTAGCATGAGATGGCGTAGCAAGGAATAAGCTTCCGAATGCTAGGAAAATTGCTGCTAAGAATCTAGGGGTCTTTTTAATTTGGGGTCTCCTTGTCAGCCTAAGACTAACAAGATAATTATAGCATTATTTACAAAAGAAAAAGGAGGGCTTTCGCCCTCCCCCTCTTTATTTAACTAGAAATCCCAGTCATCATCCTCTGTTGCTTCGTGCTTTGCAATCACATAAGAAGATCCAGAACCTGAGAAGAAGTCGTGGTTCTCGTCTGAGTTTGGAGACAGTGCACTCAGGATGGCAGGATTTACATCACAAACATCCTTTGGAAACAGTGCATCAAAGCCAAGGTTCATCAGTGCCTTGTTTGCATTGTAGTGCAGGAACTTCTTTACATCTTCTGTTAGGCCAATCTCGTCATAAAGATCAGCAGTATACTTAATTTCATTGTCGTATAGTTCCATTAGAAGGTCATAGGTGTAGTTCTTCAACTCTTCCTGGCGTTCTGGAGTCTCCTCGTTAAATGCCTGCTGGAACTTGTAGCCAATGTAATAACCGTGTACCGCTTCATCACGAATAATTAAACGAATCAGGTCAGCGGTGTTTGTCAGCTTGGCACGGCTTGACCAATACATTGGCAGGTAGAATCCACTGTAGAATAGGAATGACTCCAGCAATGTAGATGCAGCCTTACGCTTTAGTGGATCGTCCCCTCTGTAGTATCCCAAAACAATCTCAGCCTTCTTCTGAAGGTATGGGTTGTCCTCTGACCAGCGGAAAGCATCCTCAATCTCCTGTGTGGAAGTTAGCGTAGAGAATACGCTTGAGTATGACTTAGCGTGTACTGATTCCATGAAAGCAATGTTGGTGATAACTGCTTCTTCGTGCTGTGTTCTAGCATCTGGAATAAGAGACATAGCCCCCACAGTACCCTGGATGGTGTCCAGCATGGTCAAGCCAGTGAAGACACGCATGGTTAGCAACTTCTCGTGGTCTCTCAATGTGGACCAAGACTGGATGTCATTGCTTAGTGGTACCTTCTCAGGTAGCCAGAAATTAGCAGTAAGCCTATTCCAAACATCTAAATCTACCTGGTCCTCTAGTTTGTTCCAGTTAACTGGTCTTGTTACAACTGACATGATACACATCCCTCCATCTCGGTTCCATCTAGTGCATTCTGCCTAATACGGATATAGTAGATTGTCTTAATACCCTTCTTCCAAGCATAGATCTGTGCCTTGTTGACATCACGAGTAGTCGCAGTATCCTTGAAGAATAGTGTCAGGGACAGACCCTGGTCAACGTGCTGGGTTGCAGCTGCGTAGACGTCGATGATCTTCTCAGGACCAATCTCATAGGCATCCTGGAAGTACTCACGGTTATCGTTAGTCAGGTATGGTGCTGGATAGTAAACACGACCCATCTTTCCTTCCTTGCGAATCTCAATCTGAGAAGCGATAGGGTGGATAGATGATGTAGAGTTGTTGATGTATGAGATGGAGCCTGTAGGTGGCACAGCCTGAAGGTTCTGGTTGTATAGACCATAGGCCATTACATTGTGAGCCAATGCCTTCCAGTCCTCTTGATTAGGAACAACAATGTTGGCATTTGCAAAAAGCTTGGCAACCTTGTCTGTCTTTGGCTTCCACTCATTGGCAATATACTTAACGAAGAAGGTTCCATCAGCATACTTTGAATCCTTGAATCCCTCAAATGGGGCTCCAGATTCCATAGCAAGTCTGTTGGATGCTGTAAGGGCATAGAACAGCACGGTGTAGAAGTAGATGTTGGTGAAGTCAATCGACTCTTCGGAACCGTAGTGCATACGCTCCTTGCCAAAGTAGCCATGTAGGTTCATCTGGCCAAGACCAATAGCACGTGACTTCTTGTTACCTTCAGCAATAGACATGACCGAATCAATGTACGATAGGTCTGCTACTGATGTCAAAGCACGGATAGCAACCTCAATAGTCTTGCCAAAGTTTGGAGACTCCATCGCCTTGGCAATGTTTAGCGATCCCAGGTTACAGGAAATATCCTTACCAATGTTCTTGTATGATAGGTCATTGTTATAGGTGGTAGGAGTGTTTACCTGAAGAATTTCTGAACAAAGGTTAGACATATTAATTCTACCCTCAATTGGGTTGGCGTTGTTAACAGTGTCTTCGTATACAATATATGGATATCCCGACTCAAACTGCAGTTCTGCAATAGTCTCAAACAAGACACGAGCCTTGATCTTGCTCTTCTTGATGCGAGGATCGTCTACCATTTCCTGGTACTTCTCAGTGATAGAGATGTCCGACATAGGCACTCCATAGACCTTCTCAATGTCATATGGCGAGAATAGATACATATCCTCATTATTCTTAGCAAGTTCAAGAGTGATGTCTGGAACTACCACGCCAAGACTAAGAGTCTTAATACGCATCTTCTCGTCAGCGTTCTCACGCTTGGTGTCTAGGAAACGCATGATGTCTGGGTGGTGAGCGTTTAGGTAAACCGCACCTGCACCCTGACGAGCACCGAGCTGGTTGGCGTAGCTGAATGCATCTTCTAGCATCTTCATAACTGGAATAACCCCAGATGACTGATTTTCAATCTTCTTGATTGGAGCACCAAGTTCACGCAGGTTGGTCATGTTTAGTGCAACACCACCACCACGCTTTGACAACTGCAATGAAGAGTTTACTGCACGAGCGATTGACTCCATGTTATCTTCAATACGCAACAGGAAGCAAGACACGAACTCTCCACGTTGCTTTCGACCTGCATTTAGGAACGTAGGTGTGGCTGGTTGGAAGCGACCAGAGATAATTTCCTCAACTAGGTCTCTAGCCAAGTCTTCGTCTCCACGTGCAAGCATTAGGGATGTCATTACAACACGATCCTCAAAACGCTCCAGGTAACGCTCACCATCGAATGTCTTTAGTGCATACTGAGTGTAGAACTTATAAGCACCAACAAAGGTTGGGAAGCGGAACTTGTGTCCATATGCTTGTTTAAATAGTTCTTTAGTAAACTCAAAAGTATATTGGTCTAGCACATCCTTCTCGTAGTAGTCGTGCTCTACCAGGTACTGCAACTTTTCCTCAAGGCTGTGGAAAAATACCGTGTTTAGATTTACGTGATCAAGGAAGTACGCTCTTGCAGCTTCCTTATCCTTATCAAATTGAATCTTGCCTTCTGACGACCATAGATTTAGCATGGCGTTTAGTTCGTGATAACTGTAATTATCCATTTAGTTTCTCCAACCTCTCCTTAACTTTGGCAACGTCTTCGGGCGTTCCAAATATTTCAACTCTGGCTATTATAGGGACACCAGTTTTCCCTGAGATCATTTCTGCAGCTTTGCAGTAATGCTCTCCGAAGTTTGTGTTTCCAAATCCAATCACTCCCTCAATCAAATTCCTGTTCTCAGGAATGTTTAGAAAGTGTCGAACCTGTCTGGGGACTGCAGATGACTCTGCACCCCCTCCATAAGTAGGTACAAAAAGAATGTACCGATTATCAACGATAATGGGATTATCAACATCCCAAGCAATAGGAATCCTAATAGCATTTATACCTAATTTTTCTACGAATCGTTTTGTGTTCCCCGAATAATTTGAGAAATATACAATATCTAGTGACATCTATTTTAACTCCTTTTTTTAATCTGGGGATAGAAAAGGGAGAGAGCCGAAACCCTCTCCCTAATCAATTTTACCACGGTTACTTTAGAAGTGCAACCTTAGCCTTTGGGAACTTCT
>JACCDL010187879.1_pt1 | contig 21639 bp, 17 predicted proteins | sample 7441931 | NCBI WGS metagenome assembly JACCDL01 (sample SAMN15323437, study PRJNA562643) | freshwater metagenome | isolation source: river surface water | place: USA:Blue River Watershed | collected 2017-08-16 | reverse complement strand
GTGAGCAAGGATCAGTTGGTGGAGCGGTTGTGCGAATGGGGCGAAGAGGTGAGCAACAACGCCATCGAGGTGTACATCCACCGCCTGCGCAAGAAGATCGAGAAAGGCCCCATCCGCATTGCCACAGTGCGTGGGCTGGGCTACTGCCTCGAAAAAATTCCCGGATGAAGTGAAAATTTTTCAGCGCGAGCAGCGCTCTTTGTTTGGTGAGATCCTGGACTGGATGCTCACGCCCCTGTTGCTGTTATGGCCGATCAGTCTGGCCTTGACCTGGTTGGTGGCCCAGGGCATTGCAGGGCGCCCGTTTGACCGTGGCCTGGAGTACAACGTGCAGGTGCTGGCCCAACTCGTGCGGTACAACGGCCAGCAGGTGCAGTTCAACCTGCCCCAGCCTGCACGAGAAATCTTGCGCGCCGATGATGCAGACCTGATCTACTACCAGGTGCTGGGGCCGCGCGGCGAATTCATCAGTGGAGAGCGTGATTTCCCGTTGCCCCCGGAGGAGGAAAAACCCCTCTCCGGCGAAGTGCGGCTGCGCGATGACGCGATGCGCGGTACCGAAGTTCGCGTCGCCTATGTGTGGGTGCGAATGGACTTGCCGGAGGTGCGTTACGTGCTGGTGCAGGTGGCCGAGACGCTGGAAAAGCGCTCGGTGTTGGCCGCTGAGATCATCAAGGGGGTGATGTTGCCGCAGTTCGTGATCCTGCCCCTGGCGGTGCTGCTGGTGTGGTTGGCGCTGGCGCGTGGCATACAGCCACTCAACCAACTGGAAGAGCGGATTCGACAGCGCAAGCCCGATGACTTGAGCCCGCTGGATGACCGCGTGGTGCCGCTGGAGGTGGCACCGCTGGTGTCCTCCATCAACGATTTGCTCATGCGACTGACGGACTCGATCGCCACGCAAAAGCGTTTTCTGGCCGATGCAGCGCACCAGCTCAAAACACCCTTGGCCGGTTTGCGCATGCAAGCCGACCTGGCCCAGCGGGAGGGCGGGAGCGCTCAGGAGCTCAAGCAATCCTTGCAACACATTGGGCGCGCCAGCATGCGCGCCACGCACACGGTCAACCAGCTGCTGTCCCTGGCTCGTGCAGAAAGTGGTGGGGCCAGCCTGGCGCGCCAGCCTTGCAATCTGGTGACGCTGGTCACCGAGGTGATCCAGGACTCCTTGCCCCGTGCACTCGATCGGCATATCGACCTCGGGTACGACGGCGTCGGCGCGGATAACCCGGGTGTGTGGCTGTCGGGCAACCCCACCTTGCTCAAAGAGTTGATCCGCAACCTGATCGACAACGCGATCAATTACTGTCCGTCCAGCGAGGATCACCCTGGCGTGGTGACGGCTCGTGTGTTGGCGGATCGTTTCAGCCGCGTGGCAGTGTTCCAGGTGGAAGACACGGGCCCTGGCATTGTGCCGGCCGAACGCGAACTGGTCTTTCAGCCGTTTTACCGGGCCTTGGGATCGGACACCGACGGCTCCGGTCTTGGTTTGCCGATCGTGATGGAAATTGCGAACCGGCACGAAGCCACCGTCATGGTGGACGATGCGCACCCGGGGCGCCAGCCACCCGGCGCTTGCTTCACGGTGCGCTTTGCCCGAACGCTCTCCATGGACGAAGTTAGATCAGGCACTTAGCCCTTGAACAGGTTCAGCACCAGACGCTCGCGCTCCATCACGGCCTTGACCGCGGCGTGCTCGGCGACCTTCTGCACATGACTCCACAGCGTCGGCAGATCGACCGGGTTGATACCCGCCATCGTGCCCCAGCGCAGCAGCGTGAGCGCGTAGGCGTCCAGGGGACCCAGGTTTGCGCCGCTCAGCCAGGCCTGCCCATCATGCTGCGCGAGTTGCACCAATTGCTGCAACTCGTCCATCAGCGAGCGGTATTGCACGGCCGCATAGGTTTTGAGGACCGCTTGCGCTTCGGGTTGATCGGTGAACTTGTTGGGCATGAAGTAATGCGTGAACGTGGGGTGCACCGTGTTGTTCATCCAGGCCAGTGTTTCCAGGGCCTTGGCACGCGCAATAGGTGACGTGGGCAGGAAGTGCGCGCCTGGAAACAGCGCATCCAGGTGCAGGCAGATGGCAGCGATCTGGGTGATCACGGTGCCGCTGTCCACCAGCACCGGCACTTGGCCGCGCGGGTTGATGGCCAGGTAGGCCGCTTCACGCTGCTCGCCCTTGTGCAGCTTGAGCAAGGTGGGCTCAAACGCTGCGCCACTGGCTTGCAACAGCACATGCGGAACAAAAGAACAAGCGCCAGGGGCGTAGTACAGCGTGAGGCTCATGCGGGTCTCCAGGTGGGGGGTAAAAAGCTCAGGTCGCTTGGGGTGTCATGGTACTAACTCAGTCGACATCCGTGGCGGGCAGCGGGTGAGGAGCTGAGCTTTGTGGGTCATCCCGGGGGAATGTCACCACATGGTCAACCTGGGCACGAATGCCGATCCATTCGCCCACGGTGTGATCGTGGTGACTGGGCACCAAGGCCAACACCTGCTCGCCGGTCTCCAAGCGAAGTGTGTACAAAAACTCCGAGCCGCGGAAGGACTTGCGCAGGATCTCGGCTTTCACGGGCGCATCGTCGTCATGCACAATGTCATCGGCCCGCAACAGGACATCGCACTGGCCAGCGGCAAAGGCCGAGGGCACGGGGCATTCGGCAACGTCTGTCAGGTCACCCAGGGGGGTCGCCACCACCACCTGGTTGCCTTCCATGCGCAGTATGGCGGGCGTGAATACGCCGTGGCCGATGAACTCCGCCACCAGGCGAGAGGCCGGACGGTGGTAAAGCGAGTAGGCGTCGTCCCACTGGTGAAGGCGACCTTGGTCCATCACCCCAATCACGTCGCCGATGGCAAAGGCCTCGAGCTGGTCGTGCGTGACGAAGAGAGCCGTGGTTTGTGCTTCCTTCAAAATCTGGCGTACTTCATGGGCCAAGCGTTCACGCAAATCCACGTCCAGGTTGGAGAAAGGCTCATCCAGCAACAGCAATTGGGGTTGCGGTGCGAGGGCGCGCGCCAGGGCCACCCGCTGCTGCTGGCCCCCGGAGAGTTCATGGGGAAGACGGCGTGCACTGCTCGCGAGACCCACCAGGCGCAAGACGGCCTGAACGCGCTGCTCGCGAGCCTCGCGTTTCCAGTGGGCCAGGCCGAAGCCGATGTTGTCACCGACATCCAGGTGGGGGAACAGGGCGTAGTCTTGAAACACCATGCCGATGCGGCGCTGCTCGGCGGGCACATGCAAGCCAGGCTCGCTCACCACCTGGCCATTGAGCCGGATACGCCCACGGGTCACGGGCTCCAGACCTGCCACGCTGCGCAGCAAGGTGGTCTTGCCACAGCCGGACGGTCCGATGAGCACGCCCATTTCTCCGGCCCGCAGTCCCAGGGTGACCTGGTCGACCGCGGGTTGGACGCGCCCGGGATACTGGACCTGCAACTGCGAGACATCAAGAAACATGCTGAACATTGTAGATAGCCGCGCGGCGCAGGAGGCTGCCTACAATCGAAACCCGTGAAGCGCAGGTTCGATGTTTGGATCTGCGCGGGCGCGATGCCTATCGTCACCCCGGCTTGCATGTATTTGTCTCGAATCTTTCTCCTGTTGGTGTTGGCCTGCTTGCTGCTGCCCGTGTTGACGGTGCTGGGTGCCTGGCTGCAAGCGGACGCCCGTTCCGCCGAGGTCTTGCTGGGGATGGCTCAGACGGTTTTGCCGGATTACGCACTGAGCAGTCTGGTCCTGTGCGCCTGGGTGCTGGTGGGGGTGGTCGGCATGGGTACGGTGTCGGCGGTGACGGTGACACTGTTCGAGTTTCGAGGACGACGGGTGTTGGAGTGGGCCTTGTTGCTGCCCCTTGCCATGCCCGCCTATGTGGTGGCCTACGCCTACACCGACTTTTTGCAGTTCAGCGGCCCGGCGCAGCAGTGGCTGCGTGAGCAATGGGGATTGCAAGGACGTGTCTTGCCCGAAATTCGCAGCTTGTGGGGGGCGGCCTGTGTGCTGGCGCTCACCCTGTACCCCTATGTGTATTTGTTGGCCCGAGGTGCCCTGGCCGAGCGAGCCACGCACCTGATGGAAGCGGCCCGCCTGCTCGGGGCCTCCCTGCCACGTCGCATCCGGGCGGTGGCGTTGCCCTTGGCCAGACCCGCCATTGCAGCCGGCGCGGCCTTGGCCATGATGGAAACGCTGGCTGACTATGGTGTGTCCAGTTACTTTGGCGTGCAGACTTTCACCACCGGCATCTACAAGTCCTGGTTGGTCATGGAAGACCGCCTGGCCGCGGCCCAGTTGTCCACCGTGTTGCTGGGGGTGGTGTTGGTCGTGCTGCTGGTCGAGCGGCGGGCCCAGTCGCGCTTGCGTTTCGCTGGCAACCGCGCTGCAGAGCGTGCGCGTGAGGCTCAGCCAGTAAGGTTGCACGGCGGTGCTCAGGTATTGGCACAGCTGTTGTGCCTGGTGCCGGTGCTGCTGGGTTTTGTGGTCCCGGTCGTGCTGCTGTTGCACGCATTGTGGACATCGGGCGACACCACCGACTGGCCCTGGGGACGGTTCCTCGACTGGACCTGGAACAGTTTCCGCCTCGGCCTGCTGACGGCGCTGCTGGCCGCAACTGTCGCCAGTTGGCTGGCTTTTGAAGCCCGGCGACAGCCTCGTGGGCCCGTGACCTGGGCTGTGCAAGGGGTGGGGCTGGGCTATGCCGTGCCGGGTGCTGTGATCGTGGTGGGCCTCTTGCTGCCTGTGGGCTGGGTGCAGGCTCGCTGGCCTGACTGGGGCGTCGGTGCCTGGGTGACCGCGACCTTGCTGGGTTTGTTGTGGGCTTACCTGGTGCGATTTGTGGCCGTGGCCTTGCAGTCGGTACACAGTGGTTACGCCCGTATTCCCATCAGCCTGGATGAAAGTGCACGCATGTTGGGCACCCCCTGGTCTCGCTTGTGGCGGGCGGTGCATTGGCCCTTGATGCGCCGCTCGATGGCCGCTGCCGTGCTGCTGGTGCTGGTGGATGTCATGAAGGAACTGCCGGCCACCCTGGTGCTGCGACCGTTCAACACCGACACCCTGGCAGTGATGGCGTACCAACTTGCTCGCGACGAGCGACTGGGCGAGGCCGCCTTGCCATCGCTCGCGCTGGTGCTGGTGGGGCTGATCCCGGTGATGTTGCTCAGTCGCGCCTTGCGCCGGCCCGACCCGGTCTGAAGACTTCCTGGCGCTCGCCAATTGAGAATAATTCTCATTTGATGTAGGATAGCCACTCTCTGGCCCTGAAGGCCGAGACAGACCTGGAGCTATCCCTGTGCGTTCCCCTATATCGATCATGCCCCACCTGGGTGCCCTGCTCATGGCGGCGGCAACGATGGTGCAACTCCCTGCGGCCTGTGCGCAAACGCAGGACAAAGTGCTCAACCTCTACTCGGCTCGGCACTACCCCACGGACGAAGCGCTCTACAGCCAGTTCACCCAAGCCACAGGAATTCGCATCAACCGGATAGATGCCGATGACGCGGGCATCCTCTCGCGCCTGAAAGCCGAGGGGTCGGCCTCACCTGCGGATGTGATTTTGCTGGTGGATGCTGCCCGCCTGTGGCGCGCGGAGGTTGACGGACTCTTTCTGCCCGTGAAGTCCAAGGTTCTGGACGCGTCTGTGCCTGCCACCTTGCGCGCCAAGCCAACCGGCGAGGGTGGCTCGGCCTGGTTCGGGCTGTCCACGCGAGCGCGCGTCATCGTGTTTGACCAGCGGCGCCTCAAGCGCGAAGACCTCGACACCTACGAGAAACTTGCCAGCCCCCAGTTCAAGGGGCAGTTGTGCATCCGCTCCGGCTCGCACCCCTACAACCTCAGCCTCTTTGGGGCCATGACCGAGCACCTGGGGCCTGTCCAGACCGAGCGCTGGCTCAAAGGGCTGGTGGACAACCTGGCCCGACCGCCCCGAGGCGGGGACACCGACCAGATCAAGGGCGTGGCCTCCGGCGAATGCGCCGTGGCACTGACCAACACCTATTACCTCGCGCGCCTCATGCGGTCCAACAAGCCGGACGATCAGGCGGCCATGGCCCACCTGGGGGTGGTGTTTCCCAACCAGGCCAGCTGGGGCACCCATGTGAACATTGCGGGCGGCGGTGTGGCGCGCCATGCCAAGCATCCCGAGAACGCGGTGAAATTTCTTGAGTACCTGGTCAGCCCTGCTGCTCAGCAACACTTTGCCAATGGCAACAACGAGTGGCCGGTGGTACCGGGCTTGAAGCTGGAGAATCCAGCCTTGCAGGCCATGTCGGGGGGTGGTTTCAAAAGCGAATTGGTGCCAATCAGCGCCGTGGGCATGAACCAGTTCAAGGTGCAGCAGATGCTGGACCGCGTGGGAATGAAGTGAGGTGCCAACGACGATGGATTGCTTCGAGACCCGTCCTGTCATCCAAACGGGCATGGATTCCCCCATACCGAAGCGATCAGTGTCTCGGGCGAATACTGATTTCGTTGCTGTTGATGCTTTCGCGACCGCGATCGGTGTCCACCAGCAATTGACCCTGCCAATCGACCCCGCGCGCCCATCCTTCCCGTCCATCGGACAGACGGATGGCCTGGTCGAGTAACCAGTCCCGGCGAGCAAATCGAGACAACAGCGGCGCGAACCCCTCCCGGTTGAAATCCAGCACCGTGCGCAGCAAACCCGGCATCAATTCGCGCAGCAAGGCCGGTGCTCGCACCTCAGCGTTCAAGGCCATCAGGCCCAACGGGGGGATGGTGCTGTCCACCCCCGCAGGGGTGTGCACGTTCAGCCCAACGCCAATGACCGCGTAGCGCCCTGTCAGACCGGTTGACGCGTCAGGTACTGTGGCGGTTTCGATCAGGATGCCGCCCAGCTTGTGTGGGCCCGTGCCGGTGTCACACCACAGATCGTTGGGCCACTTCAGCCCCAGCACGGGGCGAGCTGGGTCGAGATGCGCTGTCTGCGGGGGTTGTGCCTGCAGCAGCTGGGTCAGGGATTCGGCCAGCGACACCCCAACGGCCAACGACAGGCCTGACCAGTCGGGTGGCTGTAGCATCAGACCCAGGGAAAACGTCAGCGACTCACCGGGGGTGCTGGTCCAGCGTCGTCCCAGACGACCGCGACCAGCCGTTTGCGACTCGGCAATGAGCACCACCGGATCGGTCTGGCCCTGTCGAGCCCGCCGCATCAACTCGGTGTTGGTGGAGTCAATGCTGGGCAGCAACTCCAGGCTCAGGCCTGGGCACAGGGGAGACAAGGCCAGCCACAAGTCCTCGAGGGGCCAAGGCGTGGTCATCGAGGGCTTTCAGCGGCCGTTTTTGGGCGCCAGCAAGGTGCCGCGGCATTTTTTGGCGCCACACCAGCACGGGTATTCGGCCTTGAGTTTTCGTGTGTAGGGCGCGTCGATGACCAGGCCGTAGTCGTAGTTCAGCTCCTCGCCCGCCTTGATTTTGCGCAGCGACTTGATGAACACGCGGCCGTTGTCCTCTTCAGCCTCGCAATTGGGCTTGCACGAGTGGTTGATCCAGCGTGACGCATTACCGCCGTACAGGGCATCAATCACCCGCTTGTTGGTCAGGTGAAAGTAGAAGGTGTGGTTGGGGTCCTGGGGGTCGTGGGGGTGGCGCCGCAAGGCTTCCTTCCACTTGATGATCTCCCCCACATACTCGATGATCACCTCGCCTTTGGGGATGTCTTGCAGGGCAAAAACACCTTTGCCATGCACGCCAGAGCGACGGGTCTGGATGCGTCGACCGGTGGGGGAAGAGGGGGGGCTGGTTGACACGGCCTGATTTTTTGTTAAGTTGAATACGTACATGCGTGCGCACACACGTGCGCGTGCGCGCGAGGGCCGATTGTAGAAGCACATCGGCCCAGCCCCCAGAATTGGAAGCACAAGGACCCTGTCATTCATGAGCAAAACCCTGGTCATCGCCGAAAAGCCCTCGGTCGCACAGGACATCGTGCGGGCGCTCACGCCCGTTGCTGGCAAGTTTGAAAAGCACGACGAGCACTTTGAGAACGAACGCTTTGTCGTCACCAGCGCCGTGGGCCACCTGGTCGAGATCCAGGCCCCCGAGGAATTCGACGTCAAACGCGGCAAGTGGTCATTTGCCCATTTGCCTGTCATCCCGCCCTACTTTGATCTGAAACCCGTGGACAAGACCAAGACCCGGCTGAACGCGGTCATCAAGCAAGCCAAGCGCAAGGACGTGGAGACCCTCATCAACGCCTGTGACGCGGGGCGTGAAGGCGAACTGATCTTCCGTCTGATTGAGCAATACGCGGGGGGCAAGAAGCCCCTGGGCAAGCCGGTCCAGCGCCTGTGGCTGCAGTCCATGACGCCCCAGTCCATCCGCGACGGTTTTGATGCCTTGCGCACCGAGAAGCAGATGCAGGGCCTGGCCGATGCCGCGCGCAGCCGCTCCGAGGCCGACTGGTTGGTTGGTATCAATGGCACCCGTGCCTTCACTGCCTTCAACTCGCGCGACGGCGGCTTCTTCCTCACCACCGTGGGGCGGGTGCAAACGCCCACGCTGAGCGTGGTGGTCGAGCGCGAAGAGCAAATCCGCAAATTCATCAGCCGTGACTACTGGGAGGTCCACGCCAGCTTTCTGGTCGAGGCGGGTGAATACGCCGGCAAGTGGATCAACCCCACCCACAAGAAAGACGAGAACGACCCCGAGCGCAAGGCCGATCGCGTCTGGTCGGCGCAGGAAGCGCAGGCCATTGCCGACGCGGTGCGTGGCAAGGCGGCGACGGTCACCGAGGAAAGCAAGCCCACCACCCAATCCTCAGGCGGGTTGTTTGACCTGACATCATTGCAGCGTGAGGCCAATGGCCGCTTCGGCTATTCCGCCAAAACCACCCTGGCCCTGGCGCAAAGCCTGTACGAGCGCCACAAGGCCCTGACCTACCCCCGAACCGACTCGCGTCACCTGCCCGAGGACTACCTGCCCACTGTGCGCCAGACCTTCGAGATGCTGGCCGACAGCGGCATGAAGCACCTGGCGCCGTTTGCCCTGACCGCCTTGAACAACGGCTACATCAAGCCTAGCAAACGCGTGTTCGACAACAGCAAGGTGAGCGACCACTTTGCCATTATTCCAACGCTGCAGGCCCCCTCGGGTTTGTCTGAGGCAGAGCAAAAACTGTACGACCTGGTGGTCAGGCGCTTCCTGGCGGTGTTCTTCCCGTCCGCCGAATTCCAGGTCACGACCCGTATCACCCAGGTGGCGCACCAGGGTGTCAGCCACCATTTCAAGTCCGAGGGCAAGGTGATGGTCAAGCCCGGTTGGCTGGCCATCTACGGCAAGGAAGTCCAGGCCGAGGATGACGGCAGTGGCAAGACGCTGGTGGCGGTGAAGCCGGGGGAGATGGCGCGCAACGAATCCGTCAACCCGCAGGCGCTCAAGACCCGCCCCCCCGCCCGCTACACCGAAGCCACGCTGCTCGGGGCCATGGAGGGGGCTGGCAAGCTTGTCGAGGACGACGAGCTGCGCGAGGCCATGCAGGAAAAAGGGCTTGGCACCCCGGCCACCCGTGCCGCCATCATCGAAGGCCTGCTGAACGAAAAGTACATGCTGCGCGATGGCCGGGACATGATCCCCACTGCCAAGGCTTTCCAGCTCATGACCCTGTTGCGAGGCCTGGGGGTGGAAGAACTCTCCTCGCCCAGCCTGACGGGTGAATGGGAACACAAGCTCTCGCAAATGGAGCATGGCCAGTTGAGCCGTGAAGCCTTCATGCGCGAAATCGCCGCGATGACCGAGCGCATCGTGAAGAAAGCCAAGGAGTATGACCGCGACACGGTCCCCGGCGACTACGTCACGCTCAAGACCCCCTGCCCGACCTGCGGTGGCCAGGTGCGCGAAAACTACCGCCGCTTTGCCTGCACGGGCGCGGATGGCCAAAGCGAGGGCTGTGGCTTCTCATTTGGCAAAACGCCCGGGGGCCGCACCTTCGAGCTGCATGAAGTGGAGGCACTGTTGGCCAACAAACAAGTGGGCCCCCTGGAGGGGTTCCGCTCCAAAGCCGGTTGGCCCTTCACCGCGGAAATTGTGCTCAAGCTCAACGAGGAAGAGCGCAACTGGAAACTGGAGTTCAACTTCGGGGATGACAAAGCGGACGAGGCCAGTGGCGAACTGGTGGAGTTCGGGGAGGGCGCTGCCCTGGGCGCCTGCCCCAAATGCGGCGCTGCCGTGCGCGAGCACGGCAACAACTACATCTGCGAAAAATCCGTGCCCACACACGCACAGGCCACCCCCTCATGCAACTTCAAGACGGGCAAGATCATCCTGCAGCAGCCTGTCTCGATCGAGCAAGTGCAAAAACTCCTGAGCACCGGCAAGACCGACCTGCTCGACAAGTTCATCTCGATGCGCACCCGCCGTCCATTCAAGGCCTTCCTGGCCTGGGATGCCGAGGCGGGCAAGGTGGCGTTCGAGTTTGAACCGCGCACCAGCAAGTACCCGCCCCGTCAGCGCGCTGGCGCGGCAGGCGCTGCAGCCACGCCAGCGGCCAAGGCCATGGCGAAGACGGCCGGCAAAGCGGGCTCCAAAAGTGCTGCCAAGAAAACCGTTGCCGCCAAACCCCCTAAGACACCCTCTAAGGCACCCCGCAAGCCGGCTGCCGGCAAGGCGCCGAGCGAGGCGCTGGCCGCCGTGATTGGCAACGAGCCCGTGGCCCGCACCGAGGTGATCAAAAAACTCTGGGATTACATCCGCGCCAACGGGTTGCAGGACGCGGCTGACAAGCGCAAGATCAATGCGGACGACAAGTTGCGGCCGGTGTTCGGCAAGGATCAGGTCAACATGTTTGAGCTGGCGGGGTTGGTGGGCAAGCACCTCGGCTGAGGGCCTGCCCTGCCCCAGCGCTGTCGTCTCAACAACAACGCCGCCCGAAGGCGGCGTTGTGGCCCCTCAAGGCGGCCGTTTCAGGCTTGCTGCAGCAATTCCCAGATGCGTGCCGGTGTCATCGGCATCTGAATCTTGGCCGACAGGGCGCCTTTGCCATGGCGAGCCAAGGCATCGGCCACCGCATTCACCACCGCCGGGGTAGCGCCAATGGTGCCCAACTCGCCCACGCCCTTCACGCCCAGCACGTTGTTCTTGCACGGCGTGCTCTCGTCCATCGAGGTGACAAAAAAGCGCGGCATGATGTCCGCGTGCGGCACCGCATAGTCCATCAGACTGCCCGTCACCGGCTGACCTGTTTCGCGGTCATACACCAGGGATTCGCACAAGGCCTGTCCCAGCCCTTGCACCGCGCCGCCATCGAGTTGGCCGCGCACGATCATCGGGTTGACCACACGGCCCACATCGTTGACAGAGGAATAGGACGCCAACTGCACGGTGCCGGTGGCCGGATCCACCTCCACCTCGCAGATGTGGCAACCGTTCGGCCAGGTCGGCCCGCTGGCGGCGGTCTTGGAGTCGAGTTCGATGCGACGCTCCGGCTGGCGCTGGGCCACCTCGGCCAGCGTCATGTGCAAATCGGTGCCCGCCACGGTGAAGCGGCCGGCATCGTACTGCACGTCCTCAGGGGCGGCTTCCAGCGCCTGCGCGGCCAGCTCGCGGGCACGCTCCAAGGCCTTGGTGGATCCCACGCTCACGGCCGAGCCGCCAGTGAAGAGCGAGCGTGAACCGGCGCTGCCAAAGCCATTGCCGCGATCGGTATCGCCCATCACGATTCGCACCTGCGAGAGGGGGACATTGAAAATATCCACCACCAGCTGCGCCAGCGTGGTGGCAATGCCTTGGCCCATGCCGTTCACGGCAGTGAACACCTCGATCACCCCATCGTCCATGATGCGGACGTTGACGTTTTCCTCCAGCGCATTGCCACCTGTCCACTCGAGGAACGTGGCAATGCCCAGGCCGCGCCACAGACCCCGGCGGGCAGACTCGGCGGCGCGTTGATCAAAGCCGGCCCAGTCGGCCTGCTTGAGGCCCTGGTCCATCACCGATTCAAAAGCGCCGGTGTCATAGGTCTGGCCCATCGGGTTCTTGTAGGGCATCTGCGCGGGCTGGATGAAGTTGCGGCGGCGCAGCGTGATGCGGTCGATGCCGCTTTGGCGGGCTGCCTCGTCCATCAGGCGCTCGATGTTGAAGATCGCTTCGGGGCGGCCAGCGCCGCGGTAAGCGCCTGTGGGGGCTGTGTTGGTGAGCACCGCGGTGTAGTGGAAGTCGATGTTCTGAATGTCATAGACGCTGGTTTGCACCCAGGGGCCGATCAGCACCTGAATCGCGATGCCTGTCATGCCGGGGTAGGCCCCCACGTTGGCATGGGTGCGAATGCGCAGGCCCAAGACCTTGCCCTGACCGTCCAGCGCCATCTCCGCATGGCACTGGATGTCGCGACCGTGTGCGCTGGAGAGGAAGTCCTCGCCGCGGTCGGCGATCCACTTCACAGGGCGTTGCAAGCGGTGAGCACAGTAGGCGGTCACCACGTCTTCGGCGTAGGCACCGGTCTTCATGCCAAAGCCGCCACCCACGTCGCCAATCACGACGCGCACTTGCTCGGCAGGCAGGCCCAGCAAGGTGCTTACCACGGTGCGCACACCGGTGGGCATCTGGCTGCTCATGCGGATGGTCAGGCGGCCCTGGTCCACATACGCCAGCACGCTGCGCGGCTCGATCGACAGCGCGGCCACACGCTGGTTATCGATATCGAGTTTGACCACGTGTTTGGCCGACGCAAAAGCCTTGTCCACCGAAGCAGCATCACCATAGCGGGTTTCGGCGCTGCGGTTGTCGGGAGCGTCGCTCAGCAGCGGGGCGTTGGGCGCAAGGGCGTCTTGCAGCGTGACGGCGCAAGGCAATTCTTCGTAGTCCACCACCACGGCCTCGGCAGCGTCTTTGGCTTGTTGTTCGGTATCGGCCACGATGGCCACCACGGGCTCACCCACAAAGCGCACGCGCTCGAAGGCCAGCGGGCAGCGGGCCGCGGTGGCTGCGGGTTTTCCGTCCGGACGCACAAAGTTGGCCAGGGGGGGCATGTCTTTCAGGCCGGCCGCGCGCCATTGCGCGCCGGTCAGCACCAGATGCACGCCAGGCATGGCCTGTGCGGCGGTGGTGTCAATCGAGCGAATGTTGGCGTGCGGGTAGGGCGAACGCAAAAAAGCCAGTCGGCTTTGCGCATTGAGCACCACATCGTCGGCATACTGGCCGTGGCCTCGCAGCAGTTGTTCGTCTTCCAGACGGCGCACGGATTGACCGCTGCCAAAACGCAAGTGGGTGGTGTCCACGGGGGCTCCTCGTTGGGGTGTCGTGTGGGTGCAAAACGGGCAGTGTAGCGTCCATCATCAGCCCGCTGTGTCGCTCGGGTATGGTAGCGCGGGTGTCAGGGGTTCAGTGCACCTGCGAGTGCGGTGTTTCTTGCAAAAACTCGATCAGGGTCTGGTCGAATTCGTCCGGCGCTTCCAGGTTCATCAAGTGTCCGATGCCGCTGAGCTCGACGTACCGGCATCCGGCAATGCGCTGCGCCATGCCTTGCATGACTTTTGGGGGCGCATTGGGGTCATGCTCGCCGGCGATCAAGAGCGTGGGCGAGGCAATCTGCCCCAGCGCCTCCAGGCGGTTGAATCCCACCAGCGCTTCCAGTGCCCGACGGTAGGTGGCGGGAGAAACCTGGGCCATGCAGTGCTGGGCCAGACGCAGCCCTTCGGGTAGCGCCTGGGGGCCCGCCATCGCCGGCACCAGCGTGGTGGCCAACTCAGCCATGGTTTGACCTGCCAGCAGGGGAGCCATGCGCGACGCCACAAACGCCTGCTGCCAGTCACCATCGGGCTTGCCAAAGGCTGCGGAGGTGCCGCACAGCACCAGGCGGTGGACCAGATCGGGACGGCGCACCACCACTTCCTGGGCCACCATGCCGCCCATGCTGTGGCCCACCAGCGTCAGTCCGGGTTTTGCCGCTGTGTGCGTCAGGCCCTCGATCAACTCGATGCATTTTTCTGCCAGGCCCTTGAAGGTGTAGGGCTCGATCGGGTCGCTGTGCCCGTAGCCGGGCATGTCCCAGGACACAGCCCGAAAGCCAGCCTGAGCCAGCGTTTCCAACTGCGGTGCAAAAGCCAGGTGCCCTCCGCCAATGCCATGCAGCATGAGAACGGTGGGCCCCGACCCCAGCACGGAGTAGTTCGGCATGCGGCTCATGGAAAAACGTTATCCTCAGGTGAAAACCTATTATGACCCCACGCCGAGAACACCTGGATTCCCTCGCCATCAGCCTGTTGCTGGGATGTTGCCTCTTTTGGGGCTTTCAACAAGTCCTGATCAAGGCAACCTTGCCGTTGGTGCCCCCCATGGTGCAGGGGTGTATTCGGTTCATTGGCGCCACGGCGCTGCTCATGCTGTGGTGCGTGTGGCGGCGCATTCCCTTGTGGCAACCTGATGGTTCACTGCGTGCAGGCTTGGTGGCAGGCCTGCTGTTTGCGCTGGAGTTTGTGTGCATCTACACCGGAATGCAACACACCACGGCTTCTCGGCTCACCATCCTGCTGTACACCGCGCCCTTCTGGGTGGCACTGCTGTTGCCGCTTTGGTTGAAGCACGAGCGCCTCAGGCCCTTGCAATGGGTCGGCTTGTCGCTGGCGTTCTCAGGGGTGGCGTTTGCCTTGCGTGACAGCTTGTCCTCTGGAGGCTCCTGGCTGGGCGATGCGCTGAGTTTGGCGGCAGGTGCGGCATGGGGGCTGACCACGGTGGTGTTGCGCACCACCGCGCTTAGTCGGGTGTCTGCTGAAAAGCTGTTGTTTTACCAAGTGGGGGTGAGTGCGGCGGTGTTGCCCCTGGTGGCCGGGGCCATGGGCGAATCCTTCACCCTGGACTACTCGTTACTGGGGTGGTCGTCGCTTGTGCTGCAAGCGGCGCTGGGCGCTTTTGTGACGTTCCTGATTTGGATGTGGATGATTTCGCATTACCCGGCTACGCGGGTGAGCGCTTTCTCATTCCTCTCCCCGTTGTCCGCGTTGGTGTTCGGGGCGCTGTGGCTGGGCGAGCCCATCACCCCGGATCTGATGATCGCCATGGCGGGTGTGGGGCTGGGCATTTACCTCGTCAACCGACGCCGCTGATGCTGGGGTGGGTGTGCAGCAGCGTCAAGGGGTGGCGCTGATGGCGTGCATGGTCCTCAATGCACTGCAACACCAAGGGGCTGCGATGCCGATCGACACTGGCACGGACTTCTTCCACGCTGAGCCAGCACACACGCACGATGCCCTCGTCGAGCTGGCGATTCGATTGCAACAGGCCCACGGTGCCCGTGAAAGCAAAGCGCAGGTAAGTGATGTCCTGCTCGGTGGGGTCGGTGGCCGTGGGCCGCTGAAAGCGGGCCAGGTAGACCCCGACCAATGCATCCGGGGTGAAGGCGTGAGCCGTTTCTTCCACGGCCTCGCGCGCGCAGGCTTGCACCAGGCTTTCTCCCGGTTCCAGATGGCCCGCCGGGTTGTTCAGCCGCAAGCCTTCGGGCGTGTGCTCTTCGATCAACAAGTAGCGACCGTCTCGTTCCATGACTGCGGCCACGGTGACACTGGGTTTCCAACGAGAGCTCATGGACCGATTGTCACACTAGCGTGCTGGGGTTTATCAAGTCGGGGTCGGCGTCAATCTCGTGTAAGCTATTCCCCTGCTACAAACTCGGTGCGAGCTGACTGAAGCTTGGCGCCGTCATCTGGAGAAAACCCATGCTCATAGGCGTGCCTGCAGAAAGCTTCGCGGGCGAAACACGTGTTGCCGTCACCCCCGAGACGGCCAAAAAGCTCAAGGCGCAAGGTCACACCCTGCGCATTCAGTCGGGCGCGGGCGTGGCGGCCAGTGTCACCGATGCGGCGTACGAAGCTGCCGGCGCGGAAATCACCGATGAAGCGGGTGCCTGGTCCTGCGATTTGCTGTTGAAAGTCCGCGCGCCTTCTGCCGCCGAAATGGGCAAGGTCAAGCCCGGGGCTGCGCTGGTGGGCATGCTCAACCCCTTCGACGCCGACGGCCTGCAGCGACTGGCGCAGGCACAACTCACGAGTTTTGCGCTGGAAGCCGCGCCGCGAACCACGCGTGCGCAAAGCATGGATGTGCTGTCCTCTCAGGCCAACATCGCCGGCTACAAGGCCGTGATGATCGCGGCGGACCGCTACCAGCGCTTCTTTCCCATGCTGATGACGGCCGCGGGCACCGTCAAGGCAGCGCGTGTCGTCATCCTCGGCGTGGGGGTGGCTGGCTTGCAGGCCATTGCCACGGCCAAGCGTTTGGGGGCGGTGATTGAGGCCTCTGATGTGCGACCCAGTGTGAAAGAGCAGGTGGAGTCACTCGGTGCCAAGTTCATCGACGTGCCCTACGAGACCGCAGAGGAAAAAGAAGCCGCTGAAGGTGTCGGGGGCTATGCCCGTCCGATGCCGCCGAGTTGGCTCGAACGTCAGAAAGCCGAGGTGGCCAAACGCGTGGCTCAGGCCGATGTGGTGATCACCACGGCGCTGATTCCGGGCCGTGCTGCGCCCGTGTTGGTCACCGAGGATATGGTCAAGGCGATGAAGCCGGGCTCCGTCATCGTGGATTTGGCGGCCCCTCAGGGTGGCAACTGCCCGCTCACCGAGCCCGGACAGACCGTGGTCAAGCACGGCGTGACGCTGGTGGGCGAGACCAACCTGCCCGCGCTGGTGGCGGCCGATGCGAGTGCTTTGTATGCGCGCAACGTGCTCGACTTCCTCAAGCTCGTGCTCGACAAAGAAGGCCAGTTCAAGGTCGACCTGGAAGACGATATTGTGGCGGCCTGTCTGATGACGCAAGCCGGCGAAGTCCGGAGGAAATAAGCATGGAACTCGTATCTCCCACCCTCACCAACCTGATCATTTTTGTGTTGGCCATCTACGTGGGCTACCACGTGGTCTGGACCGTGACCCCGGCCTTGCACACGCCCTTGATGGCGGTGACCAATGCCGTGTCGGCCATTGTCATTGTCGGGGCCATGCTGGCCGCTGCGCTGACTGAAACTGGCCTGGGCAAGACCATGGGCGTGCTGGCCGTGGCCTTGGCGGCGGTTAACGTGTTTGGCGGATTTCTGGTGACCCGACGCATGCTGGAAATGTTCAAGAAGAAAGAGCGCAAGGCGCCGGCTGCCCAGGGAGACGCACCATGAGTATGAATCTGGTGACGCTGCTGTACCTGGTGGCCAGCGTCTTTTTCATCCAGGCCCTCAAGGGTCTGTCACATCCCACCACTTCGATTCGCGGCAATGTGTTCGGCATGGCGGGCATGACCATCGCGGTGCTCACCACCGCCGCGCTCATCGTGCAATTGTCCAGCGATGCGGGCGCGGGCATGGGCTATGTCCTGGTGGGGTTGCTGGTGGGTGGAACGGCGGGCGCCATCATGGCGCAGCGCGTTGAGATGACCAAGATGCCCGAGCTGGTGGCCTTCATGCACAGCATGATCGGCTTGGCGGCGGTTTTCATCGCTATCGCGGCGGCGGTCGAGCCGCAGGCCTTCCAGATCGTGCGCAAGGCGGCAGACGGCACGGTACCGCCCATTCCCATGGGCAACCGGCTGGAACTCTTTCTGGGCGCAGGCATTGGTGCCATCACCTTCAGCGGCTCGGTGATTGCCTTTGGCAAGCTCTCGGGCAAGTACAAATTCCGTCTGTTCCAGGGCGCGCCGGTCACTTTTGCCGGCCAGCACAAGCTCAACCTGGTGATGGGTCTGGCCACGCTGGGCCTGGGTGGGGTGTACACCGCCACGCAAGACCCTGCCGCGTTTTATGCCATGCTGGTGTTGTCCTTCATCATGGGCGTGCTGATCATCATCCCGATCGGCGGTGCTGACATGCCGGTGGTGGTGTCCATGCTCAACAGCTACTCGGGCTGGGCAGCCGCGGGCATTGGCTTTTCGCTCAACAACAGCATGCTGATTATCGCTGGCTCGTTGGTGGGCAGCTCGGGGGCCATCCTGAGCTACATCATGTGCAAGGCCATGAACCGTTCGTTCTTCAACGTGATTCTGGGCGGCTTTGGCGGCGAGGCGGTCGATGCCGCGGCGGGCGGTCAGGTACAACGCAGCGTCAAGAGTGGCAGTGCCGACGACGCCGCCTTCATCATGGGCAACGCCGAAACCGTGGTTATCGTGCCCGGCTATGGCCTGGCCGTGGCGCGTGCTCAGCATGCGGTCAAGGAACTCGCGGCCAAGCTGACGGAAAAAGGCGTGAGCGTGAAGTACGCCATCCACCCGGTGGCGGGTCGCATGCCCGGTCACATGAACGTGTTGCTGGCTGAAGCCGAGGTGCCTTACGACCAGGTGTTCGAGATGGAGGACATCAACTCCGAATTCGGTCAGGCGGATGTGGCCATCATCCTGGGTGCCAACGACGTGGTGAACCCGGCCGCCCACACCAAGGGCAGTCCCATTTACGGCATGCCCATTCTGGAGGCCTACAAGGCCAAGACCGTCATCGTCAACAAGCGCTCCATGGCGGCTGGTTATGCCGGCTTGGACAACGAACTGTTTTACATGGACAAGACCCTGATGGTGTTTGGCGACGCCAAGAAAGTGGTCGAGGACATGGTCAAGGCCATCGAGTGATGACGAGTCGCCCCTGGTTGAGTGCCTACCCGGAGGGTGTGCCGGCAGAGATCGACACGAGCGGCTACCGCTCGCTCGTCGATCTCATGCAAGAGAGCTTTCGGCGCTATGCCGAGCGCCCGGCTTACAGCTTTCTGGGTCAACGTCTGAGCTTTGCGGAATTGGACCAGCGCAGCCAGCAGTTGGGAGCCTACCTGCAGTCCTTGGGGCTGGTGCGAGGCGACCGGGTCGCCATCATGTTGCCCAATGTGCTGCAGTACCCCATCGCGGTGGCCGCGGTGCTGCGAGCGGGGTTTGTGGTGGTCAACGTCAACCCGCTCTATACCGCGCGCGAGTTGGAGTACCAGCTCAAGGATTCGGGCGCCAAGGCCATTGTCATCATTGAAAACTTTGGCACGGTGCTGCAGCAATGCCTGGCCAACACGCCGGTGCAGCATGTGGTGCTGTGCGCCATGGGGGACCAGCTCAGCTGGTTCAAAGGCTTGCTGGTGAACCAGGTGGTGCGTCATGTCAAGAAGATGGTGCCCACCTTTGAGTTGCCCAAGGCGGTGCGTTTCAACGAGGCCTTGGCGCGTGGGGCGCCGCTGAGCCTGCAGCAGCCCGAGGTGGGCCCCGATGACCTGGCCGTGCTGCAGTACACCGGCGGCACCACGGGTGTGTCCAAAGGGGCCGAGTTGCTGCACCGCAACCTGCTGGCCAATGTGCTGCAGTCTGAAGCCTGGAACAGCCCGGTGATGGCGCGTCTGCCGGCGGGCGAACCCTTGATCAGCATCTGCGCCCTGCCGCTGTATCACATCTTCGCCTTCACGGTGAACATGATGCTGTCCATGCGCACTGGCGGCATGAATGTGCTGATTCCCAACCCGCGTGACATCCCGGCGGTGCTCAAGGAGTTGTCGCAGCATCGCTTCCATCAGTTCCCGGCCGTGAACACCTTGTTCAACGCCCTGCTCAATCACCCCGACTTCGATCGGGTGGACTGGTCGCATCTCAAGGTCTCGCTGGGCGGTGGTACAGCCGTGCAGGCGGCGGTGGCCCAGCGCTGGCTCGACAAGACAGGGTGTCCCATCTGTGAGGGCTACGGACTGTCCGAAACCAGCCCCTCGGCGAGTTGCAACCCCACCACCAGCCAGGCTTTCTCCGGCACCATCGGCGTGCCCATCCCCAGCACCGAGATGAAAATCATCGATGACGATGGACACGAGGTGGCCGTAGGGCAACCGGGCGAAATTGCCATCCGCGGTCCGCAGGTGATGGCGGGTTACTGGCAGCGCCCGGACGAAACTGCACGCGTCATGCTGCCCGGCGGGTGGTTCCGATCGGGAGACATCGGCATCATGGATGAGCGCGGTTACTTCCGCATTGTGGACCGCAAGAAGGACATGATCCTGGTCAGTGGCTTCAATGTCTACCCCAATGAAGTCGAAGACGTGGTGGCGCAATTGCCCGGCGTTTTGGAGTGTGCGGTCATCGGGATTCCTGATGAGAAGTCCGGCGAGGCGGTCAAACTCGTGGTGGTGCGCAAAGACCCGCAACTGAGCGAGGACACCATTCGAGAGCACTGCAAGTCGCAACTCACGGGTTACAAGCATCCGCGCGTCATCGAGTTTCGCGCTGACCTGCCCAAGACGCCGGTGGGCAAGATCCTACGGCGCGAATTGCGTTCTCCGACCTGAACGGCCCGGCATGACCCTGGGCATCGTCAGTGCCATGCACGAGGAACTCTCGGCGGTACTGGCGAGCGTACAGGCCCGTCCGCTCGAGTGGGCAGGACGCACCTTTTGGCAAGGCCACTGGCACGGTGTGCCGGTGGTGGCCGTACTCTCGCGCATCGGCAAGGTGGCTGCAGCCACCACCGTGACCACCCTCATCCATCGCTTTGAGGTAGATCAGGTGGTGATGACGGGCGTGGCCGGAGGCCTGGCCAAGTCAGTCCACGTGGGTGACGCTGTCGTGGCCGATGCCTTCATTCAGCACGACCTGGATGCCTCGCCCTTGTTTCCTCGCTATGAAGTGCCGCTCTACGGGGTATCGCGTTTTGGTGTGGATGCGCGTCTCAGCGAATGCTTGAGACAGGCTGCGCAGGAGGCCTTGTCGCAACCACAGTGGCCCATGGCGCTGGGTCAGTTGACCGCCAGTTCGGGAGGCGTTCGCCCAGGCGGTTCGGACCCTTTGGGGGCACCTGCCCCCGACCTTATGCACCCCCCCCGTTTACACACCGGCTTGGTGGCCAGCGGGGACCGCTTCGTCTCCAGTGCCGACGAAAGCCGTACCTTGCGCCAAGCCTTGCCCGATGCACTGGCTGTGGAGATGGAAGGCGCAGCCATGGCCCAGGTGTGTCATGACCACGGCCTGCCGTTTGCCGGCGTGCGCCTGATTTCAGACCGCGCCGATGATGCAGCCCATGTGGACTTCATGCGCTTTATTCGCGATGTAGCCGCGCCTGTGAGTGCGGCGGTCATGCAGGGGCTGGTGCAGCGACTGGCCTAGGCACCGCTCACTTCAGCCAGCCGCGGCGGCGGAAATACCACATCGGCACCAGCGCGCTGGCGACCATCAGTCCAATGGCCATCGGGTAGCCCCAGCTCATGTTGAGTTCGGGCATGTACTGGAAGTTCATGCCGTAGATGCTGGCGATCAGGGTGGGCGGCAGCAAGGCCACGCTGGCCACCGAGAAGATCTTGATGATCTTGTTCTGGTTGATATTGATGAAACCGACCGTTGCGTCCATCAGAAAGTTGATCTTGTCGAACAGGAAGGCCGTGTGGTTGTCCAGTGACTCGATGTCACGCAGGATTTGTCGCGCCTCTTCGAACTGCTCGGCATTGAGCATGCGCGAGCGCATCATGAAGCTCACGGCGCGACGGGTGTCCATCACATTGCGGCGAATGCGACCGTTCAAGTCCTCCTGGCGGGCAATGGCGGCCAGCACTTCACCGGCCAGGGCGTCGGTGACATCCTCGGACAGCACTTTTTTGCCAGCCAGTTCCAGCTGGTCGTAGATGTTTTCCAGCGTGTCGGCGGAATACTCGGCATCGGCATCGAAGAGCTTGAGGAGCACCTCCTTGGCGTCTTCCAGCAAGCCGGGCGCGCGACGGGCGCGC
>JACCDL010493827.1_pt1 | contig 21717 bp, 19 predicted proteins | sample 7441931 | NCBI WGS metagenome assembly JACCDL01 (sample SAMN15323437, study PRJNA562643) | freshwater metagenome | isolation source: river surface water | place: USA:Blue River Watershed | collected 2017-08-16 | reverse complement strand
CTAATTACATTTGTTGACGGGAGTGACAGAGGAAAACCACGTTGAATTAACCGCTGGTATCGCAGAGCAAAAAGCAATTCGATACACACCGGCTGGACTACCAGTCATCGACTTGATCCTAGCGCACAGCTCTAGCATGCAAGAAGCGGGAACTCTCAGACAGGTCAACGCCACAGTCAAAGCTGTTGCCATCGGATCTGTTGCAGAGAGAATTCAAACCCAGCCAATTGGCAGTGTTTGGAAATTCAGAGGTTTTTTGGCCACACCCAAAAACGGAAAAAATGTCATTCTGCACATTCAAGAATTCATAACACATTAATTTTCAGGAGGCCCCATGGCCACTTTCAAAAAATTTAACAAAGACAAGCGCCCCAAGCGCAACACCCAGTCATTGCTGTTCAAACGCAAGCGTTTCTGCCGTTTCACAGTCACTGGCGTTGAAGAGATTGATTACAAAGACGTCGACACATTGCGCGACTTCATCGCCGAAAACGGCAAAATTATTCCCGCACGTTTGACAGGCACACGCGCTATTTATCAGCGCCAATTGAACACAGCCATCAAGCGTGCTCGCTTCTTGGCCATGTTGCCTTACAGCGACCAGCACAAAGTTTAAGGAGAACAACCATGCAAATTATTCTGCTCGATAAGGTTGTGAACCTTGGCAATTTGGGTGAAATCGTCAAAGTCAAAGATGGTTACGCGCGTAATTTCTTGATCCCCAGTGGCCGTGCTCGTCGCGCCACCGAAGCCAACAAAGCTGAGTTTGAAGCTCGCCGTGTTGAACTTGAAAAGGCAGCCGCTGCCAAATTGGCCGAAGCACAAGCTCAAGGCGAAAAACTGGCTGGCGCAGTCGTCAAGATCACTCAGAAAGCTGGCGTTGATGGTCGTTTGTTCGGTTCTGTGACCAACCACGACATTGCTGAAGAGTTGAACAAAGCGGGTTACGCTTTGGCCAAGTCACAAATTCGCATGCCCAACGGTCCTATCAAAACTGTGAGCGAGTCCACCGTTGCTGTGGCTTTGCACACTGACGTTGTGGTTGAAGTGACTGTTTCTGTCTACGGCGAAACCGCTTAATTTACCAGCGCATTCAAAAGCCGCCCGTCGCAAGACAGGCGGCTTTTTCTTTTGTATTCAAAGTTTCTGTTTATTCACAAGACTTTATGTACTTACCAACGACTTATCCACAGGCTTTTCCCATGACCCAAAGCGCCTAATTGCTTAAGATCGAACATTACACTTTGTTTGCCCATGTCCGCACTTTTTTCTCCTCAATCGCATTCTGAATCTGAATTGGGTTTTTCCCCTGTCAGCTCAGATCAACAAATTGCCCAACTGCGTGTCCCGCCTCATTCAATTGAAGCGGAGTCCAGTGTGTTGGGTGGTTTATTGCTGGACAACTCTGCTTGGGATCGCATGGGCGATTTGTTGTCTGACAATGATTTTTATCGCCACGAACACAAACTCATCTTTGGTGCCATTTCCAGTTTGATCAACGGCTCCAAGCCTGCTGATGTCATCACGGTATTTGAGCAATTGCAAAACCAAGGCAAAGCAGATGGCATTGGGGGTCTGGGTTACTTGAATTCCTTGGCGCAATATGTGCCAAGTGCCAGCAACATCCGCCGCTATGCGGAGATCGTCCGAGAGCGATCTATCTTGCGCAAATTGGTCACTGCCAGCGATGAAATTGCAACCCATGCTTTCAATACGCAAGGGCGGCCTGTTGAAAAAATTCTCGACGAAGCCGAACAAAAAATCTTCAACATTGGAGAAGAGGGCTCGCGGATGAAGCAAGGTTTCCAGTCCATGGAGACCTTGGTTGTCGATCTAATGGACCGCGTCCAAGAGATGGCAGACAACCCCAACGACATTACCGGTGTTCCAACTGGTTTTTATGACCTCGATCGAATGACCTCGGGTCTGCAGGCGGGTGACTTGGTGGTCCTGGCCGCAAGGCCTTCGATGGGGAAAACTGCTTTTGCCATCAACATTGCAGAGCACGTCGCATTGAATGAAGGTCTGCCAGTTGCCGTGTTTTCAATGGAGATGGGCGCCGCACAGTTGGCAGTTCGTGTTGTAGGCTCCATTGGACGCATCGATCAAGGCCACCTTCGAACTGGTAAGTTGACGGACGAGGAGTGGCCCCGTCTAACGGATGCGATTGAACGTCTCAGAACAGTCTCTTTGCACATTGACGAAACGCCTGGCCTCACACCCAGCGAACTGCGTGCCAATGCGCGCAGATTGGCGCGTCGTTGTGGCAAGCTGGGCTTGATCGTTGTCGATTATTTGCAACTCATGAGTGGCTCTTCGGGGTCTGACGGTGACAACCGAGCCACCGAGTTGGGCGAAATTTCTCGGGGCCTCAAAATGCTGGCCAAAGAGCTTCAATGCCCCGTGATTGCCTTGTCTCAACTTAACCGAGGCGTCGAACAGCGCACTGATAAACGCCCCATGATGAGTGACTTGCGAGAATCTGGTGCGATTGAACAAGATGCAGACATCATCATGTTCATTTACCGCGACGATTACTACAACAAAGATTCCAAAGATCCAGGCGTGGCCGAGATCATCATTGGCAAGCAACGAAACGGGCCGACTGGCGCGGTTCGTTTAACTTTCCTGAAGCCGCTCACACGCTTTGAGAGCTTGGCTTCGAGCAGTGACGGCGATTATTAAAGAACATCACTGGCAAAGTCTGCCAGCCTTGAGCGCTCGCCACGTGCCAAAGTGATGTGACCACCATGCGCCCAACCTTTAAATCGGTCTACGGCGTAAGTTAAGCCAGAGGAGCCCTCGGTTAAGTAGGGTGTGTCAATTTGGGCCAAATTGCCCATGCAAATGATTTTGGTGCCAGGACCTGCCCGCGTAATTAAGGTCTTCATCTGCTTGGGCGTCAAATTTTGCGCCTCATCAATGATGACGTATTTGTTCATGAAGGTTCTGCCGCGCATGAAGTTCATGCTCTTGATTTTGATGCGGCTTCGAATCAATTCGTTGGTTGCTGCGCGTCCCCATTCCCCAGCGTTACCACCATCACCTTTGGCGAGAAACTCTAGGTTGTCGTCTAAGGCACCCATCCAAGGGCCCATTTTCTCTTCCTCAGTGCCAGGCAAGAAACCGATGTCTTCGCCCACACTCACAGTGGCCCGAGTCATGATGATTTCTGTGTAACGTCGATCATCGAGGACTTGCGTGAGGCCAGCGGCCAATGCCATTAATGTTTTACCGGTTCCTGCAGTTCCAGCCAATGTGACGAAATCGACATCCGGATCCATCAGCATGTTCATTGCAAAATTCTGTTCACGATTGCGCGTTGCAACCCCCCAAACTGCATTTTTGGCATTGCCATAATCTTTGAGCGTTTTAAGGACAGCTGTTTTGCCCCTGATTTCAGTCACCCGGGCATGCAGGCTGGGTTCGCCAGGGGCCTCCAAATACACAAATTGGTTGATCAGCAAGCTGGGTACCAAGGGGCCGCTGAGTCGATAAAAGGTATGGCTGCCTTGTTGCCAGCTTTCGATGGCTTTGCCGTGACGATTCCAGAAGTCTGGTGGTAATGCCAAGGCGCCTGAATACATCAAGTCGCCATCTTCTAAGACTTTGTCGTTTTGATAGTCTTCTGCAGCCAGCCCTAGCGCGCGGGCTTTGACCCGCATGTTGATGTCTTTAGAGACCAAAACCACTTCGCGAGGTGCATGCAATTTGCCCAGTGCTTGAACCACACCTAAGATTTGGTTGTCTGCTTTGCCTTGGGGCAGGCTGATGGGCAAGCTCACATCCATCACTTGCGTCTGAAAGTAAAGTTTGCCTCGAGCTTCAATGTGTCCTGTGGTGCTGAGGGGAAGACCTTGTTTCATGTCTGTTCCGGGTTCAGCAGCCAGGGCGTCTAGAGATCGGCTGGTTTGACGGGCATTTCTGGCAACCTCTGTCATGCCTTTCTTGTGACTGTCCAGTTCCTCAAGAACAATCATTGGCAGGTAGATGTCGTGTTCCTCAAATTGAAACAAACACATCGGATCGTGCATGAGCACGTTGGTGTCCAAGACAAATAACTTGGTCGGACCATTGTGTTTTTTGGCGACTTTTGCTTTTTTCTGTGGCGCAGGCGCAGTTTCTTTGCGAAGAATATGCTCAGTCGATGGCGCTGTATTGGTTTCTGAGAATGCCTCTTGAACCTTCAGAGAAGATTTTTTCGGCGCAGGTTCGCTGACTTTGGTCGGGGAAGAGACGCTAGTGCCTTTTTGTGACTTGGCGCTGCTTTGATTGGTGATGAGGGAAGCGCGCTGCGTAGGGGCGGGTGGCAATGGCATAGATCGAGGCCTCAGATGGAATGGAGAAAACTTTGGAGCAAAGAAAAAGCCGCCTTGAGACCGAGGCGGCTTGATTTTTAGGGGCAATAAAAAAGGGGCTGTTTTTTACCTGCATGCCACCATTATGCGGCTTTTTTGAGCGCCTTTACAGCCTTGAGGACATCTTCCACGTGACCTGGTACTTTGAGGCCGCGCCACTCTTCTTTAACCAGGCCATCAGGGCCAATCAGGAAAGTGCTGCGCTCGATGCCTTTGACTTTTTTGCCATACATGATTTTGTTTTTGACGACACCAAACATGTGACACATTTTTTCTTCCGTGTCAGCAATCAACTCAAAGGGAAGTTCGAGCTTGGCTTTGAAATCGTCATGGGACTTCATGTTGTCGCGCGAAACACCAAAAACTGTTGCACCCGCTTTGGCAAAGTCTTTGTATTTGTCTCTGAATTGCATGGCTTCTGTGGTGCAACCTGGCGTGTTGTCCTTCGGGTAGAAGTACAGAATCATGATCTTGCCATTGTGTGATGTGTTTGAAACCTTGACTCCGCTTGTTGCGTTTGCTTCAAATTCAGGGAGGGGTTTATTAACAACGATCGCCATAGAACTAATCTCACGTGACAGAAATGAACCGCTTAAGTTGTGAACTGCGCTAGCAAGCCCAACTGACGGCAATCGGGTATTTTATCCTGAAACCTGAAGGGATTTCAGCCGTGCCCAAAACACTTTGCAAATCCTAAGGCAGGGGCAAAAGAACCATCAGAACTCGGCGACCCTCACCCGCCAGGACATTGAAAGTCCGGCAGGCAGCCCCGTTGTCCATGGTGTCAACCCCAATGCCCTTGTGAATCAAGCCTTGAAGCAGACGAGGCGCTGGAAACTTGATTCGGCTACCGCTCCCAAAAATGACCAACTCGGGCTCGTAGGGTAAAAGTTCGTCGAAATTGGCTTGAGTCAGGGTATCAAAGCTGTTTGCAGACCATGTTTTTGGGCCTTGAACAGCACACAAAATCAATGGCAGTGCCTGTAATTGGCCATTGACCACCACGCCATCTGATCCATAACTTTGGATGGAGAAAGCATTGCTGGCGTCGGGGTGGAGTTTCATAGTGCTAAGTGTTAAAAAATGGGCCAGTTATGTGTTCAAATTATAGGTTTTCCCCAGCGCCACTCACCCTCGGAGGGATTTTGAAAACAATTCATAAATCAGCCAAACTTTCCAACGTTTGTTACGACATTCGCGGCCCCATCATGGACCGAGCGCGACAAATGGAGGAAGAGGGTCACAAAATCATCAAGCTCAACATCGGTAATTTGGCGGTGTTTGGCTTTGATGCGCCTGAGGAAATTCAGCAAGACATGATACGCAACTTGCCCAACTCGGCAGGCTACTCAGACAGCAAAGGCATATTCGGAGCCCGCAAAGCGGTCATGCACGAGACGCAAAAGCAGGGCATCAAAGGCGTCACTCTTGAAGACATCTATCTGGGAAATGGTGCAAGTGAACTCATTGTCATGGCCACCAATGCATTGCTGGACAACGGGGATGAGTTGTTATTGCCCGCGCCAGACTACCCCTTGTGGACTGCGGCAGCCAGTTTGTCTGGGGGTACACCGGTTCATTACATTTGTGATGAATCAAAGGGTTGGATGCCCGATTTAGACGATATCCGCGCCAAAATCACACCCAAGACCAAGGGCATTGTGGTCATCAATCCAAACAATCCAACAGGGGCTTTGTATTCGGATGACATGCTCAAAGCCATTGTCAATATTGCCAGAGACCATGGCTTGGTTATTTTTGCCGATGAGGTGTATGACAAAGTTTTGTACGACGGCGTCAAACACACGCCCATTGCCAGTTTGAGCCAAGATGTCCTAACGCTGACATTCAATTCGCTGTCCAAAAGTTACAGATCCTGCGGCTACCGTGCGGGATGGCTGATTGTGAGCGGCGATAAGTTGCCCGCAAAAGATTACATTGAAGGCTTGAACATGTTGTCAAACATGCGCCTTTGCGCCAATGTGCCAGGACAGTGGGCGATTCAAACTGCCTTGGGCGGTCACCAAAGTATCAATGAATTGGTCAATGAAGGCGGTCGTTTGCGCAAGCAAAGAGATTTAGCCTACGAACTCATCTGTGCTATTCCAGGTGTTTCTTGTGTGAAGCCAAGTGCTGCGCTTTACATGTTCCCAAGGCTAGATCCCAAAATTTATCCCATCCAAGATGACCAGCAATTTTTTCTAGAAATGTTGCAAGAAACCAAGGTCATGTTGGTTCAAGGGACTGGCTTCAATTGGAAGGCGCCTGATCATTTCAGAATTGTGTTCTTGCCTCATCTGGACGATTTGCGTGAAGCGATCGAAAGAATGGCCAAGTTTTTAGAGAAAGCGCGTCGTCGCTTTGGTACTGCGGTTTAAGAGAAGGAAAAGATGAAACCGATTCAAGTAGGCCTCATGGGCATGGGAACCGTGGGCAGTGGTACTTTCAACGTGCTGCAAAGAAATCAATCAGAAATCAAACGACGTGCTGGTCGTGGCATTGAAATTAGCATGGTGGCCGACCTTGACATGGCCAAAGCGCAAGCCATGGCCGGACCTCAGGTCAAAGTGGTCAGCGATGCGCGAGAGATCATTGCCAACCCCGACATCGACATTGTGGTTGAGTTGATTGGAGGCTATGGCATTGCTAAAGCGCTGGTCCTTGAAGCGATTGCTGCCGGCAAGCACGTCGTCACCGCCAACAAAGCCTTGTTGGCAGTCCATGGCACCGAAATTTTTGCAGCAGCGCATGCCAAAGGTGTGATGGTTGCATTTGAAGCCGCTGTGGCAGGCGGAATTCCCATCATCAAAGCATTGCGCGAAGGTTTGACTGCCAACAGCATCCAATGGGTTGCAGGCATCATCAATGGCACAACCAACTTCATTTTGTCTGAGATGCGCGACAAAGGGCTCGACTTTGATGTTGTCCTGAAAGAAGCTCAGCGCTTGGGTTATGCAGAGTCTGATCCAACCTTTGACATCGAGGGGGTCGACGCAGCCCACAAAGCGACTCTTATGAGCGCACTGGCATTTGGTATTCCTGTTCAGTTTGACAAGGCCTATGTAGAAGGCATTACCAAGCTGGGTGCTGCAGACATCAAGTACGCCGAGCAATTGGGCTACAGAATTAAACTTTTGGGAATTACAAAGCGCACTGCAACAGGCATTGAATTGCGTGTGCATCCGAGTTTGGTTCCAACACAACGCCTCATTGCCAATGTGGAAGGTGCCATGAACGCTGTCATGGTTCAAGGCGATGCGGTAGGTACCACCTTGTACTACGGCAAGGGTGCAGGTTCTGAGCCAACGGCCAGTGCGGTCATTGCCGATTTGGTTGACATTACCCGATTGCACACTGCTGATCCGCTGAACCGAGTGCCGCATTTGGCATTCCAACCCGATGCCATGAGCGGTGCAAAAATCTTGCCAATTTCGGATGTCGTGACAAGTTATTACTTGCGACTGCGCGTTGCTGACGAAGCAGGCGTTTTGGCCAAGCTGACCGGTTTACTGGCCGAAGCCAACATCAGTATTGATGCTGTTCTGCAACGTGAAGCCGACCAAGTCAGTCAAGCCGGTGAGAATCAAACGGATGTGATTATCCTGACGCACGAAACGCGCGAAGGCACCATGAATGCCGTTCTGGCTCAAATGCAAGCCCTGCCAACTGTGATGGCACCCATCACCAAAATTCGCAAGGAAGAGTTGAACTGATGCGTTACATGTCCACACGCGGTCATGCCGATCGCAAGCAGTTCTGTGAGATTTTGTTGGAAGGTCTAGCGCCAGACGGTGGTCTGTATTTGCCAGAAACATATCCGCAAATTTCAGCGACGCAATTGAGCAAGCTGCGCGAAGTATGGAACACACAAGGCTATGCCGCTTTGGCGTTTGAAGTCTTGTCTCTGTACATCGATGACATTCCTTCCCAAGATCTACGCGACTTATGTTCAAAGACCTACACAAAAGAGTGTTTTGGTACTTCTGAAATTGTCCCTATCAAGGCGTTGAAGACAAATGCAGTTCCCGGGGCAGAAGTCTCTTTGGAAGCCTTGTCCAATGGCCCGACACTGGCGTTCAAAGACATGGCCATGCAGCTGTTGGGCAATTTGTTTGAGTACGAATTGTCTCGCCGCAATGCCGAACTCAACATCTTAGGTGCCACATCCGGTGACACTGGAAGCGCAGCGGAATACGCCATGCGCGGCAAAAAAGGCGTTCGAGTTTTCATGACCAGTCCGCAAGGTCGAATGAGTCCATTCCAGCAGGCACAAATGTTCAGCTTGTTGGATGAAAACATTCACAACATCGCCATTGAAGGCGTTTTCGACGATTGCCAAGACATCGTCAAAGCGGTGAGCAATGATTTAGCCTTCAAACGAAAATACAAGATTGGCACCGTCAATTCCATCAACTGGGCTCGCTTGCTGGCCCAAGTTGTTTATTATTTTGCTGGTTATTTTCAGGCCACTCAAAACGATTCACAAAAAGTCAGCTTCTGCGTGCCAAGTGGTAACTTTGGCAATGTGTGCGCAGGACATGTTGCGCGCCAGATGGGTTTGCCCATTGACCAATTGGTGGTCGCGACCAACGAAAATGATGTGCTCGATGAATTTTTTAGAACGGGTGTTTATCGAGTTCGTGGCACGGCGGACACACATGAAACTTCCAGTCCATCCATGGACATTTCAAAAGCCAGTAATTTTGAACGCTTTGTTTTTGACTTGCTCAATCGGGACGCCGAGCTCACGAAGAGCTTGTTCCACGATCAGTTGAATCAAAACGGCCGTTTCAATTTGAGTACCCACCCGCTGTTTGCCAATGCAAAAACCAAGTTTGGCTTTGTGAGCGGTAAAAGCACGCACGCTGACAGACTCAAAACCATTCAAGAGACCTATGCCAGCAATCACATTATGATTGACACGCACACAGCCGACGGCCTGAAAGTGGCGGTGCCTTTGGCCAAGCCTGGCGTACCCATGTTGGTCTTAGAGACGGCGCTCCCCATTAAGTTTGCTGCCACCTTGGTTGAAGCGCTTGGCAAAGAACCCGATCGGCCTGCCAAGTTTGTAGGCATTGAAAATTTACCCAAACGCGTCAGGGTCTTGCCCACATCGGCCCAAGCTGTCAAAGACTATATTGCATCGCATTGCAATTGATGGGTGAACATGGCGTCTGACAAACCTCTTCAGCGTGCGCCTTTGATGTCTTTGGACGAGGCGTTGGACCAAGTTCTTGGCCAGGCGCGAGTCATTGCTCAAACAGAGAGGGTGGCCATCTTGGACGCGGACAGCCGTTTTTTGGCTGAAGATTTAATCTCTGAGTTGCAAGTGCCGCCTCAAGACAACTCCTCGATGGATGGCTATGCGGTTCGCACAGAAGACTTGGCCACACCGGGCGTCACACTTCGTGTCACTCAAAGAATTCCAGCAGGCCACCATGGACACCCATTGATGGCGGGTGAAGCCGCGCGTATTTTTACGGGTGCACCCATCCCACCAGGTGCCAATGCGGTTGTCATTCAAGAAGATACCAAAGCCTTAGAGAGTTCCGTTCATCCAAACTCCGTGCCAGAGGTGCTCGTGAATGTGGTGCCGGTGTTGGGTCAGTGGATTCGGCGTAGTGGGGAGGATGTCAAAAAAGGTGACATTGTGTTGCCAAAGGGCACTCGACTCAATCCGGCCTCCTTAGGTTTGGCTGCCAGCATTGGACGAGCCCATGTCAGCGTGGTCAGAAAGCCCCGTGTCGCTTTGTTTTCAACAGGTGACGAATTGGTGATGCCTGGCGAAGTGACACCAGAGAACATGCCTCCTGGCGCCATTTACAACTCAAACAGATTCTTTTTGCGTGCCTTGCTGATGCGTGCGGGTTGTGCTGTGACAGACCTAGGGATCGTGCCAGACAACCTGCCCGACACCCTCAAAGTGTTGCAATTGGCCGCAAAAGACCATGACCTCGTGCTAACAAGCGGTGGTGTTTCAGTGGGGGAAGAAGATCATGTCAAACCCGCTGTTGAAAAGTTGGGGCGATTGAACCTCTGGCAAATTTCAATGAAACCCGGAAAACCTTTTGCATTTGGTCAGTTGAATGCAACAAGTCCTGATGGTTCAGCGGGGGCTTTCTTCATGGGATTGCCAGGCAACCCAGTGTCCAGTTTTGTCACCTTTCAATTGTTGGTGCGGCCTTTTTTAATGGCGCTACAAGGGCAAACACAAACACAATCTAAATCTTATTTGCTGCAAGCGAATTTTGATTTGCCCAAACCAGACAAGCGCCGAGAGTTTCTCCGAGTGCAGCGCAACGCTGCTGGCACGCTTGACTTGTTTCCCAATCAAAGCTCCGGTGTTTTAACGTCCGTTGTATGGGGCGATGGCGTTATCGATAATCCCAGCATGCAAACTATCCAACAAGGTGATTGGGTTCGCTATTTTCCTTTTGCGGAATGGCTTCAATGAAAATCAAAGTTCGTTATTTTGCGTCACTGCGTGAAGCCATCGGTCACTCTCAGGAAGACCTTGATTCATCGGCCACAACAGTGGGCCAGGTCAGGGACGAGTTGTTGGCCAAGGGCGGTGTTTACTTGTGCCTCCAACGCGATCGTTCAGTCAGATTGGCTCTGAACCAAGTCATGGTCAATGAAGATGCCAAGTTGGTGAACCCTTCTGAAGTCGCATTTTTCCCGCCTGTCACCGGAGGCTGACCCATGAACCCGCGCGTCGTCATCCAAACAGAAGATTTCAACGTTTCCGATGTTTTGAACCAGTTGCGCGCTGAGGACTTAAGGGTAGGTGCGGTCTGTAGCTTTGTGGGTACTGTGCGGGACACGCGCATGTTGTCAGGCAAAGACGCGGACCAAGTCGTTTCCATGGAACTCGAGCATTACCCTGGCATGACAGAAGCGTCCATTGAATCCATGATTGACCAGGCGCATGCACGCTTTGATTTTTATCAAGCCCATGTGATTCACCGCGTCGGCGTTTTGAAACCAGCTGATCAAATCGTGATGGTGGCCGTGACATCGGCCCACAGAGGTGAGAGCTTCAAAGCGTGTGAATTTTTAATGGATTATTTAAAAACTCAGGCACCGTTTTGGAAAAAAGAGGCGACGCCAACGGGTGCTAAATGGGTTGACGCGAGGGTTTCAGATGATGAGGCTTTGGCGCGATGGGGTATTCAAGCCAGCAATGTGACCCCTCCATAAAGCTTGAAGTAGTTTCAAGATCAATGCCTGTAAGCAGGCCCTTCATAAACATGGCTTTCTGAAAGATCAGATCTGTGAGAAAAATCGGGCTGTTGCCATGTGGCCTTTTTCAATGCGGCCTCTATGAGGTGCAACAGGCCGTGCAAAAGTGTCGGCTGAAGGCTTAGCTCCACGGATGTGTCGATGGCGTTGTCGCCCGTTTTGTCTTGCAATAACAAATTCAAACTTCCGCCGCTGAGTACTTTCAGTTGAACGTCCGTGATCAATAATGGCGTTTCACCAAACGGAAGACTCAAGTTTTGCGTGGCAAATGGGGTTGAAAAATCTGCACAAGACAAAAAATTCTCGCGTTTCAGATCTGCCAACATTTGCTGTGCGGTGGTGTCAGTCGCCATGACTTGGGGGTCTCTGGATTCCAGATGAACCACGGCGGCTTGAAGGTGGGGCAGAAGTCGCAGCGTCATAGACCGCGTTAGCCAAAACCTAAATTCTTCTTTGACCTGATTGCTGACCCGAACCGACAAGCGATCTTGACGTTCGTCATACTCCACTGACATTTGATGAATATTCATCACCCCATTTTAGTTCTTTGCTTCGGAATTGATTCAAAATCTAAAAGACTCTTGAAATAAAGCTGGACAGACCCAAGATAGGCGGTAACAGGAGATTCAAATGCGAATTGACAAACTCACCACTAAATTTCAAGAGGCACTTGCCGACGCGCAATCTTTGGCCTTGGGAAAAGATCACGCGTACATCGACCCGGCGCACGTTTTGATGGCCATGTTGCAGCAGCAAGATGGCCCCAAAGCTTTGCTGCAACGTGCAGGCGTTAACCTCAATTCATTGACATCCATCGTTCATGCTGCTGTTGGCCGCTTGCCGCAAGTCACTGGGCAAGACCAAGTTCAGGTGGGGCCGGAGTTGGTTAAGTTATTGCAAGCCGCAGAAAAAGAGTCCATCAAAAGAGGCGACTCTTTCATTGCCAGTGAACTATTCTTGCTTTCTTTGACAGACAGCAAAACAGAGTTTGCGCGAACGCTTAAAGATGCTGGCCTGAGTCGGAAAAGTTTAGAGACTGCAGTTGATGCGGTCCGTGGAGGACAAAACGTGAACAATGCTGAAGCCGAAGGACAAAGAGAATCCTTGAAGAAGTATTGCCTCGATCTCACCGAACGTGCGCGAATGGGCAAATTAGACCCAGTCATTGGCCGTGATGACGAGATTCGCAGGGCCATTCAAGTTTTACAGCGCAGGACCAAAAACAATCCCGTTTTGATTGGCGAGCCTGGCGTCGGTAAAACCGCGATTGTGGAAGGCTTGGCACAGCGCATTGTGGCTGGCGAAGTTCCTGATTCCTTGAAAGGCAAGCGAGTCTTGTCTCTCGACATGGCATCCCTTTTGGCGGGTGCAAAGTTCCGAGGTGAATTTGAAGAGCGTCTGAAGTCGGTATTGAATGAACTGGCCAAAGATGAAGGACAGACCATCGTCTTTATCGATGAACTTCATACCATGGTGGGGGCAGGTAAGGCTGAAGGCGCAATGGATGCTGGCAACATGCTGAAGCCTGCTTTGGCCAGGGGTGAGCTGCATTGTGTTGGCGCAACGACCTTGGACGAGTATCGCAAATACATTGAAAAAGACGCAGCCTTAGAGCGTCGTTTTCAAAAGATTTTGGTGGGCGAGCCTAGCGTTGAAGCGACCATTGCCATTCTCCGTGGCCTTCAAGAAAAATATGAAATTCACCATGGTGTCGACATCACTGACCCCGCCATTGTGGCGGCAGCAGAACTCAGTCACCGGTACATCACAGACCGTTTCTTGCCCGATAAAGCCATTGATTTGATCGACGAAGCGGCTTCCAAAATCAAAATTGAAATTGATTCAAAACCTGAAGTGATCGACAAATTAGACCGCCGTCTCATCCAGCTTCAAATTGAAAGAGAAGCTGTCAAGAAAGAAACCGATGAAGCTTCTCAAAAACGATTGGGCCTGATCGAGGAAGAAATTGTCAGTTTGAAAAAAGAAGCGGCAGACCTCGAGGAAATCTGGAAAACAGAAAAAGCGCAAGCACAGGGCAGTCAAAATGTGCGCGAAAAAATTGATCATCTGCGTCAGCAAATAGAAGAGCTCACACGCAAAGGCGACTTCAACAAAGTCGCAGAGTTGCAATACGGCAAGTTGCCTGAGCTTGAAAAACTTTTGAAAGAAACTCAGGCCAAGGAGCTCAATCCAGTTGCGGGTGCCGTTCCTCGTTTGCTGCGGACCCAAGTGGGTGCCGAAGAAATTGCAGAAGTGGTCAGCCGCGCAACAGGCATTCCCGTGTCAAAAATGATGCAAGGCGAACGCGAGAAATTATTGCAAATGGAAGTGAAGTTGCACGAACGTGTGGTGGGGCAAGACGAGGCCATCGCTGCTGTGTCACATGCAATTCGCCGGTCGCGTTCGGGATTGTCGGATCCTCAACGTCCCACAGGCTCTTTCTTGTTTTTAGGTCCAACAGGGGTTGGCAAAACAGAATTGTGCAAAGCTTTAGCAGGCTTCCTGTTTGACAGCGAGGATCACCTCATTCGAATCGACATGAGTGAGTTCATGGAGAAGCATTCGGTTGCGAGACTCATCGGCGCGCCACCCGGCTATGTGGGATATGAAGAGGGCGGTTATTTGACGGAAGCGGTTCGTCGCAAACCCTATTCGGTCTTGTTATTGGACGAAGTCGAAAAAGCACACCCCGATGTATTCAATGTTCTGTTGCAAGTGCTTGATGATGGTCGTCTCACCGATGGCCAAGGTCGAACTGTTGACTTCAAGAACACGGTCATTGTGATGACCTCCAACATTGGCTCTCATTTGATTCAGGCCATGGTGGGCCAACCCAATGAGGACATCAAAGAGGCTGTTTGGGGAGAGCTGAAAAATCATTTCAGACCCGAGTTCTTGAACCGCATCGACGAAACAGTTGTGTTCCACAGTTTGGATGCCAAACATATTGAATCGATTGCCAAAATTCAGTTGCAGATCTTGGAAACCCGATTGGCCAAAATGGATTTGCATTTGGAGATCTCCACCGCAGCACTGGCCGAATTGGCCAAAGTGGGATTTGATCCAGTCTTTGGTGCTCGGCCATTGAAACGTGCCGTTCAACAGAGAATTGAAAACCCCTTGTCCAAGCTGTTGCTCGAAGGCCGGTTTTTGCCCAAATCCATCATTCCTGTCGATGTTGATCCAGTCAAAGAGCCTGGGGTGTTCAAATTCGATCGGGTAGTCAACTAAAGCACACCTTTGCTGGGTGCAGTTGCAGCTTTGAAAGTATCATGCGGCCACTACCCAGTGAGGCCGTATGAACGATCAAAATACCCATCTCAGTGATCCGAACTCTTCCGATCAAATCGGGGGACACCTGTTGGTTGAATGCTTGATTGCACAAGGTGTGACCCATGCCTTTGGGGTTCCTGGTGAAAGCTATTTGGCTGTTTTAGATGGTTTTCATCGCTACCAAAACCAAATTGAGTTTGTAACGTGTCGCCAAGAGGGTGGGGCTGCTTTCATGGCAGACGCACACGGGCGTTTAACGGGCCGCCCTGGCATTTGTTTCGTTACCCGAGGGCCAGGTGCTACCAACGCCTCAATTGGCGTTCATACGGCCTTCCAAGATTCCACACCCATGATCTTGTTTGTGGGGGATGTGGCCAGCGACACACGCGATCGCGAAGCTTTCCAAGAGGTTGATTTCTGCGCATTTTTTGGACCGAGCACCAAAGGCATGGCCAAACGGGTGGAGCGAATTGACGACGCAAGACGCATTCCTGAGTACGTCGCTCGTGCCTTTGCAACTGCCATGAATGGCCGTCCTGGTCCTGTGGTTTTGGTGCTGCCAGAGGACATGCTCACGCACAGCGTGTCTACAAGGCCTTTGCCAAAAATTGAGCCAGTCGAAGCATGGAGTGATCCTGGCAGCTTGAGATCCTTGCGAGAAATGCTTTTGCAGGCGCAGCGGCCATTCGTCATTGCGGGTGGTGGCGGGTGGACTGTTCAAGCTGCACAAGCACTTCAAAGATTTGCCGAAAATTGGCAGCTCCCAGTTGGCAACGCGTTTAGGTTTCAAGACACGTTTGACAATTTCCATCCAAATTATGCAGGCGATGTTGGCATTGGCATCAATCCCAAATTGGCGCAACGCATCAAGGACAGCGATCTCATTTTGGCAATCGGTCCCCGGTTGGGAGAAATGACAACCAGCGGTTACACGCTTTTAGAAGTACCTAAGCCACGCCAAAAATTAGTTCACATCCACGCCAGTGCCGAAGAACTCAATCGGGTCTACCATGCCGATTTGGCGATTTGTGCCACCATGAATGCGGCCGCAAGGAGTTTGGAAGTTTTGACGGCACCCGTCCAAGTGCCTTGGGCCGATTGGACAAAGCAAGCCAATGCCGATTACATCGACAACACGCAGCCTCAGACTATTTTGGGGCTGGCAAACGATTCCGATGAAGGCTTGGTCAACATGCCTGAGGTTGTTGCTGCCTTGCAAAGACATTTGCCAACCGATGCTGTTTTAACCAACGGCGCAGGTAACTTTGCAAGCTGGGTCCATCGGTATTTCAAGCACCATGGTCTAAGCAAAGGTTTTAAAACACAGCTAGCGCCTACTGTGGGGGCCATGGGTTATGGTGTGCCTGCAGGAATTGCTGCTGCCATCGTGTCAAATCGTGTGGCATTCACGATTGCAGGCGATGGTGATTTTTTGATGAACGGTCAGGAGTTGGCGACGGCTTCTCAACACGGTGCGAAATCAATCGTTGTACTTTTGAACAATGGCATGTATGGCACCATTCGCATGCACCAAGAGCGCGAATTTCCCACGCACACCTTGGGGTCTCACCTCAACAATCCAAACTTTGCCAACTTGGCCAATGCGTATGGGTATGTTGGTATTCGAATTCATCGAACCGAAGAATTTGAACCCGCCCTCATCGAAGCATTGCAACGAGCGCAAGGGACGTTGATTGAAATCATGCTCAATCCAGAAGCCATCACGACCCGCGTCACGCTCAGTGCAATCACGCAAAATGCACTGAAAAGTCAAAAGTGAATGACCCATAAAAAAAGCCGGAAGAATCCGGCTTTTTTTTGAAAGTACGCTGAATTACTTCAGGTGCTTACCGATCAGGCCAGCCAATTCGAACATGGTGACTTGCGCTTTACCGAAGACAGCTTTGAGTTTGTCGTCGGCGTTGATGTTGCGCTTGTTGACCTTGTCTTGCAGGCCGTTTTTCTTGATGTAAACCCACAGCTTGCTCACAACTTCAGTACGTGGCAGAGGTGCTGCACCCACCACAGCTGCCAAAGCGGCGCTAGGTGTCAAAGCCTTCATGAAGGCTGCATTGGGTGTGCGCTTCTTAGCAGGGGCCTTTTTGGCTGCTGGCTTTTTAGCTGGAGCAGCTTTCTTGGCAGGAGCAGCTTTTTTAGCTGGAGCAGCTTTCTTGGCTGGAGCAGCCTTTTTAGCTGGAGCAGCTTTTTTCGCTGCGGGTTTTTTGGCGGGTGCTGCTTTCTTTGCAGGAGCAGCTTTTTTTGCCGGGGTCTTTTTTGCAGTTGCCATTTTTAAAATTCCTTAAGTCGGAAGTTGGTTCGCAGCCGGAAACTTATTTATCCGGCTGAGCGCATGCTAATAGAGAAAATGCATGTTTCCAAGGGGAGAGCGAGATTTTTTTGAACACTTTGTTGCAGATATCCCTCTTGTTTAAAAAATGGAATTGACATCGTGTCGAAACAAGATGTTTTTCAATGGTGGTCATTCTCATTTTGAATTTGCAATTGTTTTTCATAATGCAAAAATTAGAGATGTTGCATCGCATCATTTTTTCTCAATATGAGAAACATAATTTCACTATGAGAAAATAAATATTTAAGTTATTGAAAATAAAAGAAAAAATAAATGTCTTATATAAGACATAAGATGGTGAATGACTCTTCTATAAGACTAGAATTTGACCCAGTGCCGAAGCTTTTTAGCCAATTGGCCTAAACATCAACCACTCTGAAGGAAATCGTCATGCCACAAAACCTCATTGAACAACTGAGCCGTGAACAACAAATTGCAGCACTTGAAAAAGATTGGGCCACCAACCCACGTTGGAAAGGCATCAAACGTGGCTACTCAGCTGCCGATGTCGTTCGTTTGCGTGGCTCGTTCCCCATTGAGCACACACTTGCACGTCGTGGTGCAGAGAAGTTGTGGGACTTGGTGAACAACGAGCCCTATGTCAATTGCTTGGGCGCATTGACCGGTGGTCAAGCCATGCAGCAAGTGAAGGCAGGCATCAAGGCCATTTATTTGTCAGGCTGGCAAGTGGCTGCTGACAACAACTCTTACGCATCGATGTACCCAGACCAATCTTTGTATCCAGTAGATTCAGTTCCAAAGGTTGTCGAGCGCATCAACAACTCCTTCCGCCGTGCCGATGAAATTCAATGGTCTAAGGGTACCAATCCTGGTGACAAGGATTACATCGACTACTTCGCGCCTATCGTTGCCGATGCTGAAGCTGGCTTTGGCGGCGTGCTGAATGCTTTCGAATTGATGAAAGCCATGATTGCAGCAGGTGCAGGTGGCGTTCACTTTGAAGACCAATTGGCTTCCGTCAAAAAGTGCGGCCACATGGGCGGCAAAGTTTTGGTGCCAACCACTGAAGCATGCCAAAAATTGATCGCAGCCCGCATGGCCGCTGATGTTTGCGGCGTTCCTACTTTGGTCATCGCACGTACCGACGCAGAAGCAGCCGATTTGCTGACTAGCGACTACGACGAAAACGACAAACCTTTCCTCACTGGCGAACGCACAGCAGAGGGCTTCTACAAAACCAAGAAGGGTATGGAGCAAGCCATTAGCCGCGCAGTGGCATATGCAGAGTACGCCGACTTGGTGTGGTGTGAAACAGGCACGCCCGATTTGGAGTTCGCTCGCAAATTTGCTGAGGCCGTGCACAAGAAGCACCCTGGCAAATTGTTGGCATACAACTGCTCACCGTCCTTCAACTGGAAGAAAAACTTGGACGACGCCACCATCGCCAAATTCCAGAAAGAATTGGGCGCCATGGGTTACAAGTACCAGTTCATTACTTTGGCTGGCATTCACTCCATGTGGTACAACATGTTCGATTTGGCGCAAGCCTATGTCCAACGCGGCATGTCGGCCTACGTTGAGAAGGTGCAAGAACCCGAATTCGCAGCGCGCGATCGTGGCTACTCCTTCGTCTCGCACCAGCAAGAAGTGGGTACCGGTTACTTCGACGAAGTGACCACGGTCATTCAGGGCGGTCGCTCTAGCGTGACGGCATTGACCGGTTCTACTGAAGAAGAACAGTTCCACTGATCAAAAAATACCTCAGGCACAGCGTAAAATCTGTCCTGAGCGTTTGAAGACGCGGCGAATGCCGCGTTTTTCATGTCTGGCGCCTTCAGGGCGCCTTCCTTTTTTCTAGTTCGAACATGGTTCAGATCACACTTCCAGACGGTTCATTGCGTGAGTTTCCCGGTCCAGTGACCGTGGCAGAGGTTGCAGCTTCTATTGGCGCAGGCTTGGCCAAAGCTGCATTGGCAGGCAAGGTGGATGGTAAAGTGGTCGACACCAGTTTCACCATTGCTGCCAATGCCCAACTGGCCATCGTGACAGCCAAAGACGCTGACGGACTTGAGGTGGTTCGCCATTCAACCGCGCACTTGCTGGCGTATGCCGTCAAAGATTTGTTCCCGGATGCGCAGGTGACCATTGGACCTGTCATTGAGAATGGTTTTTACTACGACTTTTCATACAGCCGGCCCTTCACCTTGGAGGATTTGGCAAGCATTGAAAAACGTATGACCGAACTGGCCAACAAAGACGAGCCTGTGGTTCGCCGTGTTCTGCCTCGCGATGAAGCCGTTAACTACTTCAAAAGCCTCGGCGAGCACTACAAAGCCGAAATCATCGGCAGCATCCCTTCCAATGAAGATGTGAGCTTGTACAAGGAAGGCGCGTTTGAGGATTTGTGCCGTGGTCCACACGTGCCCAGCACAGGCAAGCTCAAGCATTTCAAGCTGATGAAGGTGGCAGGCGCTTATTGGCGTGGTGACAGCAAAAACGAAATGCTTCAGCGCATTTACGGCACAGCATGGACCAGCAAAGAGGATTTACAAAACTACCTAACCCAACTGGAAGAAGCCGAAAAACGCGACCATCGCAAATTGGGCCGCGAGCTCGACTTATTCCACATTGACGAGCACGCACCCGGTTTGGTGTTTTGGCATCCCAAGGGTTGGTCGGTATGGCAAAAGGTAGAGCAGTACATGCGTGCTGTCTACCAAGACAACGGTTATCAAGAAGTCAAGGGCCCTCAAATCATTGACAAGTCTTTGTGGGAAAAAACAGGACACTGGGACAAGTACCGTGACAACATGTTCACCACTGAGTCTGAAAAGCGTGACTACGCTTTGAAGCCCATGAACTGTCCAGGCCACATCTTGATTTTTAAGCAGGGCATTAAAAGCTATCGCGATTTGCCACTACGTTATGGTGAATTTGGTCAGTGTCACCGCAATGAACCCACGGGCGGTCTGCACGGCATCATGCGCGTTCGTGGTTTTACGCAAGACGATGGCCATATCTTCTGTACGGAAGATCAAATATTGGCTGAAAGCGTCAACTTCACGACCTTGTTACAAAAGGTCTACAAAGACTTTGGCTTTACCGACATCATTTACAAAGTGGCGACCCGGCCTGCGCAGCGCATAGGATCCGATGAAATATGGGACAAAGCGGAGCATGCGCTGATGGAGAGCTTGCGTGCATCCAACTGTCATTTCGAAATTGCACCAGGGGATGGCGCTTTCTATGGCCCCAAAATTGAATACACCTTAAAGGATGCCATTGGACGTCAGTGGCAATGCGGCACCATTCAGGTCGATTTTTCGATGGCCGAACGATTGGATGCCGAGTATGTTGGAGAAGATGGCGCCCGTCATCGTCCAGTGATGTTGCATCGTGCCATTGTTGGCAGCATGGAGCGATTTATCGGTATTTTGATTGAGCAACACGCCGGTGCCTTGCCGGTTTGGCTGGCCCCAACTCAGGTGGTGGTGTGCAATATTACCGATTCTCAGAGCGATTACTGTCGTGAAATTGCCCAAAAAATGCAAAAACTGGCGGGAAATCAAGGCCTTAGGGTCGATTTAGACCTCCGAAACGAGAAAATCACGTATAAAATACGCGAGCATTCATTGCAAAAGCCGCCTTATATCCTTGTCGCTGGCGACAAAGAAAAGGCTGCGGGTACTGTCGCAGTCCGCGCCCGAGGTAACAAAGACCTCGGTGTGATGTCTGTTGATGCGTTCATTGAACTCGTCCAATCAGACGTCCACTCTAAAGTTTGAAGGTATTTTCCGATTGCTTTAGCTTGACGCTTGCTCGTCAGTTTGTGCTGCCTTGTGCAGTTTTTATTAAAGGATTTGAACCATCGCTACCACTGAATTTCGTGACCGCCGTCAGCGCGAAGAGCGTAAGCACCGCCTGAACCGTGAAATCACTTTCCCTGAGGTCCGCTTGTCCGGACCCGAGAACGAACCCTTAGGTATCGTGTCTTTGGCAGATGCATTGCGCATGGCAGGAGAGTTGGATGTTGACTTGGTTGAAATTGCAGCCACAGCAACTCCACCGGTTTGTCGATTGATGGACTACGGCAAGTTCAAATACCAAGAACAAAAACGTGCTGCAGAGGCCAAAGCCAAGCAGACGGTCATTGAGATCAAGGAAATTAAATTCCGACCCGGTACCGATGACGGTGATTACAACATCAAGATGCGCAACATCCGCCGCTTTTTGGCAGATGGTGACAAGTGCAAAGTGACCTTGCGATTTCGCGGTCGCGAAATTACCCACCAAGAGTTGGGAATGGCACTGTTGCAGCGCATTCGCGATGATTTGGGTGATCTGATTGTGGTTGAGCAGTTTCCTAAATTGGAAGGCCGCCAAATGATCATGATGATTGCGCCAGGTCGAAAAAAGCCGGCTGGTAAATCAGCCAACGAAGCCGCTCCGGCAGCTTCAGAGTGAGTTTGAAGGGTTCCTTCGGGAGCTCTTACAAATGAGGTTGTCACCAACCTCAAACAGCAAAACACTTCG
>JACCDL011192671.1_pt1 | contig 21735 bp, 16 predicted proteins | sample 7441931 | NCBI WGS metagenome assembly JACCDL01 (sample SAMN15323437, study PRJNA562643) | freshwater metagenome | isolation source: river surface water | place: USA:Blue River Watershed | collected 2017-08-16 | reverse complement strand
CACCGATTGTGAAATTGCCTTGTGCGCTCTTTGCCTCGCCGATTCCAGAGATCACTGCTGCTGTGCCACAGGCGAAGACTTCAGAAATCTCTCCGCTGGCGACACCTGCGCGCCACTGATCGACAGAGAGCATTCCCTCTTCGACCTTAAATCCAAGATCTTTAGCAACAGTGAGAAGTGAGTAGCGAGTAATTCCTGGCAGAAGAGTGCCAGTCAGAGATGGAGTGAAGATGGTTGCATCATCACCGGTTCCCTTAACAAAGAAGAGATTCATTCCGCCCATCTCTTCGATCCACTTACGTTCCACTGCATCAAGCCAAACAACTTGATCACAACCTTCTTTTGCTGCAGCTTTCTGCGCAACGAGAGATGCTGCGTAGTTGCCACCACATTTTGCTTCGCCAGTTCCACCAGGAGCTGCGCGAACATATTCGGTTGAAATCCATACTGAAACCGGTTTTGCTGCATTGAAATATGCGGCGGCTGGCGTTGCAATCAAGAGATACATCGCTGCATTACTTGGTCGAACACCAAGTCCAACTTCTGATGCAATCATGAAAGGGCGAATGTAAAGGGACTCCCCTGGATTATTTGGAACCCAACCTGCATCTTGCTTAACCAACGCTTCAACAGTGGCAACAAAATCGTCCACTGGAAGTTCGGGAAGAGCCATCCGCTTTGCGCTCCGTGCAAAGCGCGCGCCATTCTCCTCTGGACGAAAGAGGCAGACGCCACCATCTGCCTGGCGATATGCCTTAAGACCTTCAAAGATCTCTTGTCCATAATGAAAAACTGCAGTTGCTGGATCAAGAGTGATCGGCGCATAAGGAGTTAACTCCGCGTTGCTCCACCCATCAGCCTCGCTCCAATGGGCAACGACCATGTTGTCGGTGTAGTACTTACCAAAACCAGGCGCAGCAACTCGCTCCGTGCGAACAGCATCGGGAACGGGTGTTGCGCTTGGCTTTAGTTCAATCTTCATGGTGCTTCCTTTTTAGATCAACGCCGCGATTGCAGAGCCGATATCGGTTGTAGAACGACCTGGCTTGCGTGATGCAAGGTCCTTCGCAACAGCAGCGTTCACCTCTGCTGCAGCTTGAGGATGTCCTAGGTGCTCAAGCATCATCGCAAGGGAGAGAATCGTCGCTGTTGGATCAGCGATGTTCTTGCCTGCGATATCAGGAGCAGAACCATGAACTGGCTCAAACATTGATGGGAATTTTGGATCTGGGCTGATATTTCCTGAGCATGCCAAGCCGATTCCACCGGTAATAGCTGCCGAAATGTCAGTGAGGATATCTCCGAAGAGGTTATCGGTGACGACGACATCAAAACGGGCTGGATCAGTAACAAAGAACATCGCAGCCGCATCAACGTGGAAGTAATCAGTTGGAATATTTGGATAATCCTTCTTTACCTCATCGAAAGTACGCTTCCAGAGCGCACCAGAGTGCAACATGATGTTGTCTTTGTGAACCATGGTGACTTTCTTGCGCCCACGAGCAATGCAGAGTTCGAATGCGTAACGAATTACGCGCTCAACGCCAGAGCGAGTATTGATACTCACTTCAGTGGCAACCTCTCGTGGCGTCTTCACAGCAAGTGATCCACCGGCGCCGGAGTACGGACCTTCAGTACCTTCACGGACAACGAGAAAATCGATTGGGTCTTTAGTTGCAAGTGGTGAGTTAACTCCTGGATAGAGCTTCGCTGGACGAAGATTTACATATTGGTCGAATGCAAAGCGCATCTTGAGCAATAACCCGCGCTCGAGAACGCCACTTTGTACTGTTGGGTCGCCAACAGCGCCAAGGAAAATTGCATCGTGCTTCGCAATCTCGGCCATCGTCGAATCGTGAAGTACCTCGCCAGTCTTGTGAAAGTGCGCAGCACCTAGGTTGAAATCAGTCGTTTCAAATTTGAGGCCATGCTTCTTTGAAACAACATCGAGAACTTTGAGTCCTTCGTTGATGACATCTGGACCAATACCGTCGCCACCAACAACTGCAATCTTTTGTGGGTTCGCCATAGTTACACCAACGTCACAAATCGAGCGGTTGCTGAAGTTTCCTTCGCGACCTTAGCGAGAACATCGGCCGGGATAGCCGAATCAACTGTTAGAACCATGAGCGCTTCTCCTCCACGTTGGTTACGGGCAACTTGCATGCCTGCGATATTTATTCCGAGTGCTCCTAACGCATTACCAACAGCTCCGACAACGCCGGGACGATCGGTATAGCGAAGGAAAAGTAGGTGATCTGAAAAAGCTACATCGACATCGAGGCCATCAATCTCCACGATTTTTTCAACGCGCTTGATACCCATGAGTGTGCCTGCAACGGAGACTCGTTCTCCATTGGAGAGCGCACCTGATAGATAAACCATGTTCCGATGATCTGGGCTATCTCCAGTAGTTGTTACTGCTGCAGTTAATCCTCGCTCTTGTGAGAGCGATGGAGCATTGACATAAGTAACGTCATTGACTCCTGATGCGCTCAAAATTCCACGAAGCGCACTCGTTGCAAGAACGCTGCAATCTTCACCGGCAATTTCGCCGCGTACCTCTACATCAACCGATACAGGTGACTCGCCGGCGATAGCAAAGAGCACTTGTGCCAACTTCTCGACAAGCGGGAGCGCAGGTCGAACATCTTCTGCGATAGCTCCACCTTTGACGTTCACTGCATCAGGAACCAATTCACCAGCGAGCGCTTTGCGAACTGAGATTGCCACCGCAATACCAGCGCGCTCCTGCGCTTCATCTGTTGATGCGCCAAGGTGTGGTGTGGCAACAACGTTATCTAGAGTGAAGAGCGGAGAATCAGTACACGGTTCCGTTGCAAAGACATCAAGCCCAGCACCGGCAACCTTTCCAGTTTTGAGCGCTTCGTATAACGCTTCCTCGTCAAGCACTCCACCACGAGCGGCATTAATAATGCGCACTGATGGTTTAACTTTTTTGAGCGCTTCAGTGCCAATGAGATTTGCTGTCTCTTTTGTCTTTGGCAAGTGGATGGTGATGAAATCACTTTCCGCAAGAAGTGTGTCGAGATCAACGAGGCGTACATCAAGTTGCGCAGCACGAGCTGGTTGCAAATATGGATCGTATGCAATCACTTTCATTCCAAAGGCCTGCATGCGATGAGCAACGAGTTGCCCGATTCGACCAAAGCCAACGATGCCAAGTGTCTTCTCGAATAACTCAGCTCCGGTGTACTTTGAACGGGCCCACTTACCAATTCGAAGCGCAGCATGAGCAGGTGAAATAAATCGAGCGCTCGCAAGAATTAAAGCAATTGCCAATTCTGCAGCGCTAACGATATTTGAGGTAGGTGCGTTAACAACCATCACGCCAGCAGCAGTCGCTGCCGGAACATCGACGTTGTCGAGCCCAACCCCTGCACGGGCAATGACCTTTAGCCCCTTGGCAGCAGAAATCGCCTCACTATCCATTTTGGTAGCAGAACGAATAAGTACTGCAGATACTCCTTTTGCTAATTCAGCAAGAAGTTCGGTGCGATCAGCACCGTTGCAATTACGCACTTCAAAGTCTGGTCCAAGCGCCTCGAGGGTCGCTGGACTTAACTCTTCAGCGATAAGAACGACTGGTTTGCTCATTAGCGCGCAGCAGTTCCTTCGGTGTAGTCGTCCTTAGTCTTGACCCATGACATCATCGCGCGTAGATCGCGACCAACAGACTCGATTGGATGTTGTTCGCCCTTTGCGCGAAGCGCTTTGAATTCTGGAGCGCCAGCATCTTGATCTGCGATAAATCGGGCAGCAAACGAACCATTCTGCACATCTTTAAGGACGGCACGCATATTGTCCTTAACGCGATCATCAAGAACACGTGGACCTGAGATGTAATCGCCATATTCAGCGGTATCAGAGACTGACCAACGCTGCTTTGCGATGCCACCTTCGTACATCAAATCAACGATGAGTTTTAATTCGTGTAAGCACTCGAAGTATGCAACCTCTGGTTGATAACCAGCCTCGAGAAGAACTTCGTAACCCATCTGCACAAGGCGTGATGCGCCACCGCAGAGAACTGCTTGCTCACCGAAGAGATCAGTCTCGCACTCTTCAGTGAAGGTAGTAAGAATTCCACCTGCGCGCAGACCGCCGATTGCTTTTGCATACGAGAGTGTTAGCGGCCAAGCATTGCCTGTTGCATCCTGTTCAACAGCAACAATGACTGGAACGCCACGACCTGCAACATACTCACGACGAACTAAGTGTCCTGGGCCCTTTGGCGCGACCATACATACATCGACATTTGCTGGTGGCTTGATGTAACCAAAACGAATATTGAAACCATGTCCGAAGAAGAGCGCAGCGCCCGGCTTCAAGTTTGGTTCTATCGACTCGCTATAAATACCGCGTTGAAAATGATCTGGCGCAAGAAGCATCACAACATCTGCCTCTTTGACCGCATCAGCAACGCTGAGGACGCGAAGTCCTTCGGCTTCAGCCTTTGCCTGAGACTTTGAGCCAGGCTTAAGTCCGATGCGAACATCAACTCCGCTATCGCGAAGGCTCAACGCATGCGCGTGACCCTGGGAGCCGTAACCAATGACGGCAACTTTCTTGTTTTGGATGATGGAAAGATCTGCATCTTCATCGTGATAGAGAGTGGCCACTGGTCTTGCTCCTTTTTCTCGGTGTTCTAGGTTTTATTCTCGGTTTGTTGAAAATTAGGCCTTAATCGTACGCCCCATCGCGACCACTCCGGACTGGGTCAATTCCATGATCCCGAACGGGGTAAGTTCGCCAATGAGCGCCTCGATATCGGCTGGATTAGCGGTTTGCTGGATAGTTATCGAGGTAGGCGTGCGCTCTACCGCATCCGCCCCATATTTTTCCAGAACAGAGTCAATCTTTTTCTGGTCATCAGCGCCATTAGCTGTGGCAACGCGGACCAAGATGAGTTCGACCTGGTGAGAAGTGCTCGCTGGGAGTTCGATGATGTCAATGACATTGACCAACTTATCAAGTTGCTGGATTACTTGATCAAGCGCATGTCCTTCAACATTCACTGAAATAGTAATTCGTGAAATCTCAGGATTTTGCGTTGGACCCACTGATAGCGCCTCGATGTTGTATCCGCGTCGAGAGAAAAGGGATGAGACGCGAGCGAGCACGCCCGCTTGGTTCTCAACGAGTACAGAGAGAGTATGTGTCTTCATTAGAGCTCCTGTGAATCCCAGTCGGGCGCCAACTCACGCGCAATCATGATGTCGTCATTTGACGTTCCCGCAGCAACCATCGGCCAAACCATCGCATCGCGGAAGACGTTGAAGTCGACAACGACCGGTTGATCATTAATTGCCATCGCCGCTTCGATTGTCTTATCAACATCTTCAGGCCGTTCGCATCGGAGGCCGATGCAACCCATCGCATCCGCAAGCTTTGCGAAATCTGGAACACGCTTCGAATGTAAGTCGGTATTTGAATAACGCTGGTTGTAAAAAAGAGTCTGCCATTGGCGAACCATGCCGAGGCTTTCGTTATTGATTAATGCAACTTTGATTGGAATATTGTTGATTGCACAGGTAACAAGTTCTTGATTAGTCATCTGGAAGCAACCATCGCCATCAATTGCCCAGACGGTGGTATCTGGTGCGCCAACTTTCGCGCCCATCGCAGCAGGAACTGCGTATCCCATCGTGCCAAGACCGCCTGAGTTAAGCCAGGTGCGTGGTTTCTCATAACTAATAAATTGCGAAGCCCACATTTGATGTTGACCAACACCTGCGGTGTAAATGGTGTCTGGACCAGAAATTTTGCCAAGTCGTTCAATGACATACTGCGGAGATAACGAACCATCACTTGGAACGTCATAACCGACTGGGTAGGTAGTGCGCCATCCCTCAACTTGCTTCCACCATGGTGTGAGGTCAGGCTGACTCTTTGCAAACTCTGCTTTAACGGCGGGAAGTAGCTGCGCCATCGTTAAGCGAACATCTCCAACAACTGGAACATCGGCGTGACGATTTTTTCCGATTTCAGCAGGATCAATATCTGCATGGATAACTTTTGCTCCAGGAGCAAATGACGAAAGTTTTCCAGTGACGCGATCATCAAAACGTGCGCCTAGAGTGATAAGTAAATCTGCTTTTTGCAACGAGGTAACAGCAGCAACACTGCCGTGCATTCCCGGCATACCAACATGTAATTGATGGCTATCTGGAAACGCACCACGTGCCATGAGAGTAGTAACAACTGGTGCGCCAATAACTTCGGCGAGCGCAAGTAGCTCCCTGCTTGCATTTGCTTTAATGACGCCGCCACCAACATATAAAACTGGACGGACAGATTGTGCAATCAGCGCAGCTGCATCACGAATTGATTGCGGAACTGGTTGTGAATGATCTCGATATCCAGGTAGGTCGAGGCTCTTTGGCCACTCATAATTAACTTTCTCTTGGAGCGCATCTTTGGCAACGTCAACAAGAACTGCGCCAGGTCGGCCACTAGCTGCGATGTGGTACGCCTCAGCAATCGCACGAGGAATATCAACCGCACGTGTAACTAAATAATTGTGTTTTGTGACAGGCATAGTGATACCGCGGATATCTGCTTCTTGAAACGCATCAGTACCAATCGCGCTTGAAGGAACTTGACCTGTGATAGCAACCATCGGAACTGAATCCATCTGCGCATCGGCAATGGGTGTCACTAAGTTCGTCGCACCAGGACCGGATGTCGCAATGCATGTTCCGACTCGACCGGTTGCTTGTGCATACCCCGTCGCTGCGTGACCGGCACCTTGCTCGTGACGCACGAGAATGTGGCGAATCTTGCTGTCGTAGATCGGGTCATACGCAGGAAGAATTGCTCCTCCTGGGATTCCGAACATGACATCGACGCCGGCGTTCTCCAGTGATCGGATCAAGCTCTGTGCGCCAGTCATCTCCTCGCCCATATTTTTTACTCCCTACTAATGCGAAAACCCCCAGTGATTCCACTGAGGGATGGCGCACGATCCGTATTAACGCTAGATCGCGCGCTCCATAACCACAATAATTGAGGCGGTTGCCATGCCCCTATTCTCCCCGGATATGGCGGGAACCGTCAACCCCTACTTGACCCCCCAGGGGCAAGAAAGCTAGGTGACCTACGTCGCAACCGAGTCGCAAACTAGGCGCAAACTAGTCGCAAACGGCTCCCTTTGAGGCAGAGCCAACAAGTTTGCTGTACTTGGCGAGCACACCACGGGTGTAGCGGTGTGGCAATGGCTGCCACCCCTTCTTCCGCTCGGCCAGGTCAGCCTCCGAGACGAGCAGGTCGAGCTGACGAGTTTTCGTGTTAATCCGGATGATGTCCCCATTTCGAACAAAGGCTATGGGCCCACCATCAACTGCCTCTGGAGCGATATGTCCAACGCAGAGTCCAGTGGAGCCACCTGAGAAGCGACCATCGGTAAGAAGCATCGTTGTCTTACCTAAACCAGCGCCCTTAATCGCACCAGTGATCATCAACATCTCGCGCATTCCCGGACCACCCTTTGGACCTTCGTAGCGAATCACCACGACATCTCCAGCTTGAATAGTGCCGTCCTCTAGCGCATCCATTGCTTCGCGCTCTCGTTCAAACACTCGCGCAGGTCCCTCGAATGTTTCGATTCCAATTCCTGCAGTCTTTGTTACCGCACCTTCGGGTGCAAGTGACCCGTGAAGAATTGTTATTCCACCCGTTGTATCCATGGGATTCTTCGTTGCACGGAGAATTTCACCATCAGGATCTGGTGGAGAGATGTGCGCCAAATTTTCGGCCATCGTTTTGCCAGTGACGGTTAAGGTGTCGCCATGTAACAACTTCGCATCGAGAAGCGCGCGCAACACAACGGGAACTCCGCCAACCTTGTCGACATCGCTCATAACGTACCGACCAAATGGTTTGAGATCACCAAGTAGTGGAACTTTAGAACCGATGCGATGAAAATCCTCTAACTCCAGAGCAACATCAGCTTCATGCGCTAGCGCCATTAAGTGCAAGACTGCGTTAGTTGAACCACCGAGCGCCATCAAGATTGTGATGGCATTTTCAAATGCTTGCTTCGTCAAAATGTCGCGAGCAGTAATACCTTGTCTAATCAATTCCACAACTGCGATTCCAGACTTTCTCGCGTATTCATCGCGACGACGATCCACTGCTGGTGGAGCAGCCGAACCTGGAAGAGATAAACCAATAGCTTCACCAATAGATGCCATGGTGTTTGCGGTGTACATACCTCCACAAGCGCCTTCACCCGGGCAGATTGCGCGCTCTATTCGATCTACCTGATCCTCTGAAATCAATCCACGGGCACATGCGCCAACTGCTTCAAATGCGTCGATGATGGTGACATCTTTCCCATCGACATTTCCTGGCAGAGTAGAACCGGCGTAAACAAATACCGAAGCAACATCTAAGCGCGCTGCTGACATCATCATTCCTGGAAGTGATTTGTCGCATCCTGCAAACATCACCATGCCATCAAGTCGTTCTGCCTGCATCACTGTTTCAACGGAGTCGGCAATGACCTCGCGTGAGACTAATGAAAAGTGCATTCCTTCATGGCCCATCGAGATGCCATCGGAGACGGAAATCGTTCCGAATTGAAGTGGGAAGCCTCCGGCTTCGTGCACTCCTTCTTTTGATGCTTTAGCTAGACGATCAAGCGAAAGATTGCAGGGAGTGATCTCATTCCACGAAGATGCAATTCCAATTTGCGGTTTGACCCAATCCGCATCGCCCATGCCAACTGCTCGAAGCATGCCGCGAGCAGGTGCGCGTTCAATGCCATCCGTAACAGTGCCAGAGCGCGGTTTCATCGGATTACGAGTATTTTGTGAGGAGCTATCCCCTGTGTTCTTCGCCATAAGGCGATATTACGTGGGATGTCTCCAAGAAAGCCAACCTCGACCCTGTTACCGTAACAACCTTGGCGCTCGGCCTTCCCGAATCCCCCCTGGGATTTACTTGAGAAAAATATGGAGTGAAATGAATCAAAATCTTGCTGCCCCTGCCCCCGATAGATGGCGCACCCTTTTTGTCATCGCTATCGCCCAATTGATGGTGGTGCTCGATGCTTCAATCGTCAACATCGCAATTCCAAGCGCAAAAGCAGATCTTGGCATCACCGATGCAAATCAACAGTGGGTTGTAACTGCCTACACGCTCGCTTTCGGATCGCTGCTCTTACTTGGTGGGCGTATCGCGGACTTTGTCGGACGGAAGAAAATTTTTATTGTGGGACTCCTTGGATTTGCTGCAGCTTCTGCACTTGGTGGCATCGCATCAACCCAAGGCTTGCTCTTTGCAGCTCGTGGACTACAAGGTGTCTTCGGAGCGCTTCTTGCTCCTGCCGCACTCTCTATTGTGAGCGTCACTTTCACTGATCCAAAAGAACGCGCACGTGCCTTTGGAGTTTATGGTGCGATTTCCGGTGGTGGTGCAGCGATTGGACTCATACTCGGTGGCGCACTCACAGAATATTTCTCATGGCGCTGGTGTCTTGGAGTAAATACGCCGATCGCCCTTGTTGCGGGACTGCTCGCATTTAAATATGTCCACGAATCAAAAGCTGGCGGCGACCATAGCTATGACATTCCAGGAACATTGACTGCATGCGCTGGATTGTTTGCGTTGGTCTACGGATTTAATGAGGCTGCAACAAAGGGTTGGTCTGCAACAATTACGATCGTCTTCTTGCTTGCATCGTTGGTACTACTCGTCGCATTCTTTGTCATCGAAAAGAAAGTGAAGAATCCACTGATGCCGCTTCGCGTTATTAGCGAACGCAATCGTGGTGGTTCGTACCTTGGATCACTTGTTGTTGGAGCTGGTCTTTTCTCTATGTTCCTCTTTCTTGGAATCTATCTTCAGACCGTTTTGGGATATTCACCGCTGAAATCTGGTCTGGCCTTCTTACCGTTTACCGCTGGAATCATCATCTTTGCGGGTATCGCTTCACAGTTACTACCAAAAGTCGGACCACGTCCCCTAATGGTTCCAGGGCTACTCGCCGCAGCGGTTGGCTTACTACTTATGACACAGATAACGCCAGAGACATCGTATGTAACTCACGTTCTTCCCTCGCTCTTAATCATGAGTAGCGGTATGGCGTTGGTCTTCATTCCAATCTCTACTACAGCGCTCCATGGAGTTGGAAATCGAGATGCTGGAATAGCAAGTGCCCTTATTAACACCAGCCAACAAGTTGGTGGATCACTTGGCACTGCGTTACTCAATACGGTTGCAGCAACTGCTGCTACCTCCTATATGGCGAGCAATCCAGATAAGTTACCAACATTTGGATTGACGCATGGATTCACCATTGCGTTCACCGTTAGCGCAGCGCTCCTTGTTGTTGGCGCGATTGTGTTAGCGCTCTTTATCAATATTGGTAAAGAGGCAGTCGTTGAAACTGAAGGTGCAGTAGTTCACTAAAACTAATTAACCCTGACCTAAGAGGCCAAGGAGAAGCTCGCGAACCCGCGCAGCATCTGCTTGGCCTTTTGTCTCTTTCATGACTGAACCAATCAACGCTCCAGCTGCAGGCAGGTGGCCATTGCGAACTTTCTCTGCCGTTTCTGGCTGTGCCGCAATTGCTTTCTCAATTGCTGCTATCAGCGCACTTTCGTCAGAGACAACTTTGATTCCTTGAGTGGCAATCACTGTATCTGGATCGCCTTCGCCGGCAATAACTGCTCCGACAACTTGGCGCGCCAATTTATCTGTGAGTTCACCACTATTAATTAACTCGATGATACGAGCAACATCTTTGGGAGAAATACCGATGCTGGTGAGCTCAAGTTCTGCTTCATTTGCTAATCGAGAAATCTCGCCTAACCACCAGCCTCGCGCTCGCGTTGGGTCGGCGCCGAGCGCAACAGTTTCTTCTACTAGATCGACAGCCCCCGCATTGACTAGCGCAGCCATCTCTTTGTCAGGCACTTGCCAAAGCGATTGCAGACGTGCGCGTCGAAGTGAAGGCTTCTCAGGTAATTCACTCCGCAACTTCTCAATCCACTCTGCTGCCGGTGCAACTGGGGTGAGATCTGGCTCTGGGAAATAGCGATAATCCTCGGCCTGCTCTTTGGAACGTCCCGATCGAGTGGTTCCAGAATCCTCTTGGAAGTGGCGCGTCTCTTGAATTACTCGCTCGCCCTTATCAAGAAGGCCAGCGTGGCGAATCATCTCGCCGCGGACTGCACGTTCAACAGATCGAAGTGAATTGACATTCTTTGTCTCACTCCGTGTGCCTAATTTTCCTGAACCAATTGGCGCGAGTGAAACATTCGCATCGCAACGTAGTGAGCCTTGCTCCATCTTCACATCGCTTACACCTAGCGAGCGCAAAATATCGCGTAACTCTTTGACATAAGCCTTGGCAACTTCAGGCGCATATTTGCCCGTTCCGGAAACTACTTTGGTGACAATTTCCACCAATGGGATGCCGGCACGGTTGTAATCAAGTAGCGAGTATTCGGCGCCGTGAATTCGCCCAGTGGCTCCACCTACATGGAGAGACTTTCCGGTGTCTTCTTCCATATGAACGCGCTCAATCTCGATCCGAAATGTCTTTAGGCCTTCATCAGTTTCTACTTCCACATCAAGGTAGCCATTGGTACAAATTGGTTCGTCGTATTGGGAAATCTGAAAATTCTTTGGCATGTCGGGATAGAAATAATTTTTGCGAGCAAATCTGCTCTTCGGAGTAATAGAACAGTTCAGCGCGAGACCTATGCGAATTGTGCTTTCAATCGCTTTCTCGTTAACAACCGGTAACGCACCAGGCATACCAAGACAGACAGGGCAAGTTTGCGTATTTGGCGCCGCACCGAAGACTGTTGCACAACCACAGAACATTTTCGTTTCGGTATTGAGCTCAACGTGCACCTCAAGACCTAGGGATGGTTCGTACTTTGAAATTACATCTTCGTAAGTGAGAGCCATGGTCAAATCACCAACTCTGGCGCTTGATTAGTCAGCGGGCCATTCCACTTCGCGTGGAGTTCACGCTCTAGCGCGCCTCCTACCCGATATAACCGATCATCTTGCATGGCGGGCGCAATAATTTGGAAACCCACAGGCAGCCCTTCAGAGAGACCCGATGGCAGACTCATTGAAGCAACCCCCGCGAGGTTAACGGGAATTGTGGCAACGTCATTTAGATACATCGCAATTGGATCATCGCTCTTCTCGCCAATTTTGAAAGCCACAGTCGGAGTGGTTGGAGAGACCAGCACATCAACTTTTTGATAAGCCTGCGAGAAATCTTGCGTGATAAGGGTGCGCACTTTTTGGGCGCTGCCATAAAAGGCATCGTAGTAACCAGCCGAGAGCGCGTAGGTACCGAGAATTATTCGACGCTTTACTTCGCTGCCAAATCCTGCTTCACGAGTCATGCTCATAACTTCTTCGGCGCTACGCGTTCCGTCATCGCCAACACGTAATCCATAACGCATCGCGTCAAATCGAGCGAGATTAGATGATGCTTCGCTCGGCGCAATTAAATAATAAGCACCAAGCGCATATTTAAAGTTAGGGCAAGAGAGTTCAACAATTTCTGCACCCAAGGACTCAAGGATTGCAAGTGATTCTGCAAACCGTTCGGCGACTCCCTTTTCGTAACCTTCGCCAGAGAGCTCTTTCACGACACCTATTTTCATTCCCTTTACATCGGCGCTTTTCGCAGCGCTCACTACATCGGGAACAGGCGCATTAATACTCGTTGCATCTTTGGGGTCATGACCTGCAATTACCTGATGTAGTAGGGCAGTATCGAGAACAGTTCTCGCACATGGCCCTGCTTGATCAAGACTGGAGGAGAATGCAACTAACCCATAACGTGAGACGCCACCATAAGTTGGTTTGACGCCGACAGTTCCAGTAACCGCTGCTGGCTGTCTGATCGACCCACCAGTATCGGTGCCGATTGCTAATGGAGCTTCGAATGCTGCAAGCGCTGCGGCGGAACCGCCACCGGAACCACCAGGTATTCGTTCGACATCCCAAGGATTACGTGTTGGACCATAAGCAGAATTTTCCGTCGATGAACCCATGGCGAATTCATCCATATTTGTTTTACCAAGAATCACAACGCCTGCGGCTTTAAGCTTGGAGACAACTGTTGCATCGTAGGGTGGTCGCCATCCTTCGAGAATCTTTGAGCCACAAGTGGTCGGTATTCCTTTTTGAGTGAGCACATCTTTCAAAGCTAACGGAACGCCGTTGAGCGGTGATGGTGAAGAGCCTTCTCGAGCTTTGTCAGCAGTATCGGCTTGAGCTAGAGCGCCTTCGCCATCGATATAAAGAAATGCATTTATCGCTCGATCAACTCGGTCAATCTGATCGAGGTGTGCTTGTGTTACTTCTCGAGAAGAGACTTCTTTTTTCGCGATGAGCGAGGCGAGTTCGGCAGCGCTCTTTTTAATTAAGTCGCTCATGCCTCTTCACCTAGAATCTGTGGTACCCGAAAACGTGAATCTTCACTCGCTGGCGCTCCGCTGAGCGCATCTTCCGGAGTTAGACTCGCCACAATTACATCAGGACGAGCAACATTATTTACTTCAATGGGATGCGACATTGGTGGCACGTTTGCACTAGCCGCTTCTTGCACAACAGCCACTGCATCAAGAATTCCATCAATCTGGCCAGCCAAGTGAGTTAATTCGTCATCACCGAGAGTGATTCGAGCAAGGGCGGCAATACGTGCCACTTCATCTCGAGAGATACGGGAATTGCTGGTCATGCGATAAGCCTACCCGCGAATCTGACCTGTTCCGGTCACGATCCAGGTGGTGGTAGTCATCTCTTCAAGTCCCATTGGCCCACGTGCATGCGCTTTTTGATTTGAGATACCAATCTCGGCGCCAAAACCCATCTCTTCACCATCAGTAAAACGCGTCGAAGCGTTCACCATGATTGCCGCTGCATCCATTTGATTAATGAACTGCTCAATAGTTTTCGGATTCTCCGAAACAATCGCTTCGGTATGGTTCGTTCCATATTTTCGGATATGGCTAGCGGCTTGATCCACACCATCAACGACGCGAACGTTTATCTCGAGCACACCATATTCAGTAGACCAATTCTCTTCAGTTGCAAGAGATGCGCTGATTCCAATCTGCTGAGCAACTGCCATAGTCTGCGAATCGCCATGAATAACAACCTTCTCCTCATCGAGAGCTTTGAGCGCCATAGGCAGAAATGTGTCTGCGATATCTCGATGTATTAAAAGCGTTTCAGCGGCATTACATACACTTGGTCGTTGCACCTTTGAGTTGATAAGTATGGGAAGCGCCTTTGTAAGGTCGCCATCCTTATCGACATAGACATGACAGACTCCGGCACCAGTTTCAATCGTTGGCACCTTGGCTTCATCAACAACAGTTCGAATAAGTGCAGCGCTGCCACGTGGAATGACAAGATCCACTAGACCGCGCGCATGCAAAAGTTCTGTGACTGTCGAACGATCATTTGATGGAACAAGTTGAATGACATCGGCAGGGATGCCAACACTTTCTACTGCAGCACGCATTATCTTCACAAGAATTTCGTTGCTCTTTGCCGCACTTGATGAACCACGGAGCAAGGCACAATTTCCAGATTTAAGCAGAATGACAGCAGCATCAACAGTGACGTTTGGTCGCGCTTCATAAACCATGCCCACAACCCCGAACGGAACGCTTACTTGTTTCAGATGCAATCCATTTGGCAGGGTTCGCTCACGTTTAATGATGCCGATTGGATCGGGCAACTCCTTTATCTTTCGCGCACCACCTGCAATCCCCGCAATTCGCGTCGGAGTTAGGGTGAGGCGATCAATCAAAGATTCTGAAATTCCCTCATCGCGCGAGCGGCGAACATCCTCATTATTCGCATCGAGAATCTCACTCTCATGCTCAAGTAGCGCAAGAGCAATTGCCTCAATCGCGCCATCTTTCTGTTCGCGAGTGGCATGCGCTAATACTTTGCCAGCAGTTCGAGCCGACTCAGAGAGCGCCTTAATCATGGGTAACAGCCTAACCAATACAAGGCCAGCTAGGCTTCGACCTATGTTTTTCAAGCTCCTCTTCCGGTGGTTACGTCGCGCTCTCTTCTCAGTGCTGGCGTTGTATTTGCTCCTTTTCAGTTTCACTCGCCTCATTCACTACCCAGAGCCGATCGCCGCGGCTCGATTGGGTTTGGCGCCCGCTCATGCCACACCCACATTGATGCCAGCCCACGAGATTGCACCCGCAACATCTCCGAAGAAATGGGATACCGGCTCGGAAGAGATGCCAGTGACCTTTGTCTTCAATGGCAGACTCATGGAGATTGAAGAATTTTTTACATCGACTTCCACCAATGCCTTCTTGGTTGTTCGCAATGGCGTGATTACCTACGAGTGGTTTAAACCAGGATTTAATGAGCAAACTCGTTTTCCCTCTTACTCGGTAGCAAAAACCCTTACCTCCATCATGATTGGCCAGTTAATCGAGCAAGGAAAATTGCGAGAGAGCGACAAGTTTGTCGATTTCTTCCCAGAGTTTAAAAATGGCACGTCATTCGATGATGTCACGATTAACCAATTGCTCGATATGCGCGGTGGCATCGGTGTCTCTGATAACTATCCCTCTGGCCCGAGCGGATGGGGAGTTGCAATAGCCCAAATGTATGCAAGCACAGACCTCCATTGGTTCTTAGGTAATAACCGGAAAATGGCTTTTGAGCCAGGCTCCAAAGGTGAGTACCGAAGCGTTGATTCGATGATGCTCGGCATGATTATTAAGAAGGTCACAGGAGAGCGAGTTGCCGACTATTTTGGTCGCGAAGTTTGGCAACCAATGGGCGCTACATATGGAGCCACATGGAACGTTGATCAAGTAAATGGTCAAGAGAAGACATTCTGCTGTTTCAATGCGACAGCGCGAGATTACGCCTTAATTGGCCAAATGATTCTTGATAAGGGCGTGGCACAAAGTAAGCAAATCATTCCGCCACTATGGAACGCTCGCCTTGCGACCCCCGTAGTCACGCTAGACCGCGATTGGGGATATGGCGCGCAGATGTGGCATCCCTATCCCAATACTTCGATGCTCCTTGGATTACACGGTCAGCACGTATTGATTGTCCCGGAAATGAAGACGGTAATCGTAAAACTTAGCGACGATCTGAATTCGGAGAATGAGGGTCCCGTAACAGAGATGCTCTATTACATCGCTAAACGTTTTTAAAGAAGAGTCAGATCATCACGGTGCACGAGCTCACGTTCGTACTCCGCTCCGAAAGTTGCCGCTAACTCTTTTGTTCCTTTACCGAGTAGTTGCGGAATCTCATCGCTATCGAAAGCCACTAGGCCGCGTGCGATAACTTTTCGTTCAGGGTCAACTAAATCCACGACATCGCCTGCAGCGAAATCTCCAGTGACTGCAGTAACCCCTGCCGGCAGCAGTGATGTGCCACGTTCAAGTATCGCCTTGGTTGCACCAGCATCCAGCGCGAGAGTTCCTTTCGGATTTGATGCATGGGCTATCCAAAGTGCCCGAGATGGAGCGCGATGGGTGCCTGCGTGAAATATTGTTCCCACTTCATCGCCATCTACAGCGCCACGAACATTTGCTAACGAAGTGAGCACTACAGCGATTCCGGCGGTAGTGGCTATTCGTGCAGCTTCGACTTTTGTCGCCATCCCACCACTACCAACGCCCGCACTGCCCGCACCGCCGATGTCGGCGCTTGCAAGTTGAGCGAAATCCGAAACCTCAACAATTTTTTTCGCATTCGGCGCAGAAGGTGGCGCATCGTAGAGCGCGTCGATATCAGAGAGCAGTATGAGTAAGTCAGCTTGAACTAAATGTGAGACAAGCGCGGCTAGACGATCGTTATCACCAAATCGAATTTCCGATGTGCCAACAGTGTCATTTTCATTCACTACTGGAACAACACCAAGAGAAAGTAGGCGATCAAGGGTGCGTTGCGCATTTCGATAATGGCTGCGTCGGACAATATCTTCGCTAGTCCAAAGAACTTGAGAGGCGGTAATCGAATGGCGAGCGAACGATTCGGTGTAGCGATGCATCAGCAACCCTTGTCCTACTGAAGCGGCAGCCTGTTGCAATTCCAATTCCTTTGGCCTGGACTTCAAACCTAAAGGTGCTAAGCCTGCGGCAATCGCGCCAGAGGTAACAACTAAGACATCAATCCCCCGAGCTTTCGCGCTTGCTACTGCATCAACCAATAAATCAACAGCCTTGCTATCTAATCCCGAGCCCGCGCTTCCAGTTAATGAAGAAGATCCAACTTTGACGACGATACGTTTAGCACGAGTGACTTCACTGCGCATCGTCCTCACTCCAATCTTCACTCCACTTCGCACTCTCACCATCAATACTTTCATCTTCGCCGACTATTTTATGGATTCCCAACTGCACGGCCTCCACGCGAGTGTCATGACCACGTCTGGTGTGGAAGTGCTCCACGCCAGCCTCAATAGTTGGCTCCCACTCAAAGCGAGTGGCATCGTCATCTGAACCAATCATGACCTCACACCCAGGCTCTGCCCCCAATTTAAAGAGCGCCTTTTCAACTCCCAGGCGCGCTAACCGATCAGCCAGATAACCCACTGCCTCTTCGTTGCTGAAGTTTGTTTGGCGGACCCAACGTTCTGGCTTATCGCCAGTGACCACGAATCGACCATGCTTATCTTTCGTAACTTCAAAACCAGCATCGTCGACTGCTTTTGGTCGCAGCACAATGCGAGGCGCTTCTACGCTCTCTTGCGGCTTTCGCTTGATAAGCGCTGCCATGGCGTAGAGCAACTCAGTGATTCCCTCACGCGTCGCTGCAGAAATCGGATAAACCTCGAGTCCTCGAGCACGGAGATTTTCCGTGACCATTTCAGCCATAGCGCGCCCATCAGGTAAATCAATTTTATTTAGAGCAACGATGCGTGGGCGATCTTGCAAACCGCCATACGCTTCCAGTTCACTTTCAATAACTTCAAAATCATGAATCGGATCTCGATCGCTCTCAAGAGTTCCGCAATCAAGAACATGAACGAGCGCAGAGCACCGTTCAACGTGGCGCAAGAACTCAAGCCCGAGTCCCTTTCCTTCACTCGCGCCAGGAATCAAACCTGGAACATCAGCGACGGTAAATCTATGTTCACCAACTTCGACAACGCCAAGATTTGGCACCAACGTCGTAAAGGGATATTCAGCAATTTTGGGGCGGGCAGCCGAAATAGTCGCAATAAGCGATGACTTTCCTGCAGATGGATAACCCACTAAAGCAATATCAGCAACGCTCTTAAGTTCGAGAGTTAACTCAACTTTCTCACCAGGTTCGCCAAGTAGGGCAAATCCAGGCGCGCGCCGTTTTGAAGAAGCGAGCGCAGAGTTTCCTAGCCCTCCAGCACCTCCGCGAGCAACGACAAATCGAGTTCCAACGCCTAATAGATCTGCAATCACATTTCCATGCTTATCGCGCAGCACAGTTCCCTCGGGAATGGAAAGAATGAGGTCTTCACCTTGTGGACCATCTTTGTGGCCACCTTGACCATGGCGACCTGAAGTTGCAGTGCGATGTGGGCTGTAGTGGAAATCAAGGAGCGTTGTCGCGCTGGGATCAACAACCAGAATGACATCGCCACCCCGACCGCCATTGCCACCATCAGGGCCTCCTAATGGTTTGAACTTTTCGCGGTGGACAGAGACGCAACCGTTACCGCCGCTTCCAGCTTGAGCGAGTAGTCGCGCTTGGTCAACAAATGAAACTGCTGACATTTTCTATCCCCCTTTCTCACTATTTCTCATTATTCATGTCCTAAATAAAAAAGCGGGCCCGAATGCGGACCCGCTAAAAATAAGTCCGTTGATTATTGAGGGAGGACATTCACAACACGTCGGCCACGAGCAGTACCAAAGGAAACTGAACCTGCGGCGAGCGCGAAGAGAGTGTCATCTTTGCCACGACCGACATTTGCTCCTGGGTGGAAGTGTGTACCGCGTTGACGAACAAGAATTTCACCTGTGCGGACAACTTGGCCAGCAAAGCGCTTTACTCCAAGAAATTGTGGATTGGAGTCGCGACCATTTCGTGTCGAGGAGACACCTTTTTTACTTGCCATCTCGTAACTCCCTAATCGTTACTTGCTGTTAATTGCTGTGACTTTGATGCGAGTCTTCTTCGCACGGAAACCTTGACGACGGCGGTAGCCAGTCTTGCTCTTGTAACGGAGGATGTCGATCTTTGGACCTTTAACCTCTTCGAGAACTTCAGCGCTGACAGTTGATCCCGACCCTGGGGTGGAAATCTTTCCGCCTTCGACAACAAGAAGTAATGGCAAGGAAACGGTTGCACCAACGTTAGCTTCCACTCGATCGATATCGAGGATCTCGCCAACGGATACCCGCTCCTGGCGTGCGCCAGCCTTAACGATTGCGTACACGATTCTCCTTGCTTCATACGTTTACTGCTTGAGATGCTGCTAGAAAATTCTCATTTACCTGAGCCTGCTAAGGGTAGAGATTGGCTCCCCTGCCGGTCAAACTGGCGGTTAAACGGCCATTAGCCAGCCGGCGTAATCACGCCACCGCTACTGACCCGGCGACGTCCCCGTCGACCGCCTGAAGGGGTGCCCGGGGTGGCAGGTGGCTCATCGGAGGCAGCGCTGGCAATAGCCAGCCCTGCTGGAGTCTGCACATCGTCGGATGGCAGATTCTCGCTCACTGCGAGCTCCTGGTCGCGCTCCTCTTCATGTTCACCACGATTATCGTGTTCAGCATGTTCAGCGTGTTCAGCATTTACGTATGAGTTTGGCGCCATAGGTACAGGGTCCATATGAATATGGATTCCTCGGCCATGGCAACTTTCGCAGGTAGTCGAAAATGCTTCGATCAATCCTTGACCAACACGTTTGCGCGTCATTTGAACTAAGCCCAATGAGGTTACTTCCGCAACTTGATGTTTAGTGCGATCTCGTCCCAGACATTCAGTCAATCGTCGAAGCACTAGATCGCGATTTGATTCGAGAACCATGTCGATGAAGTCAACAACGATGATGCCGCCTAAGTCACGAAGACGAAGTTGGCGAGCAATCTCTTCAGCAGCTTCGAGGTTATTTTTCGTAACAGTCTCCTCGAGGTTTCCACCCTTACCAATGAACTTGCCCGTATTCACATCGATTACCACCATTGCTTCGGTCCGATCTAGAACTAGCGAACCGCCCGATGGTAGATAAACCTTTCGATCAAGAGCCTTTGCTAATTGTTCTTCGACTCGATGTTCAGCAAAAATATCTTTTGGCTTATGCCACTTTGAAATCTTCTGCACAAGATCAGGAGCAACAAAGCTTAGATAGCTATTGATTTCTTCCCAAGCGTCCTCGCCTTGAACGTGCATCGAACGGAAATCCTCATTGAAGATATCGCGTACCACTCGAATGTTGAGGTCAGGCTCGGCGTAAAGAAGTGATGGCGCCGATGCGCTCGGATCTTTAGCTTTCTGTTCAATAACTTCCCATTGCGCTTTCAAACGAGCAACATCGCGCGTTAATTCCTCTTCACTCGCACCTTCTGCGGCGGTCCGGACAATTACGCCAGCCTCATCAGGAACCAAACCTTTCAAAGTTGATTTGAGGCGACTGCGCTCAACATCGGGAAGGCGTCTGCTAATTCCGCTCATACCGCCACCTGGAACATAAACAAGATAGCGACCAGGAAGGGAGATTTGGCTTGTTAAGCGCGCACCCTTCTGTCCGATTGGATCTTTGGTCACCTGCACAAGAACTGGTTGGCCAGTCTTAAGAGCAAATTCGATTTTCCGTGGCGTTCCGTCAGCTAGCCCCGCTGCATCCCAATTAACTTCACCAGCGTACAAAACAGCATTACGACCCTTGCCAATATCAACGAACGCAGCTTCCATACTTGGCAGAACGTTCTGCACGCGTCCGAGATAGACGTTGCCAACGTAGGAAGAGCTCGAAGCGCGATTGACATAGTGCTCAACAAGAATCTTGTCTTCAAGCACAGCAATCTGCGTCCGATCGCCTGTTTGTCGGACCAACATCATCCGATCAACATTCTCTCTTCGAGCGAGAAATTCTGATTCGGTGATTACTGCAGGGCGGCGATTATTGTGGAAGGAGCGCGGAGTATCACGATCCCGGTCTCTGTCTCGATCTCTATCTCTATCTCTGTCTCTGTCTCTGCGACGACCACGTTTATCTAAGCGAGTGGAGCCAGATTCTTCTTGTCGGGAACGCGGTTCACGCACTTTGATCGTTGTGACGATTCCATCTTCGACAACGGTTTGCGCCTCTGCCTCGCTGCCGCCTCCCGCTATCCGACGTCGTCGGCGGCGATGGGTTGCAGAGCTGTCATCGGATGAATCTGAACTCTCGTCGGCGCCATCTGAACCGCTATCTCCTGACTCATTAAAGGTGCCATCACCTTGACGGTTGCGACCGCGACCTCTGCCACCCCGGCGACGGTTGCGATGCCTTGAGCGACCTTCACCTGTCTCACTCTTACTCTCATCCTCTGATGGCGTTGCTTGCTCTGAATTCTCTACAGCTGCTGATTTTTTATCTGCTTTCCCTGATGGAGATTTCTTCGCTAAATCTTTTGTTCGAGCGGGCGCCTGAAAGATGGGAACAGGAACGACGCCTTTCTTTGCTTTTACAGGAGTCGGAGCGCTCTCAACGACTGGCGCTTCTGACGTTTCTGCCGCTTTCTTCTTACTAGTTTTTGCGGCCTT
>JACCDL010968517.1_pt1 | contig 21779 bp, 18 predicted proteins | sample 7441931 | NCBI WGS metagenome assembly JACCDL01 (sample SAMN15323437, study PRJNA562643) | freshwater metagenome | isolation source: river surface water | place: USA:Blue River Watershed | collected 2017-08-16 | reverse complement strand
TGGGGGCATGAGTGTACCTGCAATCTTACAGCTCGCGGCGTGGGGAGCACGAATTTTGGCTGAAAAACAATATGAATGTGCTATTCTTGTCAACTGGCTTGACGACGAAAAAGAGGAAAGCTTACGTGCACAGATAAAACAGATTGTCACGGCGCATGGCTCAAAAATGATGAGTAATCACAATCCATTCCCGATGCCCAATCGGCTTTGGATGTTTCTTTTAACAAAAAATGAAATTGACCCTAGTTCGCGTTGGCATGATTTAGCCGGCAAAAACCTAAACAAATTAGTCAATACCTTACTCAATGATCGCTACCTAGTCCAAGGCAAAACCACGTTTAAAGAGGAATTTGTTACTGCTGGTGGGGTAGATTTAGCTGATATCGATGTCAAGACGATGGAAAGCAAGGTATGCCCTGGCTTGTTCTTTGCCGGTGAAGTAATGGACATAGATGGAATTACAGGCGGATTTAATTTTCAAGCAGCGTGGACAACGGGATTTATTGCCGGTAAACATGTGGGTAATTTAGCTTAGGCGGTAAAACGCATGGTGCACCACATCCTCCTCTTTCTTTCCTGTTGAAATAAATAGCGATTCGGTCAACCATGCATACGCCGGATCTTGCACCTCAAACGTGGAAACGGTACGCATATATGTTCCTTTGCGCATCCCTTTATTTTGTAGATAAATTAATGTTCCTTCCGGTGTTTGAAGTGTATAGCGGGTATCAATTTCCACACGACCATCCGCATGAATGACTTGCCAATCACCGCCACCGGTTAGTACCTTGGCCTGAAATTCAGGACCCGAAAATACTCCTCCGATCACCTGAACAATTCGGCGCGACTCACTAACTACCTGCACATCGCCTAATTGGATAGTCGCAGTAAAAACGGGAATAAGTTCAGGCGTTTGCATCATGCTTTAGCATTTAAAGTTTCAATATCAAATCCAGCTACTTGCTTGTAATGCGCCATGATTTCGGCTAATTCAGCATGGGGCACTTCGCCTTCCGCAAAGCCAGTTGGGAAGCGTTCTTCCATCAAGTCCATGATAAAATCAGGTCCTTTTTGGCGATTTTGCAAAACAACTTTTGCTGTAGCAGGTACACGTTCAGCATCGTAATCTTGTAATGCTTTCACTGGATCCGACTGATTTAACAAAGCTAAAGCCAATGCATCTGCATCTAAAATTGCTTGCGAAGCACCATTTGAACCGATCGGATACATAGGATGTGCAGCATCCCCCAATAAAGTGACACGACCAAATGACCAGCGCGGAAGTGGATCGCGATCTGACATCGGGAATTCGAAAATTCCCCCATGTGTCTTCTCGATCATATCGGGCACATTGATCCAATCAAATTGCCAATTTTTATATAAGTCCAACAAATGCTCTTTCCCTACTTGCCGGTTCCAATCCCGCACGGTGATCGATGCTCCTGCCGGTTCTTTGACATTGGCAACCCAATTAACATGCTGATTTCCATCGGCGTCCACCGAATTTCCAATGGGATAAATAACCATTTTTTGGCGCATTGAACCGATCATCGCCATGGTGGAACCTGTTAAAAAAGATGGCATCATGGCGGTGCCGCGATATAAAATATTGCCTGAATAAACCACAGATCCTTCTTCAGGATATAAAGATTTACGCACATAGGAATTGATTCCGTCTGCACCTATCAAAATATCACTTGTTTCTTCGGCGACCCATTGGCCTGAATCTTTATCTATGAATGTGGCCTGTACCTGTCCATCAATTTCCTCATAATTACCTAAGTGGCAATTAGTAAATAAGGATTCTGGACCCAAAATACGCATAGCCTCTTGCCAAAGCATGACTTGAAATTTACCGCGATGAATGGAAAATTGCGGCCATTTATATCCAGCAAATCGCCCCCGAGGCTCAGACCAAAAAAATTGTCCTTGTCGGTTGGCATACACCAGCTCCTGCGTCTCTACCGCTATGGCGTGTAGCTTATCTTGCAAACCCAAATTGGTCAAAACGCGAATGGCATGCGGAAGCAAATTAATCCCAACACCGAGCGGACTAACTTCTTTGACAGATTCAAAAACTTTGACTTGAAAGCCTGCTTGATGCAAACGAAGGGCAGTTACTAATCCACCAATTCCACCTCCTGCTATCGTAATTTTCATGAGATTTCGTATGTAAATGATTGCATTAGGTCGACAAGATACTGTACACTTTCTAAAGGTAGGCCATTGTACATAGAAGCACGGAAACCACCTACTGTAGGAAAACCTTTAATTCCAACGATCCCATGTTGTGTTAAGTAAGTCAAAAATTTCTCGTCCACATCCGCATTTACGCCACGAAAACATGCGTTCATGTGCGAACGATCTTCGATATGTACATTTCCTGTAAATAAGGGGTGTCGGTCAATTTCTGCATAGATAAGGCTAGATTTTGCCTCGCTTAGCGCTTGCATGGCGGGTAGTCCACCCTGCGATTTAATCCAACGAAGCATTAACAAACTGACGTAAATAGGGAATGTTGGAATGGTATGATACAAAGATTGTTCACGTATATGCGTCTGGTAGTTGTAGATGCTTGGTATTTCACCCATCACCTTTCCTGAAATTCGGTCTTTATTAAGGATCACACAGGTAACTCCAGCTATGCCAAAGTTCTTTTGCGCTGAAGCGAAAATGACACCAAACTTTTCCATCGGCAATGGACGCGAGAGAAAATCAGAGGTCATATCCGCCACTAATGGCACATCCACTTCCGGATATGTGTGATATTGCATACCTTCAATGGTTTCATTCGAAACTACGTGCAGGTACTTGACATTTGGTGGCAATGACCATGCCTTGGGAATATGATTGTAGTTCGTAGCAGCGGATGATGCGAGCACGTGTGTTTGGCATATTTCAGCAGCAGCATCAATAGCCCGCTTAGCCCAAAAACCGGAATCCACAAACGCCACGCATTCATCCTTGCTAGTCAAATTCATGGGGGCGATGACCAACTGTCCAGATGCACCGCCCGGCATCCAAAGGACCTCAAAACGCGCATCCAACTGATATAATTCTTTAACCAAGGCTGTCGCCTCCTCAATGATTTCAAGAAATACAGGGGAACGATGGCTGATTTCAGCGACCGACAAACCGGTTTGTTGGTAAGCCAACAACCCTTGAGCGGCTTCTTGCAAAACTGATTCGGGCAGAGCCGCTGGTCCAGGGCTAAAATTATGTTGTTTCATTAAGTTAAAATTAAGGCACGCGTTCCGAAAAATAAAATATTAGTAAAATTCCTTTTCCACTAAATAAAAAAGTTGTGGATTTATAACCGGAATGATAGATTTTGCAAGCTAAATTGATTCTTTCCCATGAAATTTTACAAACTGAAGCATCTGATTTATGCGCTCCTTTTGTGCCAGATTTCATATGGACAAGAAGTTTACCAAGGCGTATTTAAGCCATATAATTCGCTTGAACTAGGTGGCGGTTCCGCCAATTACATAGGTGACCTAGTTCCTTGGAAGGCATTTCCCACCATAGGGCCTAAAACGACAGGTTTTAACGTACGAGTAGGCTTTAATCGTTACTATACGCAAAAATTTTCTGGAAAATTTAGTTACCAATTTTCTCAATTAAACGCAGATGACAATGAATATATCGCAAACGGAAAGTTTGGGGGTAATTTCATTCGGAATCTGCACTTTCAAAATAATGTGCATGAATTGAGTGCGCAAGGGGCTTATCATTTCCAAAAAATGAGGAGTAACGTACTTAAGCGCCAACGGATTCGCACGCAAATGCATGGAGGAATTAGCTTAATTTTCCATACGCCCTATGCGAGGCCAATGGTCTCATTAACCACAACTACACCCCAACGAAAAAATTGGCAAAATTTAGCCGCTGTAAATACGGAAGGTACTGACTATGCTAGATTTATAGTGGCTATACCGCTTGGATTTAGCCTGCAGGTAAAACTAAGTGACCAATTTGACCTAGGACTGTCATCTACCGTTCATGTTACATTTTCAGATTACCTAGATGATGTATCTGATAATCGAAGTCGTATTTCCACCACGCCAGCAAATGATTTTTTGGATCGGAGTTTAGAGCCGTTTGGTGCAAATACCTTGCGCAATCGAATACCTATTTTACCCAATCAAAATAGTTCTTTCTCGAAAAAGGGGAATGACCTTTTTATCAGTACGCAAATCCAACTTGTGTACCACATAAAGCAAGGAAACACGTTTAATCAATTGAATAACTAAATTCTATGAGACGCACGTGGACATGGCTTTTGTTACTCATTGCGCTACTTACAGGTTGTAAGGAAGAAATTTATAAATTCCCTATTCAAGTGATTACGCAGGATGCCAAAAAAATAAAGGCAACTTCTGTGCAAGCTGAGGCTATTTTTGTCAATCCTAGTGCGGAATCAATTACCGAAAAAGGATTTTACTATACCGCCAATGACAGTGCGTCACGCATCCTGGAAAATAAGGCTGTTGTGGCTGATACTGGATTTTCCATACTTCTTTCCGCCTTGAAAGCGAATACGGAATATTCCTATTTTGCATTCGCTAAAACAGCTTCAAACGATGTTCATGGACCTGTGAAACGGTTTAGAACCTTAGCTTTTCAGGCACCTACCTTGACTACTTCGGAGCCTAAAAATATATTGATTACGACAGCTTTAGCAGGAGGAAATATTTCGTACGATGGCGGCAAACCGGTTGTGGAACGTGGGGTTTGTTTGAGTTTGGTTCCCAATCCTACAATCCAAGATATACGTATTCAAATCGGTCAAGGGGAAGGCAACTATGCCATTGTTCTAACCAAGTTGAAACCGTTCACGACTTATTACATCCGGGCATATGCGATCAATGAAATTGGCATTTCTTATGGCAATGAACTCAACTTCAAAACGCAGGATTATCAACTGGCCACCTTACGTACATTGGAACCAGAGGCGGTTCGAATTTTTGAGGCTACGCTTGGGGGCGAGACCCAAGATGCGGGGGGTGGAGAAATTATCCAACGGGGTGTTTGCATAAGCCGGATGCCAAACCCGACGGTTGAGGACACCCGATTTACATCGAGTACGAATGGATTAGGGATGTATAAAATCGTTGTAAGCTCGTTGGTCGAAAACACGAAATACCACGTACGCGCCTTTGCTCAAAATGAAAAAGGATATGCCTATGGAGAGGACAAAACATTCCAAACACAAGATATACGGTTACCTATAGTAGAAACAAGCAGCGTAACGAATGTAACCTTTTCGAGTGCGAACATAACAGGAAAGCTGTTGGACGATGGCGGAGTACTCATCCTAGAACAAGGATTTTGTTACAGCACACAACCTAATCCGGACATCAATGACGAGGTTGCCTTCTCACCTAACCTAAATTTATTTCTTAAAAATCTAGTGGAAGGAACTACCTATTATGTCAGGGCATTTGCAAAAAACAGAAAAGGGGTTGGCTATGGGGCGACTATTTCATTTAAGACCGTTGGCCTAACATTGGCTGAGGTATTCACCCATGAAATCACGACATATACGACCAATTCAGCTGAAGTCAATGGAAAAATAATTTCGGAAGGTAACACAGCAGTGACAGAACGAGGTATTTGTTGGGGTACTAATCGCAATCCTACCATCGAAAATACGAAAGTTAGCATAGGAAGCGGCCCCGGATCTTTTGGAACCACATTTCGAAATTTGGTAGAGGGGCAAATTTATTATGCACGTGCCTATGCCATCAATCAAAAAGGAGTGGTTTATGGGGAAGAGCGAAGCGTTCGCATACGAGTAACCTCGCCATCTGTTGGGTCAAACCCGGGTTCAGGAGGATCAACTAATAATCCACCAAGTTCAGGAGGGGGCGGGAGTGCTCCTCCAAGTCAACGAATTTTAAAAATCGGAGATGCTCACCAAGGTGGAATAATTTCATACATTTTACGACCGGGAGATCGAGGCTATGACCCACTTGTCCAGCATGGAATTATTGCAGCGCCATTTGATCAGGCAACTAGATTAAATAATAGCCAAGAAAATTGGGTGATTTGGGGATGTTATGGGCTGCGTATAAATGGAGCTAATGGTGTCAATATTTTTGATGGCTATCAAAATACATTAGACATAGTCGCAAATTGCAATGAGCCAAATATCGCCGCGCGCATTTGCTATGATTTAGTATTAAATGGATATGATGATTGGTATTTACCTAGTCTATCTGAGTTATACACACTGTATGAAAATAAGACGCTAATCGGTGGATTCATAGATGGTAGCGAACAATTCCCTTCTTATTATTGGACTTCAACTCAAGAAAATACTAGAGGACTCTCGAGTGCCTTTGGTATGAATTTCTCGGGTATTTATGGGGGAATTTCAGGAGGAAATGCCAAAAGAGACCCCGCAAGCGTGCGCGCCGTAAGACAATTTTAAACAAAAACCCTCCCCGAAAATCAGGGAGGGTTTATTTAATCCTAGTTCTAATTTATTGTCTATAGATTATAGTCTTTGGGAGACCATATCAATCTAATTAAGCGTTAATTTGAATCACAAAGAAATAGGAGTTTCGAGTCTTTTCAAAATTTACGCGTATGGATAACGCTTACATTCATCTACACAAACAACATACAAAGGTAAACTAGTAAACTAGCTTTCCCGTTTAATAAACAAAATGATTGCCCAGGATAAAAAAATCCCAAACCATCGTTTGGGATTTTTTACGTTGACCTAAAACTAAAACGCGAATAAATCTTTATCTAATTGCGGCTTCACCACACAGGTATTGTCTAAATGCATGGTCGCTGTATTCGTAGCGTTGTAAGCAGGCCATGCTGGTAAGCCCTTGTGATTTGGATTACCTACTTTGGCAAAATTAATCCAGGCTTGACTCATTTTATCTGCCAATACATATGCATCCTTTCCGCCACCTGTCATCTCCTCACAACGGGCAATGTTGTTAAAACAAAACGGTAACTCTACACAGTGAATTGCCTTATACTTTCCGTCTGCCACAGGTGATTGCCACGTAAATAAATACATATAAACGGGAGCGCCGCCTAAGGCCGATTTTACATTTGCTTGCTCCACGGCACCAGGACGAAACATGCGGTCCACATCCAATAAATCAGATGGACGTGTATCGTTCGGATAGGCTTTCTTTACTGCAGCTTTGTAGGCCTCCGCCTTTGCCCCATATGTTTTTTGGATAAATGTTTCTACCTCAGCGGCTGATGCATTTGCCATTGCCATATTCGCAAAAGGTGCAAATTCGTTTTTCACCGTACCGATCAACAAGGGAATGTCTTTCGATAAAGCTAATGCTTCTTTATCCGACATTTGATACGGTAAAATATCCCCATCCATACTTGGACCCCAACTTAAACCAAAACCGCCAACAGGTTTGCCAGCAGCTTTTAATTGTGCTGCCACAATCTGCAATGCTTTTTTACCTGCATTGGCTAAAACCGGAAAAGGGATCTTTTGTAAACTATCAGCCTGATTGGGCGCCAAATTTAACGCCTTCATTACTTCAGCCGTGATTGCTTGGGTGGTAGACTTGCTCAACATTTCTGAACGAAACGCTCCACTCTGATTAATCGCCTTGTGAAACAAACCCTTTGCAGATGGCATGGCCATTAGCGTATTGACTTTGGCTCCACCACCGGATTGACCAAAAATGGTCACATTCGACGGGTCACCCCCAAACGCCTCGATGTTATTCTTCACCCATTCCAAAGCAGCCTTCATATCCAAAACAGAATTATTGGCCGAATATTTGTACTTATCGCCGTAGGCCGACAAATCTAAATACCCTAATATATTCAAACGGTGATTGATCGAAACGACCACCACATCCCCTTTTTTGGCTAAATTCTCTCCGTCATACGATGGCAGTTCTTGCGAAGAACCAGATGTAAAACCGCCTCCATGAATCCAAAACATAACCGGACGTTTTTTGCCATCCTTAATCCCGGGAGTCCACACATTCACACGCATACAATCCTCGTTCGTAAATCCCCACGAATGATTAAACACGAACTCTGATTCATCTTGTACCTGGGTCGTCGGATCTAACAATGGTGCTACAGGTCCATAGGTATACGAACTACGGACATTAGACCAGGGCTTGGGTTTATGCGGCGCTTCAAAGCGAGCAGCCTCCGCATAGGGAATACCTTTGTACGTGTAAATTCCTCCGTGAATGTATCCACGAACCGAGCCGGATTCCGTAGGTACAACACCTACATTTGACCCTGTCGTAATTTGGGCTTGAGCGATCCATCCTGAAAACAAGATTCCGCAAGCTAAAGCAATTCTTTTCATCTATTTAGTTTTTATAATAACGATCTAAAAATTCATACCGGGCATCATTTGTAGCTGGTACCGCTTTCGATTCCACATCCAAAACCATCACTGACGGATTTTTTTCTTGAGCTTGTGCCGCTGGCCAAGTAGGTAAATCCTTCCCATTCGGATTCCCTGATTTAATGAAATTGGCAAAATAAGTAAACATCGTTTTGGACACTTGATAATCCTCAGGTGTCCACGCGTATTCCTTAATCAAATGTAAATTACCCATGCAATATTCAATTTCACACGCATGTGGTGCTCCGATCATCGGACGCGGTTTGGGTGCATTTGGGTCTGCTTTCACAGTTCCGCCAGCTAAAGCGGAAGAACGCGAGTTGTCCACTAATGGGGGACGCAATTTGGAATATAAATAACGGTAAACCGGCTGTGCTGAATTTTTACGATGTAAGTCAAACCACTTCCACGTGCTGTAAGAGATAAATCGATCCGACCCTAAAGCCGTAGCCGAATATTCAACCTCTTGCTCCGTCTTGCCTGGATATAAAGCCATGATCGCATCTACCTCTGTTGGAAATGCTGCTTTTACTTTTTCCAAATAATTTTCTGGCGTATAGGGTTTTCCTTGCATAAATGCCATCCCTGGCATTTCGGCAGAATTCCAGCCCACTAATAAAGGAACTTGCGCTTGCTCTTTGGCATTGAAAATAGCAGGAATAGATTTTGGATAAAAATAGCCATCTATCACCGCAGTATTGTAGTTCTTACGCGTCTCTGTCTGAATTTCAAATAATTCGCGGGTGGTCAACTTACGTAAATCAGCCAGCGATTTTGCATTTGCTTTAGCCGCAAATTCAACTCCTTCTTTTTCTGCTTGCGCCAAAGGCACTGGAAATAACGTTGGGTTAATCCCTGCACCACTCTCTCCGATTGCGCCTGCGATCACATCACGAGCCAAAGGAGAAGACATCTGCGCGCTCACCGAAACGGATCCAGCTGATTCACCAGCAATGGTAATCTTTTTCGGATCACCACCAAAAGCCGCAACATTGCGCTTAACCCATTGCAACGCGAAGGCTTGATCCATTAATCCATAATTGCCTGAGCCTTTGTAGGATGTTTCTTTACTCAATTCAGGATGTGCAAAAAATCCGAAAATCCCCAAACGGTAGTTTACGGTAATTACAACAATTCCTTGTTTTGACATGGCCTCCCCATCGTACCGTGGTTCGGAAGCATCCCCTGCAAAAAATCCTCCCCCATAGAAGTAAACTAAAACAGGCAAGTTTTGGGTGTTTCGTTTGGCGGGAGTCCAGACATTTAAATACAAACAATCCTCACTTAATCCCTGTGACCGCGACATCATATCCCCAAAAACAATGGCCTGAACAGGACGAGCCGAAAATTGCTTGGTTTCTTTCACACCTGACCAAGCTGCGATTGGCTGAGGTGCTTTCCAGCGCAATTCGCCAACGGGTGCTTTCGCAAAAGGAATACCAAAATAGGTTTGGATACCTGACTGCGTATGGTAAAATCCTTCGATTTTACCGGATTCAATTTGAGTTTGAACAGCCATTCGATTGTCGCTCTGCGCCCTAGCGGTAAACGCAAAAACGCTCAATAGACAAGTTAAGTGCCAGATTTTTTTCATTCGTTTCGTAGGTTTATCTATTGTAATAATTTGATACAATAATACAAAAATAAAATCACAGTCCTATTGGGGAATGCGGGTAAAACAGGTCAGAGGGTTAATCCTTTAGATTTAGGCATTCAATCGAATTCAACTCAGGACCACCACCCCGATTTCCACTCCCATTGCCTACAAATAGCTTGCCTTGATGGCTTACGACCCCCGTGCCATGTCGGCCTTGTAATAAGGATGGAAACTTCACCCAACTTCCCGTGCGCACATCTAACGCCTCTACCTCCGCATGGGCACTTGTCTGCGCGATACTTTCACCCAGCATCACAATGAGGTAAGGAAAATGTCCGATGGATGCCGTTCCAGCTCGCTGGGTCGGAAGTGGATTCGCGACCGTGGACCAATTCCCGAGCTTAAAATCATACACATCTACTTCACCAATGGTTTCGTTCAATACTTTACCTATGGAAGCATGAGATGTGCGACCACCCGCTACATATAATTTATCGCCAACCAGCGCTGCCTGAAAATGATCACGGGCACGCGGTGCATTGGGTAATTTTTCCCATTGGTTCGTTTTCGGATCAAAGACATCAAACCAATTGACATGCCCATCCCAATGCCCGTCTTGAATCCCGGCAACCATATAGAGCTTATTTTTTCGAACTACCACCCCGGCAGAACCTCGTAACCGATCTGAAGGTATGGCGGCACCCTCTCGCCAAACTTTCGTCCGCGGATTAAAAATCCACATCGAGTTTAATGGTTTTTCATGCGGATAATTTCCTGTCATAGCACCGATAACATAAATTTCATGCTGAAAGGCAACTGCCTGAAAATGATGAAATTCGAAGGGGGCATCTGCGATAAACTCCCACCGATTTTGCTTTGGATAATAAGCCTCCACGGGGCGCTTTCCACGTCCTCCTAGCGCATAAAATACACCATCACAATTGACAAATGCACTTTCATGGCGTTTGGTGCCGCTATTTGGCACCTCTACAGCGCTCCAAGAACCCGTTGGGATTTGTCCCCAAAGACTAAATGAGCTGATTAATACAAATAAAGTAGCTAATTTCATATGGAATAGGTTTAGTACGAATAGTAGACATTGCCTGTTTGTTACAGGATATTAAAACTGCTAAATTTTCCTTAGATTCGTATCGTTAATTATAAGGATTATGCAAAAGAAACTAATTGGACTTGGCGTTTTACTCATAGGCACTTTGAGTATCATGTCATTACGTACACAACCTATTGAAGAGGCTCCTGCAGAAAAAACATACACACAATATTGTGCTTCGTGCCATGGTGAAAAAGTAGAGGCTTTTGTCGATCGCCAATGGAAGCATGGGAATACCAAAGCACAAATTTTAGCGAGTATTACAAATGGGTATCCTGAATTAGGCATGCCTACTTGGAAGGAGACCATTTCTGCGAAAGAAATAGAAAAGTTAGCGGATCTAATCGTGGAGAATTTGGCTGGAGTGGAACAATATAAGTTCGCCAACAAACCTACCTCGAATGTATTTCAATCCGAGGGAATGCGCGTAGAATTAGATACGATTGCTACTGGTTTTGATAGTCCATGGGGATTTGCGCAATTGCCATCGCTGGATTATTTAATTTCAGATCGATCAGGAAAACTATATTTGGTTGATCAGAAGAAACAAAAAACCGTTATAACCGGAACACCTCAAGTAATGGCGAAAGGACAAGGAGGCATGTTGGACATTGTTTTACATCCGCAATACGCAACAAACGGTTGGGTCTACATGTCTTATTCCAAATTCAAAATGGAAGGAGGAAAAACCTTAACGTCTACAGCGATCGTTCGGGGGAAAATCAAAGATAATGCTTGGGTAGAATCACAAGAAATTTTTGAAGCTTTACCGTATACGCAGACCTTCCATCATTATGGGTCCCGTTTGGCATTTGATAAAAAAGGATATTTGTTTTTCAGTGTTGGCGAGCGGGGCATGGAAAAAGTTTTCCCGCAAGCCTTAGATAATGACAATGGTAAAATTCACCGGATGTATGATGATGGTCGAATTCCTACCGATAACCCATTTGCGAAATCTGCCCATCCAAGTGTTTACTCGTATGGACAGCGCAATCCGCAAGGTTTAACATTAAATCCTACGACAGGTGCGATTTGGGAAACAGAACACGGTCCGCGTGGTGGAGATGAAATAAATATCATCCAGTCGGGCAAAAACTACGGTTGGCCTACCATCACCTATGGCATCAACTACGATGGAAAGCCAATTTCTGCTATTTCGAAGAAAGATGGCATGGAACAACCTATTTCATATTGGATTCCATCCATTGCTCCATCAGGCTTAACGTTTATTGATAGCAATAAATATCCGGCTTGGAAGGGAAATTTGATGGTAGGATCCTTGCGGTTCAATTACCTAAACCGATGTGTGATTAAAGACAATAAGGTTGTTAAACAAGAAAAGGTACTGGTAAATTTGGGGAGAATGCGCAATGTGAAAATGGGCGTTGACGGGTACTTGTATGTTGGCACCGAAAACCCAGGAATGGTTTTCCGAGTACGCCCTTAACAAAATTATATCCAAAATTTTTAAAACGCTGCTTCAAATCGTTGGATTGGAGCAGCGTTTCTTTTTCCACTAACTTGATATGTATCCAAGATTTCCCGATTCGTCGATCTTGACAAAAATCAGGAAAAGTGACATACCAATTGAGTCAAAAATGCGTTAAATTGCTAACATACAAACCCGATCATACATGTCTACTAAAATCCAACGCCACGAATTCTTAAAATCTTTGGGATTTAAAGGAGCCTCTTTATTTGCCGTTTATTGCGGTGCATCAACTTTGAGTTCTTGTGAAAATGAATCAGTAACACCGGCTTCGGCAGTTGACTTTACCCTTGATTTATCCAATGCAAGCTATTCTGCACTTAATACAGTAGGAAAATATGTCATTTTCAATAAGGTGGTTGTCGCGCGTGTGTCATCTACTAGCTTTGCGGCTGTAACTCAAATTTGTTCGCACGAGGGCAAAGCGCAGGTCATGTTCAATGGAACAAATTTCTATTGTACAGCCCATGGGGCAACATTTAGTACCACAGGTACTGCGTTATCTGTGACCAACAAACCAATTTCTTCCTATAAAACGGCTCTTTCGGGCACAACTTTACGTGTATATGCATAGGTTACTTTTAGTTTTCGGACTACTGAGTTCTTTTCAACTAGCTGCGCAAGACGACTTACTAGCGATGTTGGAAAAAGAAGATGCCCAAAAGCCAACCTACACACAGGCTACATTTAAAGCTGCTCGATTAATTAATGGACAATCGGTTGAAACGATTGCAAAGCAACACTTGAATTTTTGGATCTCCCATCGATTTGGGGCTGTAAATTCTGGATTTATTGATAATTTTTTTGGTTTGGATGAAGCGCGTATTCGCTTGGGATTGGAGTATGGAATTACAGACAATTTGTTAGTGGGTGTGGGGCGGTCTACTATTGAGAAAACATATGATACCTATGCTAAATACAAAGTGGTTCGCCAATCAAATAAAATGCCCTTTACGGTAACGGCATTTGGAAGTATCGCCAGCAATACCATGAAAACAGGCTATACGATGGAATCTGGGACGGTGATGCGTTTTTATGATAATTTACAAAGGCAGAGTTACATAGGCCAACTATTGTTTGCGCGTAAATTTTCGGATAAGCTATCCTTGCAGCTTATGCCTACGATTATTCACAATAATTTAGCGGAAAATGAGTACATCGAAAATACGCAGGCGGCGATGGGGTTTGGGGGTCGATATAAGTTGACCAATCGTTTAAGTGTTTCAGCTGAATATTATTATAACCTAGTTGAAAAAAAGGAATATGAAGAAGAATCTGGTCAAAAATATCCGTACCATAACTCCTTGGCAATAGGCTTTGACATTGAAACAGGAGGACACGTGTTTCAGTTGCATATTAGTAATTCACGCGGGATGATTGAAAAACATTTTATTGGCCAAACCTTAGGGGCATGGGAAAATGGAGACATTTTTTATGGATTCAATATTGCGCGCACATTTAGTTTCGAACCAAAAAATAAAAAATAATGAAATACCTTATCACACTTGTTTGCCTTTGCCTTGGCTGGTCGGCAAATGCCCAACTATTCACGACACAGACAGGGGAAATTTCATTTTTTTCGAAGACTCCGATGGAGGATATAGACGCGGTGAATAAGCAGGTGGGCAGCATCATAAATCCGGCTACAAATGAGGTTGCCGTGCAGATGCGGGTGACCAATTTCACCTTTCCTAACAAATTAATGCAGGAGCATTTTAATGAAAATTACTTGGAAACCGACAAATTTCCATCAGCAACCTTTAAAGGTAAAATCAAAGAATCTATTGACCTGAAGGTTGTAGGGACATATGCGGTTACGGCTTCAGGAACCGCTACAATTCATGGCGTATCGCGACCTGTGGAATTAAAAGGCACTTTAGTTTCGACAGGAAAAACACTATTGCTTACCTGTCAATTTGATATTCATTTAGATGAATATAAGATCGATATCCCCAAAATTGTATTTAAGAAAATTGCGGAGGTAATAAAAGTTAAGGGTAATATGTCGTATACCCTGCGCTGATATGAAACACCTGCTTCTTTTGGTAGTGACTTTAAGCTTGTTGGGCTGCTTGTATGATAAAAACATGCCTGTACAACCATCGGGTGATGCTGTAATTCCTAGTACAAATGCGACTTGTGACACGATAGTCATTTCCTTTGACAAGTCAGTTTGGCCGATTCTTCAATCCAATTGTGTTTCGTGCCATTCCGAAACAAATGCAAGTGCTGGCGTGGATCTTTCAAGCTATGCCAAAATAATCCCATATGTTCAGAATGGAAAACTATATGGATCCATTACGCATGCGATGGGTTACAAACCGATGCCTTCAGCAACAACCAAATTAGGCGCTTGCGAAATGACCATCATACGTACTTGGATTCGAGGTTCATATCCTGCAGGAGCAATTTTAGTCGACTTGAACCCGCTAAAGCCCGTGGATCCTGTAGTCAATATCCCTGTCATACAGCCACCCAAATTAATAACATGTAGCCCGGATACCGTTTATTTCCAGCAAAAGATTTTGCCGTTAATCGTTTCAAATTGTGCAATGAGTGGGTGCCATGATGCCATTTCTAAAAAAGATGGCGTGATTTTGACAGATTACACAAATATTATGCGGGAAGTTCGCGTAAGTAATCCTACGAGTAGTGATTTGTATAAATCGATGATTGCCACAGGTGGAGATCGCATGCCTCCAGCGGGATCATTGCCAGCAGATCAGATTAACTCTGTTTTGACTTGGATAAAGCAAGGAGCAAAAAACAACTCTTGTGATGCATCAGCAAGCAATTGTGTTACGACAAACATTAGTTTTAAAACTACTGTCCAACCGATTTTAAAGTCATCATGTGTAGGATGTCATAGCGGTGCAAAGCCTTCAGGGAATATTGATTTGTCAACGTATGCACAGGTACAAAAATATGCGGTCAATGGCAAACTATATGGTTCAATTGCCCATCAAACAGGATTCATCCCTATGCCATCCGCAAATAGTACGTTAAGTACATGCGAGGTAAGCCAAATAAAAGCATGGATTACTGCAGGCTCGCTGAATAATTAATTCCAAAATCTAGGTATTTAAACGATATGGAAGAAAACCCCGGCTCAGTTTATCAAGTACCTGATAAAAACACATGGAAATCCTAGCAAAGGAGAACTAGTTCGCTAGATTATCAAGAAACTGATAGACTTTTTCGTTTAGTTCATCGTTTACTAACGCTGCCGGGGTCTACGACCCCGGCAGCGTTTACCCAAATCATACGTCTATCGAGTCATAAACGATTACTTTCTGCCATAAATGGCTGTAATTCTTGACAAATTCGAGGTGAATGGGATGGTCTTGGTAAATTTTTTGACCAGCTTCATCGTGGAAATACATAAGCTCGGAAACGTCCCATGACGTATCGACAACCTCCCGCTTCTCAGTAGAGGCAAGTACACCAATATGCATTTTTTGAATGCTTGGGATTCCTGAGAGCGTTTTCAACCCTTTAATTAATTGACTACGATCGGAGGCATTTCCTGGATTTTTCAACCAAAAAAATACATGATGCAATAATTTGGGGTCGGCAGTGGTAGCTGATAGTGGCTGCATAGCGCCTAATAAGGGCGTTGCAGCTAAAAAAGTTCTTCGTTTCATAGCTTATAAGTTTGGCCTAAAGTTATGCAAAAATTGAATAGCTTTGGGGATGCAATTTAAAGAAGTAAGCGAATCAGAAACTACGTATACGGAATTAATGATCCCCTCGTATGCAAATTTTGGGGGTAAAGTCCATGGAGGAATCATCTTATCATTACTCGATAAAGTAGCCTACATATGCGCCTCGAAGCATAGCCATCAATATTGTGTGACAGTCGCGGTGGAGGGAGTTGAATTCAAGAGTCCGGTGGAGGTAGGTGATTTAGTTGAAATCAAGGCTTCCGTAAATTATGTGGGACGTACGACCATGATCGTAGGAATGCGTGTGGAATGTTTTAAGCCGCAAGACGGGATTATTCGGCATACCAATTCCTGCTATTTTACCATGGCTGCCAAGGATGAAACTGGAAATTTAACGGAAGTACCAGGATTAATTCTTACCAATGAGACGCAATTGAGACGATTTTGCGAAGGGAAAATCATTCGTAAAATATCTCAAGAAAAGCGTGAGATCCTTAAATCAAATTTGACAAATATTACTCGATCGGAAATGGAGGCGGATTGTAAAGAAGAAAGGTGTCAAATTAAGTAAATAGTTATCTATTAAGTCTTTAAAGCATAAATACCCCTTAACCTATGACAACTAACTTAAATTCACGCCGGGATTTTCTAAAAAATTCGGCCTTACTTACAGCAGCTGCTGCATTTCCCAATATTTTACATGGCAGATATGCCGGCGAAAAAGTTAAATTAGCCTGTATAGGTATCGGCAATCAAGGTGGATCTGATGTCATGTCTTTGTTCAACACAGGACTAGCGGAGATTGTTGCACTATGTGACGTAGACATGGGTGCTCCACAAACACTAAAAGTGCTTGAGAAATTTCCAAACGTTCCTCGCTTTCAAGACTTTCGTAAGATGTTTGATCAAATGGGGAATCAAATTGAAGCAGTAGCTATCGGGGTTCCTGATCATTCTCATTTCCCTATCACCATGATGGCGCTAGGTTTAGGCAAGCATGTGTTTGTTGAAAAACCAATGGCACGTACTTTTCAAGAGATCGAACTCATGATGGCAGCTGCCAAAAAGCATTCCAAGCTCGTTACCCAAATGGGTAACCAAGGTCACTCGGAAGCCAATTATTTCCAGTTTAAAGCATGGAAAGAAGCGGGAATTATTAAAGATGTAACCCAAATGACAGCCCACATGAACTCCCCACGTAGGTGGCATGGATGGGATCCTAAGATAAAAAGCTTTCCTCCTGCAGAGCCAATTCCTTCTACCTTGGATTGGGATATTTGGCAAGGAGTTGCCCAAACGCATGACTATCAAAAAGATTTTGTTAATGGACAATGGCGCTGCTGGTTCGATTATGGTTTAGGTGCATTGGGAGATTGGGGTGCACATATTATGGATACAGCTCATGAATTTTTGGAATTAGGTTTACCTAGTGAGATTAATATGCTACGCGCAGATGGACACAATGCCTTTTTCTATCCGATGTCATCGACCATCCAATTTAAGTTTCCAAAGCGCAAGGATATGCCAGCGATGGATATCACCTGGTACGATGGATTAAACAACATTCCACCGGTACCTGAGAATTACGGAACTACTGAACTAGACCCTAATATTCCTCCTGCAAGTAATGGTAAAATCCAACCGTCAAAACTGAACCCAGGTAAAATTATTTATGGCAAAGATCTGACTTTCAAAGGCGGATCACACGGGTCTACCCTATCCATTTTAGGTGACGCAGCCAAAGACCTAAAATTACCTGAGGTACAAAAAAGTCCTTCTAACCATTATGCTAATTTCCTTAAGGCATGTATGGGGCAAGAGCAAACGCGTTCTCGTTTTGAGATAGCTGGACCTCTAAGTCAAGTATTTGCATTAGGAGTTTTGGCCCAGCGATTAAATGCGAAATTAACATTCGACAGCAAAACGAAACAAATCACAAATAATGCGCTAGCCAACAAAATGCTAGCTGGACCTGAACCAAGAAAAGGTTGGGAACAATATTATAAAATCTAATTTCTACCGTAAATATTCGGGTAAAATTTAATTTGTCCGTTGGCACCAAAATCAACCAAACTATACCAAATAACAAGGGGGATAGAACGGTTGATTTTGATGTAACGCGGCTTCAAATCTGAATAAGCAGCCGTAACATCTAACGTATCAACGACTTTGGACTGGGGTTTCAACAAAAACCTGCCCAATTCGATAGGGCGCTCCACACGGATGCAACTATGGCTATAAAAACGCTTCTCTTTTTTAAATAATTTTTTCTCCGAGGTATCGTGTAAGTACATCCGAAATGGATTATCAAACTGAAACTTCATGATGCCCAATGTATTCCATTTACCCGAACGCTGACGTATTTCATAAGGAAAATAATTCGAGTTCAAGCGCGACCAAGGCACATTTTCAGGTGCAATCTTCTCACCTTTCGAATTAAAAATCTCTAAATGGCTGGCGTAAAAATACCGAATATTTTTGCGTATTGCTGGTACTAATTCTTCCACACTAATGCTCCGTGGAACATTCCAATACGGTGTAATGATCAAGTTTTTAACAGGACTTACCAATGTTTTTGATGGCCTTGAAACTTTACCTACCACCACACGCATCGAAATCTTTTCCGCCTGTCCATCAAAGCCACGCAAAATCGTAGATGGAATATTAACTAAAACAACGGATCTATTTTGACGTAAAGCACTTAGCCACCGGTATTCATTAACCGCTTTGATGACAAGATCCTTCTTCTCGCGTGATAAATTAACCGAATCGCGCAGTATGGCCAAAAGCCGAACAACTTCATTCGAACGATTATTTAGATTATTAGCTAATAGTCTAAAATTTGAGTTGACAAAAATAGGCTTTCGCTCAATTTGGATTGCTTGGTACCTCAGATTAGGAACTCGATTCCCATCCCGAAGATCCCTAAAAAAAGATTGGGCGATGAAATTAACACGTATTGAATCTAATGGAATTTGCCCCAATATCATCGAATCTAGCGTTTTGTGCGCATAGTCATCCTGCCGTAAAGCCATTGAAGATGCCTCATGAATTAAACTGTCTAAGGACTTCAACTCATTCATGTAGCGGGTATCCGACTGACCAAATGTGGGGAAAGCGAGCAAGCAAATGCATACTACCTTTTGAAATTGTTTCAGAATCATACACCAATTTACCTAATATTTAAGGTTTGCGTCGTATGATTACCGTATTTTGACCGTAAAATATTATCAAATTTCGACTCACTTCGCTAGAAATGCGCAATATTTAAGCGTCCAGCTGTCACCACCTTAGACTTTAGATTGGTTTGAGTGGCCACAGAGTCAAACAAAGCTGCCTTAAGCAACTTCACGCTAGGTGGCACTTTTTGACTTGCAGCATACAACGCCGCTGCTCCAGTAACATGTGCCGCAGACAGCGAAGTACCCGAATAGGCGGCATAGGATGATGTTGCTAACTTGGAAGGCACAGTTGTAAAGATACCTACACCTGGCGCAACAAGATCCACCGATTTAGTTCCAAAACTAGAAAAAGAGGCTATTGACCCATTTGTAGTTGATGATGCAACAGAAACAACATTTGATAATGCAAAACTTGCAGGATAAAAAGGAGTAAACTCCAGGCTTGACGCATTGTTACCCGCAGCAGTCACAAACAAAATATTCGTCTTTCCTGCAAGATCAATAGCCTGATATAAACCCTGTGAATAGGTGTTAGCTCCCCAAGAGGCATTTATGGCGACCAAATTAATACCTTGACTCAATTTCAACTCAATCAGATAACTGATGGCCTTGATTGCATTTGAAATAGTGCCGCCTTGGCTTCCTAAAATCTTAATGGGTATCATTGTTACTTGCCAATTAACCCCCACAATTCCCTTGGCATTTCCACCTACCGCTCCAATTACCCCGGCAACCTGTGTTCCATGTAAATCTATCAAGCCATCAAAAACAGAGTTATCATTTGCATCAAAATCCCACCCATTCAAGTCATCAACAAAACCATTCCGATCGTCATCTATTTTATTTATCGGGTCCTTTGAATTAATCCAAATGTTATTTTTTAAATCTTCGTGTTCAACCATAACACCCGCATCTAAAATGGCAACACATATTTTCTTTGATCCTGTATTACCATTGGACCACGCATTCGCTGCATTTATACCAAATTCCCCGCTCAAATTCCAAAGCGAATCATTCTTAAGATATGGATCATCGCTAATAGATGCTGGTTGAATAACAAAATTGGGTTCAATGAATTCTAATTCTTTAATTTCCTTCCCCTTAACTAACGCCTCATTCATTTTTTGAGGAATATTCAACACGTAAATTCCTGTACTATCTCCATAAACTTTCATTGCTTTTGTATGAATAAATTCAGCCACGGAAGCAGACAAAGCAGAAAAAATTGAATCTCTTTTACTTACTGTAACAACCGAGCGGAACTTAAGCAATACCTGATCAGGAACAAATTGTCCTTGAATCAAAAATGTATCTACCGGCGAAACAATTGGATTGGTTTTGTTCAACATGGGAACCTCTGTGAAATTTAATTCACTGCATGAAATCGCAATAATCGAGACGAGTAATATGCACAAATTTTTCATAGAGAATGGGAGATTTTGTCAGCAAACAAAATAACCTCCAATTAGCCTCCAACGCAAATCGAATATGTACCTAAATCCTAAAATTTGGGATTTTAGTACAAGAAAAATTAGTTGCACTTTCGTTTATACGAAGCGGCCGTTTCGCCTGCCACCTTTTTAAAGGAACGTGAAAAATAGGATAAACTCTCAAAGCCTGATTCAAAGCAAGATTCGCTTACATTTTTACCTTGCAACAATAATTTTTTGGCATAGTTAATCCGAAATTGATTTACAAAATCTGTGTAGGTTAAGTGCGTGGCATTTTTGAAATAACGACAAAATGCAGGCACCGACAAACTAACATAATCAGCTACTAAACGGGTATTGATGGGTTCCAAAAAATGTTCCTCCACATATTGATATACGCGATGAATCCGCTCTTGCTTCTTTAAGACCAACGCATTGGCAACTGGTCGAGCACCCAATTCCATGAATTCTGTACTTGCTGCCAAATATTCAAATATGCGCATCAGCTCAATAAACTGACTAAATCGATCCAAATGCTGCAATTGCTTTAAGCGCTCTCCTGCCACACGTTTCGTTTCTCCTGAAAATGCGAGCCCGTTTTTTGCTCGACGTATTAAGCCGACAATTTGCCCCAATTCTGGAATACGCGTTAAGCCTTGGTCAAAGTAATCAGCCGGAAATTGAATTACGACGGTTTCTACCTTGGATTTAACTCCGTAATCAAAGTTCAAATGTGGTATATAGGATCCAATCAGGGCTAAATCGCATCCTTCATAAGTCTCCAAATGCTCCCCAATGTGCCGAATCCCCTTTTCGGCCTCTACATAGACAAGCTCAATCTCTGGATGGAAATGCCAATAAAAAACTTCATTTAAATTAGGAGTCAACAAAAAACGAAACGAACTATCCGCATCGGGTTGAATCGATTCTAATGCTA
>JACCDL011375515.1_pt1 | contig 21797 bp, 24 predicted proteins | sample 7441931 | NCBI WGS metagenome assembly JACCDL01 (sample SAMN15323437, study PRJNA562643) | freshwater metagenome | isolation source: river surface water | place: USA:Blue River Watershed | collected 2017-08-16 | reverse complement strand
CAAGTTGTTAACCCATCAACTCTCGTGGTTCCCAATGGGGATGATGGCGCAATATTTACCGCCACAGATTCAAATGTAGTGATTGCTACCGATATGGCGGTTGAGGATGTTCACTTTCGATTGAACTGGAGCTCTGCTCGCGAGATTGGTCAGAAAATCACAGTTGCTAACCTGGCTGATATCTGCGCGATGGGCGGATGGCCACAATATCTATTGGTTTCAGTTGGTTTTCCAAAATCCTTTGTAGGGGATTTAGAAGAATTGGCACAGGGTATTTGTGATGAAGCGAAAAAAGTTGGCGCTAAGGTCATTGGTGGAGATCTGTCATCCTCAGACAAGTTAGTGATTTCAATAACCGCCGTTGGTTTTTCTGAACGAATTATTCAAAGATCGGGTGCGCAAGTCGGAGATTTGGTTCAAATATCGCATCTGCCGGGCTGGTCTGCGGCTGGCTTAATGCTCTTGCAGAAAGGTAATCTCAATTCACCAGATGCAGAGAAAGCTTTATCTGCCCATCGGGCACCTGAGATTGATTACCAAAAGTACCGAGAGTCTTTTGCTGCGCTTAATTGTGCAACGGATACAAGCGATGGATTGCTGATTGATGCTCAAAACCTTGCAGAGGCTAGTGATTGTCTACTCGCTCTTGATTCCAGGGCTTTAGAAGAGATTTCCGGATATGGAGAATTGGCAGAGCTAGCCAAGAAGCTTTCCGTAGATGTAATGGATTGGTTGCTGCGTGGCGGAGAGGATCATGCCCTGCTTGTAACTTCAAAAAATCCAATACCTGAATTCTTTGTTATCGGAAAAGTAGTTGAGGGCTCTGGCGTCAGCCTAGATGGCAAATTAATCGGGCAGCAGGAAACTGGTTTTCAACATCAATGGTGATGGTGGAGTAAAGGGTTTAAATTAACGCGCAACCTTGCCGGCTTTTAGGCAAGAGGTGCAGACGTTTTGACGCTTTGTGTAGCCATTTACCAAGGTGCGGATGCGCTGGATATTTGGGTTCCAGCGGCGACGGGTACGACGGTTTGAGTGTGACACGTTATTGCCGAAGCTTGGCCCTTTGCCACAGATATCGCATACAGATGCCACGTTCGTACTCCTTGAAACTTAGATTTGACCTTTGGTTACTGCAGCCAGTGATTACTTCAACCAGCGGGCGCAAGAGTAGCCGCAAAGCCCACCTACACGCCAATCTGCCTCAAACGGCCCCGATGTGAACGGGAATTGAGGGGCTATCCGAGAGAATGAAGCATGGCAGCTTTGGATTCACGGTTGGTCTCGATAGTTGGGGACAAGACCGCCAAAGTATTGGCTGAGCAGCTAGGACTCCATTCGGTAGGAGATCTATTGCGGCACTACCCGCGACGCTATGTTGTTCGAGGCGAACTGACCGACATCCAATCATTGGTGGAAGGTGAAGAGGTAACAATCTTTGCCAAAGTGGAAAGCACCAAGGTGCGGAGAATCCCTGGGCGAAAAGGGGTAATTGTCGAAACTGTGGTGACTGATGGACGGGCGAAATTGATCTTAACTTTCTTTAATCAGGCGTGGCGAGAAAAAGATTTACGGGAAGGTCGCCAGGGTTTATTTGCAGGAAAGGTGGGAATCTTCAAGGGCAAGCGTCAACTTTCACATCCTGATTACCTTCTAATTCCAGAGGGAGATGATGTTGATTCGGCGATCGGTGATTTTGCTGGAAGATATCTGCCGGTTTATCCCGCAACAGCGAAACTGCCTTCATGGAAGATCGCGCAATGTGTACGGCTCGCACTTTCAGCTTTAGAAACTTTGCCTGAATATGTTCCGCAAGAGTTTTTGAAAGAGTTGGGTTACCCAGATTTTGTTACCGCGTTGCATGAGGTACATGAGCCAACTAGTGCAGAGGCCGCAGAGTTAGCAAAACAGAGATTAACCTTTGATGAAGCTTTGTTGATGCAATTGTTTCTAGCGCTGCGCCGCATAGAGTTGCGGGCTGCTACAACGAAGCAACGAGCGCCGCGGAAAGATGGACTACTAACCGCTTTTGATGCTCGCATGCCCTTTGATCTAACCCCAGGACAGCAGCAGGTGTGGCGCGAGATTGTTGAAGATTTATCCGGCAATCATCCTATGTATCGATTGTTGCAGGGTGATGTTGGTTCCGGAAAAACAATTGTGGCACTTCGGGCGATGTTGGCGGTGGTTGATTCTGGTGGGCAAGCTGCTCTATTGGCTCCAACAGAGGTTTTGGCGCAGCAACACTTTCAGAACTTTCGCCGACTTCTGGGGGATTTAGCCGAGGGTGGAATGCTCGGCGGTAATGCGGTTGGAACACAGATTGGTTTACTCACCGGCTCGATGACACAAGCCGACAAACGTTCCATGCAATCAGCTATTGCTTCTGGTGAAATCGGAATAGTTGTTGGCACCCATGCTCTTTTGAGCGAAAGTGTTGAATTTGCTGATTTGGGTTTAGTTGTAGTTGATGAACAGCACCGCTTCGGCGTCGAACAACGTGATGCACTTCGTGGGAAAGCGTCGCAACCTCCTCATGTTTTGGTTATGACCGCAACCCCAATTCCAAGAACTGTGGCTATGACTATTTTTGGTGATTTAGATGTTTCAACATTACGAGAGTTGCCTCTGGGCAGGTCACCAATCACTACACATGTCGTTTCTGCTATTTCGAAACCACAGCACTTGCAACGTGCTTGGAGTCGAGCACTGGAGGAGATTAGGCAGGGGCATCAGGTTTATATCGTTGCACCTCGAATATCTGCTAATGATGACTCTGACCTACAACGATTTGGTTTAACCGCAGATGAGCTAGCACTTGCTCGAAAGCTTTCTGATGAAACAGAAAAAACCGTGAACCTACCCATGCACTCAGTAGAGGAACTTTTCCCGGAGTTGCAAGACGGTGCATTAAAAGGGGTGCGAGTTTCTATGTTGCACGGCCGGCTAAAAAGCGAGGAAAAAGAAGCGGTAATGAATCGATTCGCGAAAGGTGATATTGACGCGCTGGTTACCACCACAGTCATTGAGGTTGGCGTTGATGTTCCAAATGCATCCATGATGATCATCATGGATGCTGATCGATTTGGTGTCTCTCAACTTCACCAGCTACGTGGTCGAGTAGGTCGCGGAACAACTCCGGGACTTTGCTTATTGGTGACAAATGCCGACGAGGAATCTCTTGCCATGCAACGCCTACAAGCGGTAGCGGCAACTACCGATGGCTTTGAGTTAAGCCGACTTGACCTAGAGCAACGCAGGGAGGGTGATGTCCTCGGAGCAGCGCAATCGGGCGCACGCTCTCATCTTCGACTGTTAAGGGTTATTCGAGATGAGGAGTTAATTGTGAAAGCGAGGGAAGTGGCTGAGAGAATTACCGCTGCCGATCCTTCCCTGAAAAAGTTTGCGCAGCTGCAGGTTGAAATTGATAAGTTGCGCCAAGAAGAGCGGGCCTCGTATTTGGAGAAAAGATAAATGAGAATCATTGCCGGACTGGGTAAGGGAAGAAATCTATATTCACCCATTGGTAATACCCGTCCAACTTCTGATCGAGCTCGCGAGGCGTTGTTCTCAACTTTAGAGTCTGAGTTCGGATCAATTAATGATTTAACCTTTTTGGATTTGTACTGTGGCTCAGGTGCTGTAGGTGCCGAAGCCATATCTCGCGGCGCTGCAATTGTTTATGCAGTTGATAATGATGAAAAAGCAACCGCAGTTGCTAGACAAAACTTGGAGTTACTTAGCAATCTACCTGGGATCGGAACTCACTCGGTCATAACCATGTCTGCAGGCAAATTTCTAGAAAAGGGTGCGGAGCTGGCCTTTGATGTTGTGTTTGTAGATCCGCCATACGAATTACCAAATAATGAAATTGAGAAGATAATGGAGTCCTTGGTTCGAAATGGATTTCTAAAACCATCATCAGTTATTGCTATCGAGCGAGACTCAAAATCTAAGCCCATAAATTGGCCTGCTGGATTACACGAGGTCAAGGTAAGAAAATATGGCGCAGCAACCATTTTTTACGCGGAACCGCTCACTTAAGTTTTGGGTCGTGTTAGCGTTACCTCGTGAAAAAAGCGGTTTGCCCCGGATCCTTTGATCCCATCACAAATGGCCATTTGGATGTAATCGAACGAGCTAGCGGTCTATTTGATGAGGTAGTGATTGCAGTTCTGGTTAATAACAGCAAAACTGGACTGTTCTCAATTCAAGAGCGCGTCGAAATGATTTCAGATGCAATAAAGCACCTAAAAAATGTAAAGGTTGATACCTGGAGTGGTTTGTTGGTTGATTACTGCCGCGAAAATAACATTGCAGCAATCGTTAAGGGATTGAGAGCTGTGAGTGACTTTGATTATGAACTTCAGATGGCGCAGATGAATCTGCAACTTAAGGGTGTTGATACCTTGCTCATGGCCACTAAACCCGCTTATTCCTTTTTGTCCTCCTCGCTGGTGCGTGAAATTGCGCGCTATGGTGGAGATGTGTCTAATCTTGTCCCAGCAGGCGTACTAAAACGCCTGGCCGAAAAGGCATAAAGGAGATTGACCATGGAAGCTATTGAGAAACTCCAATCCGCCATAACAATGGTCAACGAGGCGCGAGCTGTGCCATTGTCCGCTTCTTGCGTCGTACACCGCGGTGAGTTGTTGAGTATTCTCGAGGAGATCAATCAAGCGCTCCCAGCTGATTTGGCAAATGCCAAAAAATTGTTGGCAAATAGAGAAAACATTGTTGAAGAGGGCAGACAAAGTGCCGAGCAGTTAATCTCTCACGCCCGTGAAGAGGTAGCACGAATGGTCGAGCAGACCGCAATCGTTGCAGCTGCGCGTGAAGAGTCAGCGCGCTTAATTGAAGAAGCGCATCTAAAGGTAGAGCAAGAGCGCGAAGAAGTTGATGCTTATATTGATTCTCGACTAGCTACACTCGAAGTTATATTGAATAAAACGCTCGAAGCTGTTAATCGTGGTCGTGAACGTTTAGCGGGAGCAAGTGACAAGGATGTCCTCTCTCAGCTTGCAGATTAATCAGAGAGTCAGATGAACTCCAAAGCACAATCCCCATTCAAGGTTAATCTGCATGAGCTACCAAGACGTGCAGGGGAGATGCGCGAGTACGCATTTTCCTTTCCAGCCACAGAACCAATCGGGGTACCGCTCCTACAGATAACCGCCGGAACAAATATCTCCCTCGCCTTCAAAGCAGAGTCGGTGGATGATGGGGTTTTGATTACCGGTCAGGTTAAATCTCATGCGACAGGTGAATGCGGTCGTTGTCTAGATCCAATTGATTTAGAAATCGATCAGAGGTTTCAGGAGCTTTACCTATATGCCAGCAGAAAGTCAGACAACCCAGAGGAAGATGATGAGTTGTTTGTACTGGATGGCGATGATGCAGATTTGGAGATTGCCATCAGAGATGCGGTAATTCTCTCAATGCCAGTGAATCCCGTCTGCGCTCAAGATTGTGAAGGGCTATGCCCTCAATGCGGTGAGAAATGGGTGGAGCTTCCAGAGGACCATGCGCATGAGGTGGCTGACCCACGTTGGAGCGGGTTGGCTGGCTGGAACCCAGGCTCAGGCCCACAAGAATAGGAATACTGAGTATTGATTTGGCAAACCTCCCTAGCCTGGGAGATACTTGCCCGCCCATACGGGTGCCAGGAAGCTTTCTAAAAGCTGAACGAGAATTTAAGGAGAACCGCCGTGCCATTACCCAAGCGAAAGATGTCCCGCTCGCGCACACGTTCTCGTCGTAGTCAGTGGAAGGCAACTCCAGCTGCGACCTCAAACTGCAGTCAGTGTCAGCAACCAAAGTTGCAGCACACCGCATGTCCAACCTGCGGCACATATAACCGTCGTCAAGTTCTAGAGGTTTAATCCTGACTCTGGCTTTAACCGAAAAGCTCGGAGTTTCGGTAAGTCCAGAGCTTCTTAATCTCGCGCTAACTCATCGCTCATTTGCTTACGAGTTTGGCGGACTGCCAACAAATGAACGATTAGAGTTTTTGGGCGACAGCGTTTTGGGTTTAATCATCACCGAAGCTTTGTATGAGCGATTCCCAGATTTAGATGAATCCAGACTTTCTCCGTTGCGTTCCGGAATTGTGAATATGCGGGCATTGGCCGCTATCGCACGTGAGCTGCAGCTTGGCTCTGCATTGAAAATCGGAAAAGGTGAAGAGGTAACAGGCGGCAGGGATAAGAACTCGATTTTGGCTGATGCACTGGAGGCTTTAGTCGGAGCTGTTTATCTAGATCATGGTTTTGCCACAACAACAAAAGTAGTCATGAAGTTAATGGAGCCAGCAATTGAAGAGGCGGTAACTCGTGGAGCTGGCCTTGATGGCAAGACCGCTCTTCAGGAGATTGTTGCTGCATCAGGTTGGTTGCCGCCAGAGTACAAGGTAACTGAATCTGGTCCCGATCACGATAAGGATTTTGTTGCGGTAGCTGTTGTTAATGGCGTTACTTATAAATCAGGTCATGGCAAAAGCAAACGAGAAGCTGAGCAGGTTGCAGCCCGTCTTGCGTATGAAGAGATTACTCAAACACCAACAATCTAAACCTCCACAAACTACCAATGCCAGAGTTACCAGAGGTTGAAACCGTACGCAGAGGTCTTGAACCCTGGGTAAAAGGCAAGAAGTTAAAAAGAATTGAATTAGTCCATAAAGGTGGAAATAGAGCATCTACTTTTGCGCCCATCAGTGCAGTAGAAGGTGCAAAAATCATCGACTTAAAGCGACGTGGGAAATTTCTTTGGTTTCAATTAAACCGCGAGCTAGCCCTGGTTGCTCATCTTGGAATGAGTGGGCAGTTTTTGATTCAGCCTAAAAGTGCAGATGACGAAAAGCACTTAAGGGTGAGAATAGATTGCGGCGATAGCAAAAAGGAGATCAGATTTATTGATCAACGAACCTTTGGTTGGGTAGCAATTGATGATTTGGTAGAGGAAGATGGAGAGAAAATACCGCGCTCATTTTCCCGAATTGCGCCCGACATCTTCGATCCTAAGTTTGATGCCAAAAGATTTATTCAGAAGATATCCAACAAGAAGAGCGCCATTAAGCGAGTTCTTTTAGATCAGACGGTGATGAGCGGTGTGGGAAACATCTATGCTGACGAGGCTTTGTGGCGGGCCAAGATTCATCCCGAACGAATGGCCAACACTCTCTCTGAAGATGAATCAAAAGCTTTACTCGCTGCGATTAAGAGGGTTATGTCAAAGGCTTTGAAACAAGGCGGTACAAGTTTTGACGCTCTCTACATAAATGTGAATGGCGAAAGCGGGTACTTTGCAGTTGAACTTGAGGCTTATGGTCAGGAGGATGAGCCATGCTCGAGATGCGGCACCTTAATTCGTCGTATTGTCTTTGGTAATCGCTCCTCACATTTTTGCCCTAACTGCCAGAAAAATCTCAAAAAATCCCTCGGTAAGCGGGGTTAAAAGCCAAGCTGGCTCTGTGCCACCCGATAGGTTCTGCCTGTGTATTTGAAGAGCATGACCCTGAAGGGCTTTAAGTCCTTCGCCTCACCCACCACGCTCAAATTTGAACCAGGTATCACCTGTGTGGTCGGTCCTAATGGTTCGGGTAAGAGCAATGTGGTTGATGCTTTGTCCTGGGTTATGGGTGAACAGGGAGCAAAGAGTTTGCGCGGCGGCAAGATGGAGGATGTCATCTTTGCCGGAACATCAGGGCGCGCTCCTTTAGGTCGTGCTGAAGTTTCGGTAACCATCGACAATACCGACGGCGCCCTTCCAATTGATTTTACTGAGGTAACCATCTCCAGAACTTTGTTTAGAAATGGACAGAGTGATTACCAAATAAATGGTGAATCAGCCCGCTTACTCGATATTCAAGAGCTGCTAAGTGATAGCGGAATTGGTCGCGAGATGCATGTGATTGTTGGACAGGGACAGCTTGATGCGATCCTGACCGCAAACCCAGAAGAGCGTCGCGGCTTTATCGAAGAAGCAGCGGGAATTCTCAAGCATCGCAAACGTAAAGAAAAAGCCTTAAGGAAATTGGATTCGATGCAGGGCAACATGGCCCGAGTGCAAGATTTAACCAATGAGTTGCGCCGTCAACTTCGACCACTTGGCAAACAGGCAGAGGTCGCGAGAAAAGCAGCGGTTATTCAAGCCGATGTTCGTGATGCCAAGCTTCGCATCTTGGCTGATGATTTGATTGCATTTAAATCAACCTTGACCTCCGAGGTTGCAGATGAAACAGCGTTACGTGAGCGGCGTTCGATAGTTGAGCAAGAGCTAGATAAGTTGCGCAATCGTGAGGTGGAGTTAGATCGCACCGCGAGCGTTGAAGGACCTCAACTCAACGCCGCTCAGGACAATTACTACAACTTGACCGCACAACGGGAGAAACTGCGTGGTACGCAAAACCTCGCTTCAGAACGGGCGAGATTTTTGGCAGAAGAGGCGGAAGAGGCCCGCGCACTAGGACGAGATCCAGAGGCGCTTGATGCAGAGGCACAAGGCTTGCGTCAGGAAGAAAGTGTTTTACAAAACTCACTTGATAAAGCACGAACTGAACTAAACACCGCAACTGCAAGTGTTGCTGATTTAGAGTCCCGGTTGAAAAATGAAGATGATCGTGTTGCAGCGGCCCAGAGAGCTATCGCTGATTATCGTGAAGGAACCGCCAGACAAGAAGGCCACATCAAGAGTTTGCAATCACGCATCGATGGAACTAAATCTGAGATTTCCCGTCTCGAAAAAGCTTTGTCTGAGGCAAATTCTCGAGTTGACGAGGCCAAGCGTGAGTTTGCCAGATTAGAAAGCGAGGTCGCCGGTTTGGATGCTGGCGAACTAGGCCTTGATGCAGAGTTTGAAAAATCCAAACAGGTTTTGAATGGCTCAAAATCAGTTCTCGAAAAGTTACAAAGCGATTTATCACGTGCGGAGCGCGAAAAGAGCGCCGCAGAAGCAAAGGTGGATGCACTTCGTCAAGCAACACTTCACAAAGATGGTAGCGGTGCATTACTAACTAATACCCGCGGCATTGAGATTCGTGGCAGCGTTGCATCTCTAATTACCGTTGAACCTGGTTGGGAGAGTGCGGTATCTGCGGCCCTTGGTTCTATGGCAAATGCTTTAGTGGTTCAAGATGCTTCTCAAGCTATCTCTGCACTCACCTTCTTGAAATCTGAATCAGCGGGTAATGCCGATATCTTGTTTGTTAATGATGTCGATGGGGCTGAAGAGTCGCAAGCCGGCTCTGGTTACACATCTCTAGCTAGCAAGGTTAGCTCTGCGACATTGAGCAACATCATCCCTAGATTGCTGGCAGGTTATGTTGCAGCAGACTCACTAAATCAAGCTCAAGAGATTATCCGCTCAAATAAATCTCTAATTGCAGTTACCCGTGATGGAGATTTAGTTGGCAGAGGACGAGCGAGCGGTGGATCTTCGGCCAAATCTTCTTTGATTGAGATTACTGCGATGATTGAAAAGAGCGAGATTGATTTACAGAAATTCTCACATGAGTGTGATCGAATAAAGTTTGAAATTTCGACCGCTGAAAACAAAGTTCGAAGTGATCAGGCCCATTACGATCAGGCATTAGCTAAGTTGAATGAATCTGATGCTGCGATGGCGGGATTAGCCGAGCAACTAGGGGCGGCAGGCCAGAGCGTGAAGGGCAGTACCGCTGAGGTAGAGCGGTTGTCTGGTTCCATCAATGAGTTGCAAACAACAGTACGGGCTGATGAAGCAGAGTTGGTTGTAGCGCAAAACGAGTTTGGCAAGAGCGAAGAACCTCAGGAACCCAATCTGGCTCAACTAGAAAATCTTCGGGCTGCTGTTGCTACCGCTAGAGCGGTAGAGGTTGAAGCCCGACTTGGATTACGTACTAGTGAGGAGCGGGTTGCCGCTATTTCTCAAAGAGCAGCTGCTCTCGAACAAGCTGCGCGCAATGAGAGAGAAGCTGCGAGCAAGAGCATCGCAAGACGTGAAGCACGTGCCAGAGGGGCGGTCACCGCTCAAGCCATCGCAGATGCGGCATACGAAGCTTTGATTCAAATCGAAAACTCAATCTCACGGGCCAACGCTGAGCGAGAAAGACTGGAAGTGTCACGCTCTAATCGCGATGGTGAGATTTTGGCAATACGCGCACAGGTTAGAGAGTTAACTATCGAGTTAGATCAACTAACTTCAAGTGTCCATAGAGATGAGATTGCACGGGCTGAACAACGGTTAAGAATTGAACAGCTGGAAAGCAAGGCAATGGAGGAGTTTGGTGTCGATGCACAGACACTGTTTAGTGAGTATGGTCCAGATAAGGATGTCCCAACTTTTGTTGAAGATGAAGTAGGAGATCTGATTCAAGGTGATTTCATCCCATATGTCCGTGAGCAGCAAGAAAAGCGCTTAGCAACTGCGGAACGCTCTTTGGCTCTGCTTGGAAAGATTAATCCATTAGCTTTGGAGGAGTACTCATCTCTCGAGGAGCGATTGAAGTACCTTGCTGAGCAGTTAGAGGATCTCAAAAAATCAAAGAAAGATTTGTTGGACATCATCAAAGAGGTTGATGACAAGGTTCAGGAGATTTTTGAAGAGGCCTACCGAGATACGGCTAGAGAGTTTGAGAAGATTTTTGCCCGCTTGTTCCCTGGCGGCGAAGGACGTTTGGTCCTAACTGATCCAAGTGACATGCTCAATTCCGGAGTTGATGTAGAGGCGAGACCACCTGGAAAACGAATTAAGAGGCTTTCGCTACTCTCGGGTGGAGAGCGATCCTTGACCGCGGTTGCGTTGCTTGTTGCGATTTTTAAAGCGCGCCCAAGCCCGTTCTATGTAATGGATGAGGTTGAAGCAGCGCTGGATGATGCAAACTTAGGTCGTTTGCTTGGTGTGCTTGAAGAGTTAAGAAAAGATTCGCAGCTCATCATCATTACCCACCAAAAACGCACTATGGAGATTGGTGATGCCTTGTACGGAGTGACCATGCGTGGTGATGGTGTCTCGGAAGTGATCTCACAACGTTTGCGTGAGAATGAAACTGAATCCGTCTAACAATGGGATTGTTTGGCTCTTTTCTCTCTAAATTTTCTCGTAACCGCGCCTCAATCGAGGACATCGAAGAGTTTCGCAAGATTCTTATTGAATCTGATTTAGGCGCATCTGTCGCGGAGGAGATTGTAGATTTAGTAAAAAAGGAAAAGGCGGAAAATCTAGAGTCAGCAGTAACAGCACGCATCAAATCTTTTTTATCCTCTGAGTCTCGAGAGCTGAATTTGCAAGCCGGGGGCTTGACCACTGTTCTAGTTGTTGGGGTTAATGGGACTGGCAAAACCACCAGTACCGCGAAATTGGCAAATCTGCTGACCTCTTCAGGCAAGAAGGTGCTTTTGGTTGCAGCAGATACTTTTCGCGCCGCTGCAGTTGATCAATTGATGACTTGGGGTCAACGTATTGATGTAGATGTTGTTAGGGGAGCGGAGAACTCAGACCCCGCCGCGGTTTGTTTTGATGGTGCCACCAAAGCAAAAAATGAAGGTTACGATGTTTTGCTAATCGATACTGCGGGCAGATTGCACACCAAAAGCAATCTGATGGATGAATTGGGCAAAGTCCGTCGTGTAATAGAGAAAGTGACTCCAGTAAATGAGGTTTTGTTTGTGTTGGATGGAACAACGGGGCAAAATGGAATTGCACAAGCTCGGGTTTTCTCTGAAAGCGTTGCGCTAACTGGAATGATTGTTACTAAGGTGGACGGCTCCACCAAGGGCGGTATCGCTCTGGCGACGGAGCGAGAGTTAGGTCTTCCTTTGAAGTATGTAGGGGTTGGTGAGGGGGTGGCGGATTTGAAAGCTTTTGATCCCGATTCCTACATCTCAGAGCTCCTGAGCTGATTTTTAACAGTTTTGTAACAAGCCCCGCATAACTGTCACTAAATTGAAACCTGACTGAGGCCAGGACTGTAATACGGCAAGGGCACCCTCCTCCCATTCTCAACGCAGAGAACTACCGACTAATTGGTATTGGGAGATTGCAATGGATCAAGTAGTAGTTAATGCCGGCGATACCGCCTGGGTTTTAGCTAGCTCTGCTCTAGTCCTATTGATGACACCGGGCTTGGCATTTTTCTACGGTGGAATGGTCAGGGCAAAGAGCGCGCTAAACATGATGATGATGTCGATGGTAACTATCGGAGTAGTCAGCGTGCTGTGGGTAATTTACGGATTTAAATTAGCTTTTGGTTATGAAGCAAATTCACAATGGTACGGTTCATTTTCACTCTCTGGACTGGGTGATGTCGTTAATGAATTGACCAATAACGGTGGGGTTTATCCCATTCCTTTATTGGTATTTGCCGCTTTCCAATTGATGTTTGCGGTAATCACTCCGGCGTTGATTTCTGGTGCGATAGCAGATCGCACTAAATTTATGTCTTGGATTGTTTTTGTAGCCATTTGGGTTACGGTGGTTTATTTCCCTGTTGCGCACTGGGTATTCGCCTTTGGTAACAAGGTTGGCGACACCGTTACCGGAGCTGGATTCCTTGCCGCCCGTGGTGTGCAGGATTTTGCTGGTGGTACCGCAGTACATATCAACGCCGGTGCTGCTGCGTTAGCGTTAACAATTGTTTTGGGTCGCCGTATCGGATGGCAAAAGAGTCCAATGCGACCACACTCATTGCCGTTGGTGTTGCTTGGCGCCGGATTGCTTTGGTTTGGCTGGTTTGGATTCAATGCTGGTTCGGCTCTTGGTGCAAACAACATTGCGGGATTAGCTTTCATAAACACCCAAGTTGCAACCGCTGGCGCATTACTGGGCTGGATTCTTACTGAAAAGGTACGTGATGGCCATCCAACCACCCTCGGTGCCGCATCAGGTGCGGTTGCTGGTTTAGTTGCAATTACACCAGCTTGCGCCTTCGTAGCTCCATGGGCCGCAGTTGTAATTGGCTTCATTGCTGGAGTGATTTGTGCTCTTGCAGTCGGCTTGAAGTACAAGTTCGGCTATGACGACGCCCTTGATGTTGTTGGTGTGCACCTCGTTGGGGGAATCATCGGCAGTTTGGCGATCGGTTTCTTCGGTTCCAGTGCGGTGAACTCACTTGGCTTAGATGGCATTTTCTACGGTGGCGGTGCAGCTTTGTTAGTGAAGCAGGCGCTCGGCGTGGGATTGGTCTTTGCATACTCATTTGTTGCAACACTGATAATCGGATACCTAATTGAAAAAACCATTGGTTTCCGAGTGCAAGGCGATAAGGAGTTGATTGGCGTGGATCAAACTGAGCATGCTGAAAGCGCCTACGAACTTGGTGGAATTCTCAAGGGAGGTCGTTAATAGTGAAACTCATAACTGCGATTATCAAGCCAGGAAAGTTTGATGAAGTGAAAACCGCTCTGCGCCAGGCTGGCGTGAAAGGCATGACAGTCTCTGAAGTCTCAGGAGTTGGTCGCCAAGGCGGACATGTAGAGATCTACCGCGGAGCGGAGTATCCAATAGATCTAATTCAAAAGGTGCGTCTTGAAATCCTTGCGGAGGATAGAGAGGTTGAAGCGCTAATTGATGTGATTGTGAAGACCGCCTCTACAGGGTCAATTGGAGATGGAAAGGTTTGGACTACAACGGTAGAAAATGTTGTTCGAGTTCGGACTGGCGAAAAAGGTGAGACCGCAATTTAGTCTCAAGTAGTCATCTGGAAAGTGGGCGCAGAGCCAAATTCTGCGCCCATTTTTCTTAGCTAGCCGGCTTTAGTAGGCTTGCCGACATGTTTGAGTCGCTCAGCAACAAATTCTCCGAAGTCTTTGGAGCTTTGCGAAATAAGGGTCGAATCACAGAATCTGATATCGATGAGGCATCTCAAGAGCTCCGCACCGCTTTATTGGAGGCGGATGTAGCGCTATCTGTAGTTGAAACCTTTGTACAACGGGTCAAAGAAAAATCACTGGCCGCACTTCCAGATTTAAGAAAATCTACCAATCAATCCCAAGAGATTTACTCGATTATCAACGCGGAGTTAATCGAAATTTTAGGTGGGGCGGCTCGGCGCATTCGATTCGCAAAGAATCCTCCTACGGTAATAATGCTGTCTGGTCTGCAAGGTTCAGGAAAGACCACTCTCGCCGGTAAGTTGGCGAGTTTCTTGAAGGAGGATGGAAATACACCGCTATTAGTGGCGGCGGATCTGCAAAGACCAAATGCAGTTACTCAACTATCAGTATTGGCTGAATCATTAAAGGTTCCAGTTTTCGCCCCGGAGCCCGGAAATGGCGTTGGCAATCCGGTAAAGGTTTCCCGGGATGCAATTACCTTCGCTAAGGAAAAGCTATATAACGTTGTAATCATTGACACTGCGGGGCGACTTGGTGTTGATGAAGAACTCATGAATCAAGCCCGTGAAATCAAGGCTGCGGTTAATCCGGATGAGACCCTGTTTGTTGTTGATGCAATGATTGGTCAAGATGCTGTACGTACCGCGCAGGCTTTTGAATCAGGCGTTGGTTTTGATGGGGTCGTACTCACAAAGATGGATGGCGATGCAAAAGGTGGTGCGGCACTATCTATCGCTGAGATTTCTGGTAAACCCATTCTCTTTGTGTCCAATGGGGAAAAACTTTCCGATTTTGATTACTTCTATCCGGATCGCATGGCTTCAAGAATTTTGGGCATGGGCGATATCCAAACCTTGGCTGAGCAAGCTAAAAAGGCGATTGATGAAGACAGCGCTAAAAGACTTGAAGAGAAGTTTGTATCTGGAGAGGATTTCACTCTCGAAGATTTTCTTGAACAATTGCAGGCAATGAAGAAAATGGGCTCGATGACCAAGTTATTGGGTATGTTGCCGGGAGCAAATAACGCCGCCATGAAAAAGCAGATTGACTCACTTGATGACAAAGAGTTGGTGCGCACCCAAGCAATAGTGCAATCGATGACTCCACAAGAGCGACAAGATCCAAAATTGTTAAATGGTTCGAGACGGGCACGAATTGCCAAAGGAAGCGGCAGAACTGTTACAGAGGTTAACTCTTTAGTAGATCGTTTTGCAGCGGCACAAAAGATGATGAAGCAAATGCGATCTGGTGGCGGCATGCCTAAGGGGATGGCTTTGCCTCCAGGAATGGCTTTGCCGGCTGGCATGCCCGCAGGAATGGGCGGTAGCTCTGGGAAATCCCAACCCCCGAAGAAGAAATCCCGTTCTGGAAACCCTGCCAAAAGGGCGGCTCAAGAGGGGCGTTAAGCTTCAATCCGCCATCGCCTTGGAATTGGGCATATCTCTTGTGTCATGGCAATATTGGCCTCCTGTTCAAGAGCCCTCTACCTCTTGACCGGCAACCATTAACCAGAATTGATGGAAAATCGCCTGGCATCCCACTCGGGTTTGATTTCATCATTCGAACGATTATGCAAGGAGAAAGCCTTCGTGGCCGTAAAGATTAGATTGGTACGTCTTGGAAAGATTCGTACTCCGCACTACCGCATTGTTGTAGCCGATTCTCGTAAAGCTCGAAATGGTTTGAAGATCGAGGAGATTGGTCGTTACTCGCCAGCCTCTGAGCCATTTTTGATTCAAGTTAACTCGGAGCGCGCGCAGCACTGGTTGAAAAATGGTGCGCAACCAACCGAAGCCGTAGAGGCGATTTTGAAGGTGACCGGCGATTGGCAGAAGTTCAAAGGTATTGCAGGAGCAGAGGGAACACTAAAGACCCTTCCAGCTCGTGCCGACAAGCGAGCCGCTTATGAAGCCGCTGTAAAAGCAGCGATGAATGAGCCAAAAGATGGTGCAACTACCATGAAGAAGCGCGCTGCTGAAAAATTAGCTGCTAAGTCAGCGCCGGCAGAAGAGAGCGTCGTTGCAGAGTCTGCACCTGCTGAAGCTGTTGCAAGTGAAGAAGTTGTAGCTGAAACTCCAGTTGAGGCTGCACCTGCAGCAGAGGCTGAAGCGCCAGCGGAAACACCTGCAGAGTAATCAACTGTGATGATCGACGAAGCTTTAGAGCATCTCGTTAAGGGAATCGTTGATAACCCTGATGAAGTAGTCATCTCTGAAAAAGAGGGAAGACGCGGCACCACTCTTGAGGTGCGGGTTCATCCAGAGGATATCGGCAAGGTAATTGGCCGAAATGGTCGCACCGCTAAGGCGTTGCGCACCGTTGTCTCTGCATTAGCTGGACGTAGTGTCCGGGTTGATTTAATTGAGGCGGATGAAGCGCGTTAATCGCGCTCTTCCGCTTTTGTAACTAGTTTTGTTACTAGTAGTAGGACGCATTGGCCGCGCACATGGAGTGCGCGGCGAAGCTACGATTGAAATTCGTACTGATAATCCTGAGGCTCGTTTCTTTGTCGGCGCCAAATTACAGACCGATCCAAAAGAAAAAGGACCTTTAATCATCCGAGATTTGAAGGTTCACAGCGGAACCTTATTGTTAGCTTTTGAAGGTGTTGCCGATCGCACCGCAGTTGAAAAACTCCGTAATGTCTTGTTGATGGCCGAAGTAGATCCAAAAGAGTCAAATGTTTCCGAAGATGATTTCCATATTTCTCAAATAGTTGATTGCACTGTAATTGATGAATCTGGAAAAGAATGGGGCAAAGTGGTAGATGTACTTCAACTACCAGCACAGGACACTTTGGTTGTTTCATATGATGGCAAAGAGGTCTTGGTACCTTTCGTTAGAGCCTATGTGCCAGAAGTAGATATCGAGTCAAAGAAGTTAACCATAACTAATTTTGCAGGTCTGCTATGAAGATAACCGCTATATCCATCTTTCCAGAGTACTTTTCTCCTTTAGATCTCTCATTAATTGGCAAAGCTAGAGAGCAGAAGATTGTCGACTTCAAGGCTGTAAATCTTCGCGATTACACCTACGACAATCATCACACAGTCGATGACACTCCCTATGGTGGTGGCGCCGGAATGGTTATGAAGCCAGAGCCCTGGGGCGAAGCTATCGATGCGGTAGTTGGGCAGTCAGATGAGGTAATTGATTTAGTGATTCTTACGCCTGCCGGAAAACAATTTAATCAAAGAGTGGCAGAAGAATTTTCTAAATCCGCTCATTTGCTGTTCGCCTGTGGTCGTTATGAGGGAATCGATGCACGTGTTGCTGATTTTTATCGTGGTGTAAAAAATGTGCGGGTTCATGAGATTTCAATCGGGGATTATGTTTTGAATGGAGGAGAGGTTGCCGCTATGGTGATAATCGAAGCGGTAACACGATTGATTCCTGGTGTAATTGGTAACCCGGAATCACTTGCCGAGGAGTCACACAACGAGTTGGGCAATGTTGAGTATCCAAATTACACAAAACCAGCTCAATGGCGGGGTCACACAGTCCCCGAGATCTTGCTCTCTGGAAATCATGGAGAGATTGCGAAATGGCGTGCGGCTCAGGCCGAGTTACGTTCTAAAGGCGAACCCCGCGAATAACTGTGTTTTCCCATAAAGTTTTGGGGTTGATGCGGGAATAATCGCGACACGCCGAGTGTTGGTCAGGACACGAGCGTGGGTTTTGGGCATTATCCGCCCGTGCACATCTAGCGGTCATATCAATGACAGCTGGTCGAACTTTGGAATGGTGGTGAGAGATCAATGGCAACGGATTACGACACGCCCCGAAAAACCGATGAAGAGTTACATGAGGAATCCCTTGAAGAGCTAAAAGCTCGTCGAGCGGAGGCGCAATCAGGACAGGTTGATCTCGATGAAGAAGAGGCAGAGAATGTTGAGCTGCCAGGTGCGGATCTTTCAGGGGAAGAGTTGGCGGTTCGCGTTGTTCCAAAACAAGAGAATGAGTTCACCTGTTCTCGCTGTTTCCTAGTGCATCACATAACCCAGTTAGCTAAAGGCGAGGGCGCTAAAGCTATCTGCAAAGATTGCATCTAGTCTTTCAAAACTTGTAACAGTTTTTCTGGATTCTTGGTGCTTATAAGCCAGTATGGGGTTGGATCCCTTTGATCATTAATTGTTAACTTAACACCGCCTTTAACCCAAAAACGCAACGCTAGAAATGCCTTTGGATTTATCCCTGGCCCACGCAGATATCGCATCTCTGCATCGTTCAAAATTTCAATCGTTCCGAGAAATCTTCTCTCAATATTCGCTCGACCAATTTGAAGCTTTTCATTGGTTACTTGAATCCTTAACCCAGTAAATTGATAAAAGAATCCTGATAGAAAGAGTGAAACAATTAGCGCAATCCAAGCCGCAAAGTTTCCTAGAGCTGCCCATATTGCGAGCACAATTGAAAGATCGAGGCCAAGCACCAGGAACCAAATCCATAGCGGCCATCTAACAATCTCTCTCACGGCAGGAGAGTACTTGCCTGCATACTTATAGGAGACCAATTAGTAGGTAACCATTTGCGCGGCGCCAACAGGGTAACCTTGCGCCCATGTCTCGAGGTCTGAGTATCAATCCGCCACTTGGCGCAAAGGTTCCCGATCGCCACCCCCAAGCGCCAGCTCCTGGCTCATTACTTGGCTCGCATAATCAGGATTGTTATGGCTGTGGCGCGTCACATCCTGCCGGTTTACATCTCATTGCTTACTCCGGTGAAGGAATGACAATCACCGCAAAGTTCACAGTTACTGAACTGCATCAAGGAGCCCCCGGATTAGCTCATGGTGGCTTACTCTCTTGCGCATTTGATGAAGCGCTAGGAAAGTTAATGTGGCTGGTTAGACAACCCGCTGTTACCGGAAAACTTGAAACCCTTTTTGTCGCCCCGGTTCCGGTCGGAACGACTTTGTTCATTAATGCCGAGATTGTTGGGCAAGAGGGGCGAAAGATTTACTGTAAAGCAGAAGGTCGTTTGGGCTCTGATGAAGGAGCTGTTGCGGTAGAGGCGGCCGCTATTTTCATTATTGTTCCCATGGAGCATTTCATAAACAACGCTCCGGAAGGTTTCAGAGAGATGCTGACTGGGCGAACTGATCTATCAATCGACAATGAGTTTGAGATCAACCCATGAAAGTTCTGATTACAAAGCTTGATTCTGATTTGCCAACCCCCTCCTACGCAAAGCCAGGCGATGCTGGGGCCGATGTCTATTCACGTATTGATTGTGAAATAAAGGCAGGGGAGCGGGTTTTGGTTCCTACTGGAATTGCGATCGCGATGCCTGATGGATATGCCGCATTTGCTCACCCAAGATCGGGATTAGCGATCAAGTACGGCGTAGGTATTGTTAATGCGCCAGGCACTATTGATGCAGGTTACCGTGGTGAGTTGCAAATGATTTTGATTAACCATGACCCAAAAGAGAGTTTTTTCATAAAGCGCGGAGATCGCATCGCTCAGTTGGTTTTTCAAAAAGTTGAAAGAGCAGAGTTTGTTGAGGTTGTTGAATTGCCGGGCTCGGATCGGGGCAGCGGTGGTTTTGGATCGACAGGAAAATCATGACCGAATCACATGATCACGAGGCCGATAAAGCCAAGATTGTTAACGCTTTGGGCGGCAAAAAAGGATTAATTGATTCGGGTTTACCCGCATTAGTTTTTCTAGTGGCCTTTAACTTTACAAAGGATGTAAACCAATCTTCTTACGCAGCACTAGGCCTCTCGTTGATTTTGACTTTGATTCGTTTGGTAAGACGGGAAACCATTCAACATGCGATCTCAGGTGTAATTGGTGTAGCGGTTTGCGCCTGGCTGGCTAATCGATCTGGAAATGCAGAGGATTTCTACCTACCTGGTTTGTGGACCAATGCCATCTATGGGGCGGTGTACCTGATCTCTATTTTGGTGCGATGGCCAGTAATTGGTTTGGTTGTTGGGCCGTTACTAGAAGAGAATCTGCGTTGGCGTAAAGATCCAGCCCGCACCAAGGTCTATATCAAAGCAACCTGGCTATGGGTAGGAATGTTTGCCATCCGTCTTGTGGTTCAATATCCGCTATATCTTGCCGAGAATGTAAATGCACTTGGTACCGCACGACTGGTTATGGGATACCCATTGTTTATTGCAACGGCTTGGGCTACTTGGATAGTAATAAAGAGTGGGCCGAAACTTAGGGAAGATTTAAGAGCTAACCCTTAAGTACAAAACATCCCTTTATCTGCTCCTCTGCCGCGGCGGAGGCGACAAAAATCAATTCATCGCCGGCTGAAAAGACATCATGGGCAGATGGTGCAATCACATGGCCATCTCGAATTATTGCCGCCAGTGAGGCGTCATCAGGAAGCTGTACCTCTTCCACACTTTTGCCAATACATGAGGAGTCGTCAGGAAGAGTTAGTTCGACAAGGTTTGCTTCGCCTGCCTTCAGCGAGAAGAGACGAACAACATCTCCAACGGATACCGCTTCTTCAACAAGTGCCGCAATGATTCGTGGCGTGGACACCGCAACATCTACACCCCAGGAAGAGTCAAACATCCACTCATTTTTTGGATGATTAACGCGCGCTACAACTCGTGGAACTCCATACTCAGTTTTAGCCAAAAGTGAAGAGACAAGATTTACTTTGTCATCACCAGTTGCAGCCACCATTACCTGACAGGTATCAAGCTTCGCCTTATCAAGAGAGCTAATCTCACAAGCATCAGCTAACAACCATTCGGCAGATGGAACGCTCTCCATCTTGAGGGATTTAGGGTTTTTATCAATTAACAAGACCTGATGACCATTGGCAATTAGTTCACGAGCGATTGCACGCCCTGCATTGCCGGCTCCCGCGATAGCGATTCTCATTACTCACCACCGGGTTCTTGGCTCAGTGATTTTTCGGTAGCCAAAAGATTTATATCCTCGACAATTACGTGAACAACATCGCCTTCCTGCAGAACAGTATGTTCATTGGGAATAATGCCCTCACCCAATCTAGTAATGAAGGCAACACGGCATGAGGTGTGTTGTTCGATTAGCGAGGATGGCTTTCCAAACCAATCTCTATGCAACGGCATTTCGGCGAGCTGCACCTTTCCAGATGCATCCTGCCACTCAGATCGCGAACCCTGCGGCAAAATTCGGCGCATAATTTGATCGGTTGTCCATAAAACCGTTGCCACAGTTGGAATTCCCAGTCTTTGATATATCTCAGCGCGCGCAGGATCATAAATTCTGGCAACAACGCTGGCGACCCCAAATGTTTCGCGCGCAACGCGAGCGGCAAGAATATTTGAGTTATCGCCATTAGAGACCGCTGCAAATGCATCTGCTCTTTCAATGCCAGCTTCTAGCAAAGTGTCTCGGTCAAAGCCCACGCCTGCGACTGTAAGTCCATTGAAATCAGCTCCCAATCTTCGGAAAGCTTCGCGATCTTGATCAATTACTGCAACTGAGTGACCGAGCGCTTGAAAATCTTTGGCCAAGGTAGAGCCGACTCGTCCGCATCCCATGATGACGATATGCACAAAAGGAGAATCTACACCTTTAGGCTAGTTACCTGGAAATCTGCGCCATTTGTCGCGGTTTGTTTGCGAGGGAGAAGCTGTGGAAGTTGGCGACCAAGTTGAGGTCGAAGTTAACTCAATAGCTCATGGCGGTCATTGTGTTGCGCGATACAACGGCCAGGTAATCTTTGTTAGACATGCAATTCCTGGCGAAAAAGTTATTGTTGAAATTACCGATAAGAGCAGGAACTTTGCACGGGGTAATTGCGTAAAGGTTATCGAGGCGTCTCCTCATCGCATCAAACCCGCTTGTAAGTTCGCGCATCCTTCTGGCTGTGGAGGTTGCGATTTTCAGCACGTCGATTTGGGTTATCAAAGGAGTTTGAAAGCAGAGATCATTCGGGAGCAGTTTTCTCGCTTGGCCAAGTTGGAAATTGACATTGAGGTGGAGAAAGTAGAACCAACTACCAATTGGCGCAGTCGCATGGAGT
>JACCDL011240093.1_pt1 | contig 21811 bp, 20 predicted proteins | sample 7441931 | NCBI WGS metagenome assembly JACCDL01 (sample SAMN15323437, study PRJNA562643) | freshwater metagenome | isolation source: river surface water | place: USA:Blue River Watershed | collected 2017-08-16 | reverse complement strand
GATAGGTCAGTACCTTGTGCCGCTCATAGAGTGCCTGCGCCAGTCCTAGCGTATTTTTTGCCGAAAAACCAAAGCGGGCATTGGCTTCACGCTGCAGGCTGGTCAGGTCAAACAGCGCTGGCGCCATGGATGTGCTGGGTCGCGACTCTTCGGTGACTGCACCGGTCTTGCCACGGCAGGCGGCGACGATGGATTCAGCAGCGGCCTTGCTCCATAAGCGTTCTGCGGGTTTTTCAGGATCCGTTTCATCTTTTTTGAGCTGGTTATCCAGCCGGCGCTCTTCATACCTGCCAGCGGCACAAACGACTTCCTCGCGGACTTCCCAGTAATCTCTGGGCACGAAGCGTTTGATTTTTTCTTCGCGCTCGACAACGATGGAGAGTGTTGGCGTTTGCACACGACCGACCGTTGTCAGATAAAAACCGCCCTCCTTGGAATTGAAGGCCGTCATCGCGCGGGTGCCATTGATGCCGATCAGCCAGTCTGCTTCGCTGCGGCAACGTGCTGCATCTGCGAGGGGCAGCATATCGGTGTCTTCGCGTAAATGCTGGAAGGCATCGCGGATTGCGCCCTGAGTCATGGACTGCAGCCACAAGCGCTTGATGGGCTGCTTGGCTTTTGCATATTGAACAATCAGCCGGAAGATCAGTTCGCCCTCACGTCCCGCGTCACAGGCATTGATTACGGCGCCGACGTCTTTGCGCTTGAGTAATTTGTTCAGCAGCTTCAGTCGCGATTCGGTTTTTTGTATTGGGTTGAGCGCGAAGTACGGCGGAATCATCGGCAGATTGGCAAATGACCACTTGCCGCGTTTGACATCGTGCTCCTCGGGCGCCGCAATCTCTACCAGGTGGCCAACGGCCGACGACAGTACGTAGTCGTCGGACTCAAAATACTCATCGTGCTTGGTGAAGCCTCCGAGGCTCTTCGCGATGTCGTTCGCGACAGAAGGCTTCTCGGCGATGATGAGCGTTTTGGTCATGATTAGTCCGGTAGTCGGGCATGTCTGCTTGGCAACTTTCGCTGCTTATGCGCATGCCTTGGGGGTCAGCACCTGATAATTGCCTGAGAATCGCTGATATTTTGGCAATTATTGGCTAAATGCGGCCAATGATAAGCGGGTTATCCGGGAATTCGCAAGGAGGGTCTTGCGGCGGGTGCGGCGCAAATGCGACCGGAATCAATGATAGATCGGTGATCCGGCGTCTTCTTCGTCGATAAACAGCTCGTCGAGGATCAGCCCGTCGGGCTCCTTGCCCTGACTCCAGAGCACCATCAATACGATGACTTTGAGCTTATCGAGCTGGATAGGCGATTCGTTGATCGCACATGCACGCTCTATGACGATTTCACGCTGGATTGCATTAATAACTTCAGCGGATTCCAGAAATTCAATGAAACCGATGGCGGGTGTCCCCAGCGCCTCGTACTCTTGCTCGGCGTAGACGCGAAACCCGAAGGAGAACGCAGTCTGACGCGCCTGCTGGCTGAACATCTCGTTGGTGGTTTCGGCGAGATCAGTCAGCCAGCCAAGTGCGCTGGAAATTGCTTCATCTTCGAAATCCACTGGCGACAATGTGTTTGCGAGTGCCGCTGACTCCGTGCAAGCATCTGGACGGTAATAAGTTTCGTAAAGGTAAACGAGCACCTCAAACATGCTCGTAATGTAGCCGCATAAGGCTACTGACACAAGCGTGAGCCTCAAAATCTTTGCGGGATATTGATGCAGCGACAGACACTTTTACTTTAACTAAGATTTTTTTCTTTTAATTTCAGCAGCTTAGGAAATTTTTTCGACACCGAGATATTCGTTTGCAAATAATTCAGAGATTCGAAGAAATAACCCGTCAAATTGGGTGTGCTGAGTAAATGTGTGCTTTGCGGCGAGTTGGTGCGCTTGTTCAACAGCGCGCTGAGAAAAATCAAGAAATTGATGCCAGTTTTGCAGCGATAAAATTTTATGGTTTTATTTGCTCAGTGCTTCCTCTGTTTTCTTTGAGAGTTTTTTAAATAGTTAGCCAATACGCCGGTATTGCCCTCCAGCCAGCAATTCCATCTTTCCGTTGAGTTCCAAGGCTAGCAAGCCAGCCTGAACTTCCGCGATAGACAAAGTGGAACGTTGCAAGAGCTCATCGACAGAAACCGGATCGTAACCGGCAAGATCCAGCAAATGCTGCAAGGATGGATCGGTTTCCAAATTGGGTTTGGGTGCGAGTTCGAGCAGATTGCAAGGATTCCAGTTCAGTTCTTCCAGAACATCTTGTGCAGACTCAACCAGCTTTGCACCCTGCCGTATCAGCACATGGCAACCCTTTGACAGAGGCGAATGAATCGACCCCGGAATTGCGAACACCTCGCGGCCTTGTTCCAGTGCACTTCGTGCCGTAATGAGCGAGCCGGACTGGGCCGCTGCTTCAACGACCAGAACACCCATCGCTAAACCACTGATGATGCGGTTGCGACGCGGAAAGTTCGACGCTATTGCAGGCGTACCCAATGGATACTCGCTGAGCAGGCAGCCGCCATCAGCGATTCGATGGGCCAGCTCCCGGTTGCGCGCCGGGTAGACCAGATCCAGACCTGTGCCCGTCACTGCCACAGTCGACCCACCACCGAGCTGCGCCTCGGCACGGATCAAGGCGCCCTGATGCGCGGCTGCATCAATGCCCAATGCCAGGCCTGAGATCACGGTCAATCCTGCTGCCGTGAGCACTTGTGCGAATTGTTCTGCGTTCTGCATACCTTGTTTGGTTGCATTTCGACTACCCACGATAGCGATCGAAGGACACGAAAGAAGCGAGACATCACCTTTGGCATAAAGCAAGGGGGGCGGGCCGGGAATGTTCAGCAGTGATTTAGGGTAGTGACGGTGAGCAAGGGTCAGCACATGATTGTCTGGATGGGCTGTCCATGCCATTGTGCGGTCTATTCTGGCTTGTAATACCTCGGAAATCGGTGCGCAAAGCACATGGGCGATTTTCTCGGGAACGCATTTTTGTAAAGCAGAAAAGCCTGCATCGAAAATTTCCGAGGGCGAGCCAAAGTGCACCAGCAATTCGCATGCCGTTTGCGGACCGACACCTTCCGCGTCCATCAGTCTGATCCAGCCGGCCAGTTCTTCAGCATTTGTCATCGCACATCCCCATCGACAGACGCAACCGTATCACCAATCGTGAAGGTATCTTTGGCGTGCATAACCACTGCTAGCGCAGCCTCATCGGCCACATCGAAGACCAGCAGGGAGGCAATTTCTTCAGGCATGAAAGCAGCTTGGGTGGTTGGGCGGACATCGTTAGAAATTTTAACGTGCCGCACGACGATGACGACGCTGCCGGCATCCAAACCTTGGCGCAGGCCCCGATTGATCGCAATCACATCGTTCACGCTTGCCCAGGTCGCGCCCCGCAGCACGGACGCGATACGTCCTGAGATAGCGGGCGCCGGATGCGGCACCCAGCTTTGCTGTTCGCGGTTCAGCAATGGCACAAGTCTGTCACCAATCAGAATTTCGGCATCGGACGAGACTACTTTGAATTGATGTGTAGCGCCGCTTCCCCTCCGCAGCAAATGCGCTGTGCCCACGCGTAGACTGGTCAGTGCCAGGGGTTTGCCCGTGTCGGGATCGGCGATTGTCTGCACAGGGCGGATGATCTGGAACAGCGCGTGATCATCCACTGCGCCGGAAATGAAGATCGTATCGCCTACCGCGGCCATCCGCCGGCCATCTGCGAGACTTGTCACCTTGGGGGCCAGTGCCAGCGCATCAGCGGCTAGCAAACGGGTTTTGTTCAGTCGTTGCCCGAGTTCAGGTGTGATCACAGGCAAGGGAGCGGCGTGCAGGTTTTCCTTGCGTACCGCAGGTGAGCGACGCGTTAGAGAGCCGGCGTCGTTTTGCCGCAAACTCAGCTGCTGTCGTTCGCGATCAAAGTAGATCGTCTGACCCGGATAAATCCAGTGGGGATCCCGAATCTGTTCACGGTTGCGTTCCCAGACGGTGCTCCAGCACCAAGGGTTCTCCAGAAAGGTCGCGGCGATTTGCCAAAGGGTGTCACCTTCTTTCACCTTGTGGGTATCAGGCGCAGTCTTCAAAAACTCGCAACGAGCCTTGGCGATTGCCTGCGGAATCAGACCGAACAGAAGCAAGATGGCGGCTGTGCTAAACTTTTTCATCATACTTCACTCTTGTTTGTGACTATCGAAACAGAATTGGCCATCACGGAATGCGTTGTGGATTTTGCACGAACATGAATGGCTGCTGTTTTGTAATCACCGAATTTTTCGTCTTTGTTGCACAAAAGCTGTATGCCGCTACGAACAATCCTCCGTTACCCCGATAGTCGCTTGCACAAGATCGCCAAACCTGTGACGGCATTTGATGATCGGCTCAAGCAATTGGTCGCTGACATGGCAGAAACCATGTATGAAGCGCCGGGGATAGGCTTGGCCGCAACGCAAATTGATGAGCATGAGCAAGTTATCGTGCTCGATGTTTCGGAAACCCGCGATCAGTTGCAGGTGCTTATCAATCCTGAAATCCTCTGGGCCAGCGAAGAGCGAAGTGTGTACGACGAAGGCTGTTTGTCTGTGCCGGGAATTTTTGATGGGGTCGAGCGCCCGTCGCAAGTGCGCGTGCGTGCGCTGAATGTCGATGGCGTTGCCACCGAATTCGAGGCGGACGGCCTGCTGGCAGTTTGTGTTCAGCATGAAATGGATCACTTGCGCGGTAAGGTCTTTGTGGAATACCTGTCGCCACTCAAGCGCAATCGCATCAAGAGCAAACTGCAAAAAGAAGAACGCGAGCTCAAAAAAGATCGTCAGCCCGTCACGGTGCGTTAATCAATGAAAGTCATTTTCGCCGGCACGCCTGAATTTGCTGCCGTCGCCCTCGCTGCTTTGCATCAGGCGGGTTTCGATTTGCCTCTGGTGCTTACTCAGCCCGATCGTCCTGCTGGGCGCGGCATGCAGTTGCAACCCTCGCCCGTCAAACAGCTCGCGCAGCAATATGGTATTCCGGTGGCGCAGCCTGTATCGCTGAAAACGGATGGCAAATATCCCGAAATCGCGGCCCAAGCACAGGCCTTGCTGCGCGAAACGCCGCATGACGTGATGGTGGTGGCCGCTTATGGACTTATTTTGCCCGCATCGGTGTTACAGATACCGCGGCTTGGCTGCATTAACATCCATGCCTCACTGCTGCCGCGCTGGCGAGGCGCGGCGCCGATTCACCGTGCGATTGAGGCGGGCGATACTCAAACTGGCATTACCTTGATGCAAATGGATGAAGGCCTGGACACTGGCGCCATGATTGCCGTGCAATCTGAAACGATTGCTCCGGATGACACGACCACCAGCCTGCACGATAGGCTGGCCGTCTTGGGCGGGCGCATGATGGTGGATGCGCTGACTCGACTGGCGAAAGGTGCTGAGCTCAGCCGTCTTCAGCAGCCCTCCGAAGGCGTCAGTTATGCAGCCAAAATATCGAAACAGGAAGCCGTGCTCGATTTTCGCCAGCCCGCTGCGTTGCTTGAGCGACGCATACGTGCGTTTCATCCTTTTCCCGGGGCCGTGGCGCAGATTGGCGATTTGGCGCTTAAGGTAAACGCTGCTCGTGTGTCGACGGCGCATGGTGAGGCTGGTGAAGTGCTTGCTGCCGATGCATCGGGTGTGACGGTCGCCTGTGGTGAGGGAGCGCTGACGTTTACCGAAATGCAAAAGCCGGGCGGCAAGCGACTTGCTGCCGCTGCGTTCCTGCAAGGATTTCCCATCGTCGCAGGGCAGCGCTTTCAAATCATTGCCTGAATTACCGCTATAATTCGGTGGCGCCGATTTGATGAAACCAGTCAAAACCAGCTTGCGGGCGCCGGGGAGAAAGTCCCAGCACAAATACTGCTAAAGCGGAATGCGCACCCGGCTTCGCTTTGCAGGCCGGGTTTTTTTATGTGCGCATCAAGAACCTGTGTCGTTAATTCTGACGAAACAAGTTCTGAAAAATACCGAATTCACAATACCGTACTCGATGAAACGCGACGCCATTTCCTCTACCGAAGCCCAGCTGCGATCACTGCTGGCACAGCGTATTCTGATTCTTGATGGTGCAATGGGCACCATGATTCAGCGCTACAAGCTGAGCGAAGAAGATTATCGTGGTACGCGTTTTGCCGATTTTTCGGTGCCGGGTAAAGAGGTTTTCGTTAAAGGCAATAATGAATTGCTGACGTTGACTCAGCCTCACATCATTCAGGAAATTCATGAGCAATATCTGGCCGCTGGTGCCGATCTGATCGAGACCAACACCTTTGGTTCGACCAGCATCGCGCAGGACGATTACCACATGGCCCATCTCGTCTATGAGATGAATGTGCAGGCGGCACGAATTGCGCGCGCGGCTTGCGACAAATACGCCACACCCGACAAGCCGCGTTTCGTCGCCGGCGCATTGGGGCCCACGCCGAAAACAGCATCCATCTCCCCGGACGTCAATGACCCCGGTGCGCGCAATGTGAATTTCGATCAGCTCGTTACCGCGTATCTTGAGCAGACCCGCGCCTTGGTGGAAGGCGGCGCCGACGTGCTGCTGGTCGAAACCGTATTTGATACGCTCAATTGCAAGGCAGCTTTGTTCGCTATCGATCAGTTCTTTGAAGAGAGCGGACAGCGTTTGCCCATCATGATTTCGGGTACTGTCACTGACGCATCGGGCCGTGTGTTGTCTGGCCAGACCGTCACTGCATTCTGGAATTCAGTAAGACATGCCAAGCCGCTCACCATTGGATTGAACTGCGCGCTCGGTGCGGCGCTCATGCGCCCCTACGCAGAAGAGCTGTCGAAAATCGCCGAGACGTTTGTCTGTATTTATCCCAACGCCGGCCTGCCCAATCCCATGTCGGATACGGGTTTCGACGAGACGCCTGATGTCACCTCTTCATTACTGAAAGATTTTGCTGATAGTGGTTTTGTAAATATCGCAGGTGGCTGCTGCGGTACAACGCCCGAACACATTCAAGCGATTGCTGAGACGGTAAAAACGATCGCACCGCGCAAAATACCTACGCACCTGCATCAGATGCGACTCTCGGGTCTTGAGCCCTATGTGATCGACGAGGACTCGCTGTTCGTCAACGTGGGCGAGCGGACCAATGTCACCGGTTCTAAAGCTTTCGCACGCATGATCCTCAATGAGCAATATGAGGAGGCGCTTGCCGTTGCACGTCAGCAGGTTGAAAACGGTGCACAAATCATTGATGTCAACATGGATGAGGCGATGCTGGATTCGGTTGCTGCGATGTCGCGCTTTCTGAATCTGATCGCAGCCGAGCCCGATATTGCGCGCGTGCCCATCATGATCGACTCATCAAAATGGTCCGTGATCGAGGCGGGTCTGAAGTGCGTTCAGGGCAAGGCTGTCGTCAATTCCATTTCGATGAAAGAGGGCGAGGCTGAGTTCCTGCGCCAAGCCACGCTTTGCCGTCGTTATGGTGCCGCCGTGATCGTGATGGCCTTCGATGAGCAAGGACAGGCCGACACTTTTGCGCGTAAGCGAGAAATTTGTGAGCGTGCCTATCGGCTGTTGGTAGATCAGATTGATTTCCCGCCCGAGGACATCATCTTTGATCCGAATATATTTGCGATTGCTACCGGCATCGAAGAGCACAACAATTATGCGGTCGACTTTATCGACGCCACGCGCTGGATACGCGAGAACCTGCCACATGCCAAAGTCAGCGGCGGTGTATCCAATGTGAGTTTTTCTTTCCGCGGCAATGACCCTGCGCGCGAAGCTATTCATACCGTCTTTTTGTATCACGCGATTCGCGCTGGCATGACCATGGGTATCGTCAACGCCGGCATGATTGGGGTATACGACGATCTTGCGCCTGAGTTACGCGAATGTGCAGAAGACGTGGTGCTCAATCGTCGCCCAGACGCTACCGAGCGCATGATCGAGTTGGCCGCGACCCTGAAGGCCGATGGAAAAAAAGAAGAACAGAATCTCGTTTGGCGTGATGCGCCTGTTGAAAAGCGGCTCTCGCACGCACTTATTCATGGCATCACGCAGTGGATTGTTGAAGACACTGAAGAAGCGCGCGTACAAGTCGCCAACGGTGGCGGTCGCCCGATTCATGTGATCGAAGGCCCGCTGATGGATGGCATGAACATCGTCGGCGACCTTTTCGGACAGGGCAAAATGTTTTTGCCTCAGGTCGTCAAATCAGCGCGCGTGATGAAACAGGCCGTCGCACATCTGGTGCCCTATATCGAAGAGGAAAAGCTGGCAGAAGAACAGCGCACTGGCGTTGCAGCCAAGCCCAAGGGCAAGATCGTGATCGCTACCGTCAAGGGCGATGTGCATGACATCGGCAAGAACATCGTTTCGGTCGTCCTGCAATGCAATAACTTCGAAGTCGTGAATATGGGTGTGATGGTGCCCTGTTCCGAGATTCTGGCCAAAGCCAAGGCGGAGAATGCCGACATCATTGGCCTGTCTGGATTGATCACGCCCTCGCTGGAAGAAATGGCGCACGTGGCGAAAGAAATGCAGCGTGACCCGCATTTCCGTATGCTGAAGATCCCCCTGCTGATTGGGGGCGCCACTACCAGTCGCGCGCACACGGCGGTCAAGATTGCGCCGAACTACGAAGGTCCGGTGGTCTATGTGCCGGATGCGTCCCGATCAGTGTCTGTCGCTCAGTCCCTGTTGACGGCCGAGTCGCGTGACAAATATGTGGACGAGCTGGCGACTGACTACGAGCGCATTCGCGTTCAGCACGCGGGCAAAAAAGCCTTGCCCATGCTGACGCTCGAAGCCGCGCGCAAGAATAAGATGTCATTGTCCTTTGAAGGTAAACATGCCCCACGCAAGCCGCGCTTCGTGGGCAGACGTCATTTCCGCAATGTCGATCTGGCCACACTGGCCAATTACATTGATTGGGGTCCGTTTTTCCAGACTTGGGATTTGGCTGGCCCCTTCCCGGCAATCCTGACCGATCCGGTTGTGGGTGAGTCGGCAAGCAATGTTTATCGCGAAGCACATGCCATGCTGAAGAAAATCATCGAAGGCCGCTGGCTGACAGCCAATGGCGTGATGGCGATTTTGCCAGCCAACAGTGTCAATGATGATGACATCGAAATCTACACTGACGAGACTTGCAGCGAAGTCGCCTTTACGTATTACGGATTGCGTCAGCAGACGGAAAAGCCAGTGATCGATGGCGTTGCCCGACCCAATCAATGTCTGGCTGACTTTGTCGCACCCAAGGCCTCCGGCATTACGGATTACATCGGTTTGTTCGCCGTCACCTCGGGTATAGGTATCGAAAAGCACGAGAAGCGTTTTGAAGACGCCAATGATGACTACTCATCCATCATGCTCAAGGCATTGGCTGATCGCTTTGCCGAAGCCTTTGCCGAGTACCTGCATGAGCGGGTTCGCAAGGAGTTGTGGGCTTATGCGAGCGATGAGCATCTGGATACGAGCGAGCTGATTGCCGAGGCTTATCAGGGTATACGGCCGGCACCTGGTTATCCTGCCTGTCCCGAGCACACTGTGAAGGCGGACATGTTCCGCATTCTCGAAGCCGAAGACATTGGCATGAGCCTGACAGAATCTTTTGCGATGTTCCCTGGCGCAGCGGTCTCAGGTTTTTACTTTGCACATCCCGAGTCCAAGTACTTCACGGTCGGAAAAATCGGTGAAGATCAGTTGCGCGACATGGCCCAAAGACGCAAGGTATCCCTCGAACAGCTGCAGAGCTGGCTGGCGCCGAATCTCTGATTTGCTGTGCGAAGTCTGCGAAGCTGCTCAGGTCGCGCCAAGCCTAGCTGCGATGGTTTTCAGATGACTGAACCTTTCATGCGGATGGCAGTGGTGCGCCATCCACAAAAACCTTCAGCTCATTGGCCGCGAAGGCTTGCCAGGTTTCGTTGGTGGTCAGTGGCTCGGTCACGATGAGGGCAACGCGATCGTTTGGTGTCGTTACCTCGGAAAAATCCACTGACAAATCCTGATCCGATAACCTGGCCTGCGTAAAAGGATATTGCCGGACAAGATAGTGCAAGCGCGTTGAACAGTACGCGAACAGCGCAGAGCCATCCGAGAGCATCATATTGAATACTCCATGGCTCGCGATTTCCTTCGTGAGTTCGTTGATGGCTGTACGTAGCAGCGACATCGTCGGCAAACTGTCACCAAAGCGCTGATGCAGCGATTGCAGCAGATAACAAAATGCCTGTTCGCTATCGGTCGTTCCTACCGGGCGGAAAGTACCCGTCAACTTCGGCGAGAAATTTTTCAGGTCGCCGTTATGAGCAAACACCCAGTAACGACCCCAGAGCTCGCGGATGAAGGGGTGACAATTCTCCAGTGCGACATGTCCTTGAGTGGCTTTGCGAATATGGGAGATGACGTTTTTTGATTTGATCGGATAGCGCTTGATCAACTCCGCCACAGGCGAGGCAATCGCCGATTCATGATCGACAAACAGCCGCACGCCTGCGCCTTCGAAGAAGGCAATACCCCAGCCATCTTTGTGTTCGTCGGTTTGGCCGCCACGCGTTGCAAAACCGGTAAAGCTGAACACAATGTCGGTTGGCACATTGCAATTCATACCAAGTAGCTGGCACATGGGAGTAACAAGAAATAGTAAGTAGTGCGGGCAACGGTATCACGAATTGATCAAGGTCTCTGTCAGACCTGGGTTGGGCGGCAGTTCAGTACCGCATCGCCAGAGTGTATGGCCAGAGCTCGCATATTTCGCCTCAAAGGGTGTGAGAGCTTGCGCCGTTACACTGTCATGCATCTCGGCGTGCACAGCAATACCACTCAGTTGATGCAGGGATGACGCGAATTCATCGATATAAATTTTCCAGTTGCTGCGGCATTCGATACGACCACCCAGCGCCACCAGCACTGGGAAAATTGCATGGCCGTGCCATCGCCTTCCCAGCTGCGATTTTTTGGGCCAGGGGTTCGGATACAAGAGATAGTGCTGTTGTGGATAGATGCGCTCCGCGAGCATTAGCCGCCAATAATCAACGAGGTCGGCACGCACAGTGACAAAATTAGTTGGCAGATCTGCAGCCCATCGGATATCACGGCTTAGCCGGTCAGCCGACTGATCCACACCAATGACGAAACTGTCGGGGAAGGCCTGCGCCAGCTTGCGGGTCGACAGACCAACGCCGCAACCGGCATCCAGTATCAGTGGTGCGCCCCCGTGCGCTTTCCAGGCAGAGATGCTGGAGGCGAAAGCTTCAAGATTGACTGCGGAAAGCGGCTTGCGGAAAGGCTTTGCTGCGTGTTTTGCGACGACCGTCTGCAACTGCTCATGCACACTGGATTGATTACTTTGAACCGGTCGAGAATTGGCGTGCATGCGACAAGAGAATACAGCCCGATTCGCAGACAATCGGGCTGACACAAAAAATGGGTTTAGTGAAGCACGACCGGTTGGCCCATCAGCGAGCCATAGCCGCCGAGGAATTCGTCGATGTCCTCAACACTAGGCTCGCTTGCGATCAGCTCACGTACATGCTGCCGGAAAGCTTCTGCCAATGGCCCTGCGATGAAGATTTCGCGTCGCGCAGGCTTGTCCAGTATTTCGTAGCCACCGAAGCGCATGGTTTCCATGCCGGCTTGCGCACCGAATTCAACGACGCTGTAATGCTCACTGTTGTAAATCAGATTCATGTGCGCTCCTTGGTTTGATACACCGAAGATCAATTTTCCTGTCCTTCCAGATGGCGCTTCGAAGCGATTTTTCAATAGTAGTATGCTGCAAATTTCATACCTACCGCCGGCAATGACGGGCAGCATTACGGACTGCAGTCGATCTCGTCGCCCAATGACAGCCTTTCCCGGTACTGATCTTCTTGCAAAAATTCACGAATGGCCGGCAGATGCGATGCATCGGCGATACCAAGATAAATTTGTTGCGGCGACTGTCTCAGCATGCGATTGAGCATGACCCGAACAGTCAGATTGCCATGGCAGCAAGGACAGCCCGGTGCAATCCGCTGCAATTGCAACTGCTTGGTTACGGTCAGTGCTTCCAGTACGCCCGTACCATCGGGCAGGCCCTCGATAATTGCGCTGGCCCCATGATGCTGTACAAGGGAAGCGATGGCTCTTTCCCTGTCACTTGGGGTGCCACCGTAGACCAGCGTCATCAACGTCATTCGCTGGCTTTTCTAGGGCCTTTGCTGGACTCGACACCGAGCTGCTTGAGCTTGCGGTACAGGTGCGTGCGCTCGAGGCCTGTGCGTTCGGCGACACGGGTCATGCTGCCGCCTTCGCGCACCAAATGATGCTCGAAATAAGCGCGCTCGAAGGCATCGCGCGCTTCTCGCAGAGGCAATTCAAAAGACACACGGAAATCATTTTCCGACGAGCCAAATGCGTTGGCTTGCAAGGCGCCATTGAAACTTTTCCCATTGCCATTGAGCGTATGCGTGACTGGCGTGAGTTCTGTTTTTTCCTGCAATCCCATACCGCGCATGCTGTGTGAAATGAGACTGCCGCGCGCCTGATCTGAGCCGCGCGAAAGACCTTGTTGCACGGTTTTGAGAAGTTTTTGCAGAGAGATGGGTTTCTCCAGGAAATTCATCGCGCCGATGCGCGTGGCCTCGACGGCCGTATCAATCGTGGCGTGCCCGGACATCATGATCACGGGCATGGTTAGCAGGCCATCGCGTTGCCATTCCTTGAGCAGGGTCACGCCATCGGTATCGGGCATCCAGATATCCAGCAGCACCAGATCGGGCGCGCCCGAGAGGCGGATTTCGCGTGCGTGATTGGCATCTTCGGCCGTTGTGACCACGTGCCCTTCGTCGCCCAGAATCTCGGAAAGGAGCTCCCGGATGCCCATTTCATCGTCAACCACCAAAATATTTGCCATCTGCCTGCCTTTTCATATCGATGCAAGAGAGTCGTCGCACGGAAATTGTATTTTTTGCAACTACCAATGTCAAACAGTTAAATATTCGACCCAGCAAGCTTGCGGAGCAAGATCAGTACTTTGGCGCCCGGTCCGTCTTTTCGGTTTTGCAGCTCAATTGTTCCACCGTGCTCCTCGATAATTTTCTTAACCACCGGCAACCCGAGCCCGGTGCCACGGCGCTTCGAGGTGGCGTAGGGCTCGAATGCGCGGGCCAACATACGCGGATCGAAACCTGAGCCGTTATCGGCGACGGTCAGGCGAACGGCGGTACGGGTACTGCCTTCTGCTTCAGCGTAGTGCACGGTCTCCGTGGTGATGTCGATGCGTACACTGCGTGGGACATCATTGCTTTCGGATGTCGCGTCCTGTGCGTTTTGCAGTAGGTTGTGTACCACTTGTCTCAATTGAGTTGCATCCCCGAGGATGCGTGGCAGATCTTCAGGCAGGTGCGCTTGTATGGAACGAAGGTCTTTGCTGTCGGGATAAAGCTCAAGGATTTCTTCAATGAGTGCATTGAGATTCAGCGCTTGCAACTGGGGTGGCGGTGTCTTCGCATAGTCTCGGAAGTTGTCCACCATTTGTTGCATGGCCAACACTTGATTGACGATGGTATTGGTACCCCGTTCAAGCAACGCACTGTCGTTCATGTCCAGTTTTGGCTGCAACTTCATCATCAAGCGTTCGGCGGACAACTGTATCGGCGTTAACGGATTCTTGATTTCATGAGCCAGGCGACGTGCCACTTCGGCCCACGCGATGGAGCGCTGCCCTGAAATCAGATCGGAGATATCGTCAAACACCACCACATAACCTGAGCCTGATCCGACCGGCAGGCGACCACCGCGCGCCAGCAGCGTGATATCGCCGTCGCCCACTTCGCCCATCATGCGGCGGGGTATCTCGATTTGCTGTTGCCAGTACTGAGCCGCAGGGTCGATGTTCTCGCCTGCGGTCTGGGCATTTTGATTGGAGAACGCATCAATGATCGGGTGGCTGAAGGCGGCAACACTGCTTATCGACGCAAAGACGTGACCCTGAAACGGCGCCAGATCCTGATGCAAAATGCGGTTCGCCGAGGCATTGAAGGTAACGAGTCTGAGCTGCTCATCAAGCACCATCACGCCCGCCGACATATTCGCCAGTACGGATTCAAGATAGGCCTTGGCGTCTTCCAGTGCCTGCCGGTTGCGTTCAACGGCAGCGCGCGCGTCTGCCAGCTGCATGGTCATCGTGTTGAATGATTGCGTTAGCGTGCCCAGTTCATCGGAGGTCGTCACAATCGGACGCGGCGAGAGATTGCCCTCCGCAACAGCCTTCGTACCCTCCGCCAGCAGTAGCAGTGGCTCCGCAAGATCAGTCGCGAGAAGGAAGGCACTGACCATAGCCGCGAAAACAGCGAGCAGCAAAACCAGCGTGAGCGTGATCAGATAAAAGCGACGAAGCCCGTCTCTGGCGAGAGCGCGCTCCTGGTAACCGCTATACGCATTGCGAAGCGCTTCAGCGTTCGCTGCCAATTGTTCCGGTACAGGTTGCAAGACTTGCAGATAGCGCATCCCGCTGCCCAGAGACATCAGCGACCCGTCGCCCAGTATGGCTACGACCACGCGCAAACGGAAATCACCGGTCGTCGTTGGTCCCATGCCAGATTCACCTTCGATGATGCCGAAACCATCAAAGGTTTTTGCACGAGTGATCATAGCCTGTGTTGGCAGCTCTGGCGCCAGGCGCGTGAGCTTGCCGCCTGCTGTGGCGATCAGACGACCGTTTTCCGAGACCACCAGGACATCCTGCAACTGCTCACGCTCGGCGATTTTTGCTAGCTGCGAGATCAGTGTGGCATCGGACATGTCAGTCAGCTCCGAAGCCATCCGACGCGAGCGTGCCCGTAAGTCGGCAAGCGAAGCTTCGAGCGCACCACGACCGAGTTTTACGCCAGACTCCAGCGCAGATTCCACTTCCAGGTTGAACCACGATTCTATGGAGCGGGAGACGAATTGCACCGACACCATGTAGATAATGATGCCCGGCACAATGCCCATCACCGTGAAGAGCAGCACCAGCCGGGTCATCAGCTTTGATCCGAAGCGACCACGACGATAGCGGCTGTAGAGTCGGGCCAGGAGGAAGGACACCAGCACGAACAGCGATGCACCTACGGCGAGATTCGCACCGAAAATCCAGGAGTAGTAGTCTTCAAAGAGCTGCGCATTCTCGCTGGAGGCGGCCAGCAGGAACAGCAGCACGCCCACTGTCAGCGCCGCGGCGAACAGCACGTAGCGAAGTGCGCGTTTCACTTGCCCTCAGCCTTGTAGTTGAAGTTCGACCAGCCCGAGGAGAGACGCCATTCGTTATTGCTCATTGCACTGACCTGAATGGGCTTGGGCAGTTGGGCGATGTCAAGGCCGAGCTGAACCGACACGGTGTAGGCCGCATCACGTGCGAGCGCATTGCTGTCGCCAATGACCCAACGACCGGGTCGGCGCAGCAAAGCCAGCATGTCATCGAGACGCGAGAAATTGCGATGCAGATTGCCGTCAATGGAGACGCGGTAGCGCTCCGTTAGCAAATTGTAGGAAAGCCTGAAAGTGCGGCTTGATTTGATGGCTACGTCATCAAACCAGTACCAGCGTGGGCGTGACACCTGAACCTGCAAGGTGAAATAGAGTGGCACACCGCGCATCAGCGCTTCTTCGAGTGTGCGTGAAAGTTCAACCGAAAAGCTCGATGCGAGGCGATAGCCCTCATCGCTGGCCTCGATGTTGGCGTCGACAAGTTCAATGCCCTCGCCCGCCAGCGCTGTCGGTGGAGACAACAAAACCAGCAAGGCCAGCAAAAAGCTTATGAAGAGTCGATGAATCACACAGGCGAGCGGAGCGATGCCCCACGGAAAATTTGATGAGATGGTATCAAACTGAGGGCTTTTGGAGTAGCGCGTAAAACAGCCCGTCATGGTCCTGATCTGGGGCTGCAACAGGCAGCAGTTGCCCGGGAGCATCAAGCGCAATAGCCTGATGGCGCTCAATCAGACGTTTTGCCTGATTTTCGGATTCCTCAGGCCATATTGAGCAGGTCACCAGCAACAGTTTTCCGCCTGGCGCCAGCATCTCCCACAGATTGTCGAGAATGGTGGCCGAATGTGCTGCCAACTGGCTGGCATCCTCAGGCCGGCGCAACCAGCGAATATCAGGATGGCGCCGCACAATGCCCGACGCCGTGCAGGGTACATCGGCAAGAATGCGGTCAAAACGGCGACCATCCCATCCTTCTCGTCGGCTTGCATCGGCGCATAGCATGCGCGCCGACAAGCCGAGTCGTTCAAGATTCTGCGCTACACGCTCAAGTCGCTCTGGATCCTGATCGATGGCGGTCAGATCGATATCGGCCAATTCGAGCAGATGTCCGGTCTTGCCGCCCGGAGCCGCACAGGCGTCCAGCACACGCATGCCGGCTTTCACATCCAGCAAGGGTGCCGCCAATTGCGCCCCTGCGTCCTGCACTGACACCAGGCCTTTCATGAACCCCGGTATCTCTGCCACCGGCATCGGTCGCTTGAGCCGGACAGCCGATGGGCCAATCGCTTCAGCCGACAACCCATGCTGCGCGAGTAGGGTCAAATAGGCGGCTACGCTGCTCTTGCGTACATTCACTCGCAAGCTCATGGGCCCTTGTACATTGCCCGCGGCCAGCAGCGATTGCCATTGCGCGGGCCACAATTCGCGCGCCTTGTTGATCCACCATTGCGGATAATTCCATTGCGCTGTTTCGTCGCTTTGCAGTTGCTGCATCAAGCGCTGTCGTTCACGCGTATAGCGGCGCAACACTGCATTCACCACGCCTTTGGCTTTGGCCAGTTCACGATCGGCGCCGCAGGCCGTCACCGCCTGATCCACCAAGGTATGTTCACTGTAAGCGGGTTCGGCTTCAGACAGCAGTGCCAGCGCGCAGCACAACAGGCTGTGCAGTCGTGGCTGCTGAACAGGTTTATCTGTCAGTAGCGCAAGCAATGCCCGACCCCGACCCCAGTGACGCAGACTGCGATAACTGAGATCTTGTATTGCACCACGTGCTGCGCCACTGGCACGCATCGTTTCAAAGCTGGAAGACAGCGCGCGCGGCAGCGCATTTCCGGCCTCGACCTGCGCCAGCGCATGCACAGCGCCTGTGAGCGCAAACGCCAGTGATTCCGGTGGCAATTTCAAAACAGCGCCCTTGGCAGTTCAAGCATGTTTCGCATGAATAGTGCTTGCAATGTGTTGCCCTCAATGACGGATGTCATAGGATCTGTGGACATCAAACACCCCACATCACGAATTGCTTGTCACGCTGTGCTGCACGTAACATTTCCAGCAGCGGAAAAGCGCGCGCGCCGAAGCTCACAGCCGAACCCGCCATCTGATCGCCGAATTCTTCATCAGCATTATCGGATACAGCACTTTGTTTGTCGGCATCTGGCAATCGTTTGCTCTCGGTAATTGCTGCCTCGATACGTGCAATGGCCTCGGTCGCTTCTTCTGCAGTAATAACGCCACGGCGCACGTCTTTGCCCAGCAAGTCCAGTAGTGGTTTTGCGTGCATTTCATACATCAGTACATCGGCAGCAGATTTGGAAGTAAATGTAATCAACATGATGGTGGCATCCTTCGTCGGGTAATGTGTCCAGCTGATTGAGATGCTGAAAAATTTACGTTTCGTGACAAGCCATCGCAGATCTGTCTTGCGAGGGCGTGGTAAATCAGGGGCTTGAAGACCGTTTTATAACCACAAAAGTTTCCGGTTTCGTTTGCTCAGTGTTTTATTCGCATGAGATTCGTCATGCCATCGTAGCCAATCACGCGCCTGCGGGTTTTTCTGCAAACGGTGCAATACGCGATCGGGTACTTACGAAGAAAATCAGTGCGCCTAGCTGAAACAGCAGATAGGCCGCCCATGCCATTCGGATGGCCGATGGCTGAGACCAGCCCTGAGACATGAATACATCAATCAGTAATCCCATACCCCATTGCAAAGCAAAAGCGCCAATAAAAAGCGTCAGGTTGAATGCACTGTTGGCGCGTCCTGCCTGCGAAGAAGGAAAAGACAAACTCACATGCGTTTGCGCCAGCGTTGTCACCGTCACCACCAACGCGAAAATCAACCAGAACACCCACGCCCATGGATACGGGAAAAGCAGCATGGCCAGTTGTATCAGCATCGACAGAGCCAAACCGTAGGTCACGACTCTCAGCGCAGGTATGCCCGGTCGGCCGCCGTAAGACACGTAACGCGGCGCCCACCACGACAGTCCCACATAAGAAAACATCAGGAAAAGATTGAAAAGAAACAGCACCCGCGATGCCTCATCCACTGACAGCCCCAGCACATTAACCATCCACGGTCCGGCCCACAGGGTCTGTATCGCCATGAAACCGCCTTGGTATACACCACTCAGCAAGGCCATGCGACGGAAATAAGGATCAGCAAAAATTGCCCGGTATCCTCCCGGCGCCGCGGGTGGCGTTGGCATCTTCGACTGCTGCTGCAACATGTCCCTTTCCACGGGTTTGAGACGCAAGAAAAGCAGGACCGCCGACAGAATGATCATTGCCGCCATCGCCCAGAATACGCCGCGCCATCCAATCACAGGCATGAGCATGGCCACGGGTACGGTCGTCGCCAGCGCGCCACAGGTACCGAATACCAGCATCCAGCTTGCCAGTTGGCTCTGTCGCTCAGGGGGATACCAGACACGATAGGCTTTGAGCGGCGCCATCAGGCAGGCAGAGACACCGATGCCAATCAATGCGCGGCCCAGCCACAATCCGGCTAGTGTGTCGCTAGAGGCAAAGATGGCCGCGCCTAGGGCGGCAAAAGCAAGCAGTGCCGACTCGGTGCGTCTCGGGCCGTACTTGTCCAGCCACACGCCCAGCGGTAATTGCAGGCAGGCGAAACCTACAAAATACGCCGACGACAGCAGACCCAGATCAGCGTTCGACAGCTGCAAGTCCGCCATTAACGCGGGCGCGATTACCGCATTGATCGCACGAAACGCATAAGACAGAAAATAGGCGGCGGCGAACACCATCACCACGCGCATGCCCAGCCTGCCCTGCAGATAGTGTGGGGCGTCGCTCATCTCACTTGAACGCAAAAGAGCTCAGAAAGGTATCGGCGGCTTCTGCGCCGAGCTTTTCTTTCGGACCCAGTGCAATGACCTGAAATACCCGGGTCTCGTGCATGATGAAACGGGCAAACAGCACCAGCGGTGTTCCTGCCTGGCTCGCCTTGCCTGTTGCATGAATCTGAATCGCCGTGGCGCCGCCCTTCACGGTGACGGTCTTCTGCTCGGTGACCTCGCCCTGAATATTGCGCATCATCGCCGTTTGCATGGCGATCAATGCCTTGGCGCGCTGGCTCTCATCTTCAATGACAGCGCTTGCCACGGCAAAGCTCGCGCCATCGGCTTCGGCTGCTGTCATGTTCATCATGACCTGTAATCCATCCAGATTGACTGCGCGCTCAAATGAGGTGGGTTTTGCCGGGAACAGCGCGGTGTATCGCGCATCATCGCTGCGTATCTCGCGCCAGTTCAGTGCGGGATCGCAGCCGGTCAGGAAGGGCATGAGCACGCAGAGTACGAATAGTGCAAATAGTCGCGAAGATCGCGACAGCGGTAGAAGTTTGATCATGGGTTAGATGGTAACAGTAGCCTGAGACATCACGACCGGTTCGCACTCAGCGCGCGCCTGTATTGGATGGCTTCCGATACATGCGCCGCACTAACCGTGGGATTGTCGGCCAGATCGGCGATCGTGCGTGCAAGCCGCAGCACACGATGATAGGCACGCGCAGACCACTTCAATCGGTCAATCGCCGTGCGCAGCAGCGATTCGGCAGCCGCTTCCGGCCGACACCATTGATCGATTTCCTGCACGCTCAGTCGTGCATTGGTTTTTTGCTGTCGCATCTCCTGGCGCTCGCGTGCACTGGCGACGCGCTGCGCGATTACGGCGGATGCTTCACCGGGCGCTGTGCTCAGCAGTTCTTCGGTGGTCAGCGCGGCCACCTGAATCTGCATGTCGATGCGATCCATCAGCGGGCCGGAAATTTTCCCCTGGTAGCGCGCAATGGCATCGGGGGTACAGCGGCAAGTACGGGTCGTATCGCCCAGATATCCGCAAGGGCAGGGGTTCATCGCAGCAATCAATTGAAAACGACAGGGAAATTCGGCTTGTCGCGCTGCGCGTGAAATCGTGATGTGGCCAGATTCCAGTGGCTCACGCAAGACTTCCAGCACTTTGCGATCAAACTCCGGTAACTCATCAAGAAACAACACACCGTGATTGGCGAGCGAGATTTCACCGGGGCGAGGCACGCTGCTCCCGCCCACCAGCGCAACCCCTGATGCGGTGTGATGCGGCGAGCGATACGGCCGTTGACGCCAGCGGCTCATCGTAAAACTGCCGGCCAGCGATTGCACGGCAGCCGTTTCCAGTGATTCGGCATCACTCATCGGTGGCAGGATGCCAGGCAGCCGCGCAGCGAGCATGGACTTGCCACTGCCCGGCGGGCCCATCATCAACACACTGTGGCCGCCCGCCGCCGCAATTTCCATCGCGCGTCGTGCATGCAACTGGCCGCGCACCTCCGCGAAGTCGGGAGCGCTCTGCAGAGCAACAGCCCCCGGGGTCGCTCGCTCGGATATCAGGCGCGCACTGGCATCGGCCGCAGCAAAATGCGCACAAACCTGCAGCAAGGAGTCTGCCGGATAAACCCGCGCACCGGGCACTAGGGCGGCTTCGGCGGCATTGGCGCGCGGAAGAATGAAAGCGCGCCGGGTACCATCTTCTTGCCGGTGCATCGCAAAGGTCATCGCCAGCGCTGCTCGTATGGGCCGCAGCTCTCCCGAGAGCGACAGCTCACCTGCAAATTCGTAGTCATCCAGTTCGGTGGCGGGTACTTGACCTGATGCGGCCAGTATCCCCAGCGCAATCGGCAAATCGAAGCGCCCCGATTCCTTGGGCAAATCGGCGGGTGCGAGGTTGACGGTGATATGGCCCGGTGGGAAATCAAAGCCCGCGTTATGCAGGGCAGCCCGCACGCGGTCGCGCGATTCGCGGACTTCCGTATCCGCGAGCCCGACGATGGTGAATGCCGGCAGACCAGTGGCCAGATGGACCTCGACTGTCACCGCAGGCGCGTCCATGCCGGACAGCGCGCGGCTTCTTAATACTGCCAGACCCACGGAATACGGTTCAGGCGGTGTGCCGTGATTCCAGCTCGGCGACCCGCGCTTCCAGGGCTTCGAGCCGGGCCCGGGTGCGGGCGAGTACTTCGGCCTGTACTTCGAATTCTTCCCGGGTCAGCAGATCCAGTCGTGAAAAACCCTGATTGAGCATGGCTTTCATGTTTTTTTCCAGATCTTTGGCCGGAGATTGCTGCAGCACCTCATTGATGCGGGTCTGCAGTTCAGAGAGAAAACTCAGTGGTGTTGTCATGGCTTTGATAGGATAGATCGCACCATTATGAAGCGCGCGCGCTTTTGTGGTGCGTGACCAAGGCGTTCAAGCGGGATAAAACAAAGCCAGATCCTAAAGGATTTGGCCGAAATGACAAGTAATTCCTGCTTAATCGGGTTGGCACACGTCCTGCTTAGATCCCTGCAGCAAACAGGATTTTGTTCGCAGGCTATTTATTCACTTTCAAAACAAAAAGGAAATCCTATGAAAAAACTGATTCTTGCCAGCGCCATTTCGGCAGCGTTTGTTGGCAGCTTTGCGCAAGCGGAAGAAGCAGCGGCGCCGGAGCATGAGATTAGCTAAAACGTCGGAGTGACTTCGGGTTATGTCTTACGTGCAATTTCACAATCGCGTATTCTGGCAGCGATCAGCGGCTGTTTG
>JACCDL010776397.1_pt1 | contig 21828 bp, 19 predicted proteins | sample 7441931 | NCBI WGS metagenome assembly JACCDL01 (sample SAMN15323437, study PRJNA562643) | freshwater metagenome | isolation source: river surface water | place: USA:Blue River Watershed | collected 2017-08-16 | reverse complement strand
GGTGGAATACTGGGCGACCGTATTCTGACTTCGCTGTTGGGCTCTTAGGATCTGTAAGAGATACGCGAGTTGCAGATGGTGAGATCAAAGGAAGCTTTCCTGCCTTGTAGTAAGGAAGTGAAGCAATTGTTGCGCCTGAGTAAGCAGGACCAACGAGACCGAGGATCTTCTTGTTTGCGCCAATTCCTGGTGCAACCTTTGAAGCTACCGCTGGATCTCCTTCGTCATCTACTGAAACGAGGTTGATCTTGTATGTTGGGTTTGCTGCCTCGAATACCTTGATTGCGTACTTAACAGCGTTCTGCTCATCGATACCTGTTGATGCTTCTCCACCTGAGAGAGGACCCTGGTAAGCGATTGTGAATTCACGCTTCTTAGCAGCTGCGTTAGCCGGAGCTACAGCAACTACTGTTCCTGCTGCGAATGCAGCTGTAATCGCAAGTGCGATTACCTTGTTCTTCTTCATGTATTGCCTTTCATCGTGCATAGTCCCGGGACAGGGAAGGTTGAAGGGTACTCGGGATGGGTTAGCCCCGACAAGGCGAAGGGGCGGAAAATTGAGCGTGAGAGGTTACTTTTTGATTACTTTTGAAGACCATCTCATTAATTGAGAGGGCTGGCCGGCACGCTACTTATCGAGTGCGGCCTCGGGCGAAATGACCGCCATTGCGACCTCTTTCATCGTGAGGCGACGATCCATGGCGGCCCGCTGAATCCAGCTAAAGGCCTCAGGCTCTGAGAGGTTGAGCGCCTTCATCAAAATACCTTTGGCGCGATCAATAATCTTTCGAGTCTCTAGGCGCTCGTGGAGATCGGCCACCTCTTCCGCAAGAGATCTCATCTGTTGATGGCGGCTCATCGCTATCTCAATCGCCGGAACGAGATCGCTAATGGAGAAGGGTTTAACTACATAGGCCATCACTCCTGCATCGCGAGCACGTTCCACCAGCTCACGTTGACTAAATGCGGTGAGCATTAACACAGGTGCAATTGAAATGATTTTCTCTGCTGCAGAAATTCCATCGAGAACAGGCATCTTGACATCGAGAATACAGAGATCTGGCTTATGTTCATTGGCAAGTGCGATTGCCTCTTCGCCGTTGGTGGCTTCAGCGCAGACTTCATAACCAGCCTCTTGCAACATCTCGATGAGATCCATGCGGATGAGCGCTTCATCTTCTGCGACCAGGATTCGAGTAGCCATGTCTCATCATCTCCTAGCTAAAATCGATAATCAATGAGATTGTCGATGGAGTTTGGATTACGCGTGCCCCGAGTCGGATTCGAACCGACACTATGCAGTGTTTGAGACTGCCCTCTCTACCGTTGGAGTACCGAGGCTTACGCCGAGAATCCTACCTGATAAAGAACTCTTACTCGTAAGCAGGAAGAACGCCTTCTCCTGCGTTACTTGTAAGCAGGAACAACACCATTGACCGCATCGCCCACATTATGGACTCGCATCGCATTGGTCGAACCAGGAATTCCTGGAGGTGCACCAGCGATGATCATGACCTGCTCCCCGACCGCGGCGCGCTTTGTATCAATCAAAATGCGATCAGCCTGCAAGACCATATCGTCGGTGTGCTTGACCATTGGTGAAATCAACGGCTCGATTCCCCATGAGAGAGCGAGGCGATTGTATGTACCTGTCTCTGGGGTGATTGCAAGAATTGGAAGTGGTGAGCGAAGGCGAGAGATACGTCGAGCAGAGTCTCCTGATTGAGTAAATGTCACCAAATACTTAGCGCCGAGAATCGCACCCACTTCTGCGGCTGCCTTCGTGATTGCGCCACCCTTGGTACGTGGAGCGTGAGATAGCGGGCGAATGCGATCAAGTCCCTCTTGCTCTGTCTTTTCAATAATACGAGCCATCGTTTGAACGGCTTCAATTGCGAACTCACCGACAGATGTTTCTCCAGAAAGCATCAGTGCATCTGCGCCATCCAGGACTGCATTTGCGCAATCTGTTGCTTCCGCGCGAGTTGGTCGTGAGTTTGTAATCATTGAGTCGAGCATCTGTGTCGCCACAATGACAGGCTTTGCTGCATCGCGCGCAAGTTCAACGCAACGCTTCTGAACCATCGGCACATCTTCGATTGGCATCTCAACGCCGAGATCTCCGCGAGCGACCATGATGCCATCGAATGCATCAACAATCTCTTGAAGATTATCTACCGCCTGTGGCTTCTCAATCTTGGCAATAACGGGAATGTGAATTCCAACCTCATCCATGATTGCATGAACATCTTTAATATCTGCTGCATTTCGTACGAATGAGAGAGCGATGAAGTCAGCACCGGCGCGCAATCCCCAGCGGAGATCCTCGCCATCCTTCTCTGACATTGCAGGAACAGAGACAGCTACTCCTGGAAGGTTGAGACCTTTATTGTTGCTGACCATTCCTGGGAAGATGCACTTCGTAACTACATCGTTACCCTTTACTTCAATAACTTCAACGGTCACTTTTCCATCATCGATCATGATGAAATCACCAGGCTTGCAATCTCCTGGGAGACCCTTATATGTAGTGCCGACGCGCTCTTTAGTTCCTGGGACTTCATCTGTGGTGATTGTGAAGATATCTCCGCGAGCGAGCTCGTGTGGGCCATTCTCAAAACGCGCCAAACGAATCTTTGGACCTTGGAGGTCAACGAGAATTGCGACCGCTTTACCTGCCTCCTTCGCAGCTTCTCGAACTCGATCAAGGCGACCTTGATGTTCCTCGTAAGAGCCATGGGAGAGGTTGAGTCGAGCCATGTTCATTCCAGCGGCGATAAGTTCTCGCACCTTCTCTGGCGATTCAACAGCTGGACCTAATGTGCAAACAATTTTCGCGCGACGCATACCCGTACCTTATCTTCAATAGAAGTGAGCCGACTATTACTAGCCAGTTTTTCACTGTGATTTATCTGGCTTTACACCAACATCTGACGAGTGGTTGGTTCGATCGGTGATGGAAGTTGTGTCTCCCCCATTAAGTATCGATCCAATGCAGCTGCAGCAGAGCGACCTTCTGCAATGGCCCACACAATCAGTGATTGACCTCGACCTGCATCACCTGCGACAAATACATCTTCTTGATTTGTTTGGAACTCTCCGTTGCGCTTGATATTGCCACGCTCATCAAGTTCTACTTCGAGTTGATCGATGAGATCACTCTTCTCAGGACCTGTGAATCCCATCGCCAAGAAAGCAAAATCTGCTGGAAGTTCACGTTCGCTACCTGGAACTGTCTCAAACTTTCCATTAACAAACTTTGTCTCAACAATCTTGAGCGCGCGAAGATTTCCATTCTCATCACCAAGGAACTCTTCGGTGCTGACACCAAAGATTCGATTGTCGAGCTCTTCATGAGCAGATGAAATACGGAAGATCATTGGATAAGTTGGCCATGGCTGATTCGCTGGGCGCTCCTCAGTTGGCTGCGGCATGATCTCGAGTTGAGTGACGCTCGCAGCACCTTGGCGAACAGATGTACCGAGGCAATCTGCACCAGTATCTCCACCACCGAGAATGACAACATGCTTTCCTGCAACGTTAATTGGAGGATTCTCTACCTCACCGAGCGCCTGCTTATTGCCCCAGGGCAAGAACTCCATCGCTTGATAAACACCTTTAAGGTCACGTCCCTTAACGTTGAGATCACGCCATTGAGTAGCACCAATTGCAACCAAGACTGCGTCATAGCGAGTGCGAAGCGCCTGGCCGGTGATGTCACTTCCCACCGCAACTCCTGGACGGAAGCGAGTGCCTTCCTGCTCCATCTGCGCCAAACGACGATCAAGAATGTTCTTCTCCATTTTAAATTCAGGGATTCCGTAACGAAGCAATCCACCGATTTTATCTGCGCGCTCAAAGACAGCGACTGTGTGTCCGGCGCGAGTCAATTGCTGCGCTGCTGCAAGCCCTGCCGGGCCTGAGCCAATCACTGCCACAGTCTTTCCAGTGAGGCGATCTGGAATCATCGGCTTTACCGCTCCAAAACCAAATGCTTCTTCTACCGTGCGGAGTTCAACCTGCTTGATTGTTACAGCATCACGATTGATTCCGACAACACATGCAGTCTCACATGGTGCAGGACATAGGCGACCAGTAAATTCTGGAAAGTTGTTTGTCGCATGTAAGCGATCAATCGCTTCTGATTTGTATCCGCGATACATCAAGTCATTCCACTCTGGAATCAAGTTACCGAGTGGACAACCATTATGGCAGAACGGAATACCGCAATCCATGCAGCGACCAGCCTGCTTCTGGAGATGCTCAAAGCTCTGAGGTTCGTAGACTTCGCGCCAATCTTTGATACGCACATCAACTGGGCGACGCTTTGGCGTCTCACGTGGCGTCGTCATAAAGCCCTTTGGATCAGCCATTTGCTGCCACCTCCATTACATAGTGATCTTCTGGTAGACCTTCATTAGTCGCCCGCTTCATCGAAGCAAGCACGCGTGCATAGTCACGAGGCATAATGAGTGAGAAGCGAGTAAGTACTGCATCCCAATCTGCAAGAAGTTCAGCAGCGACAGCAGAACCTGTCTCACGTGCGAACTCAGAAACAGCGTTATGGAGTCGTTCGCGCTCATCTTGAGGAATAGCAAGCACATCGACCATCTCGCCATTGACGAGCGCAGGGTTGAGATCGAGAACGAATGCTCGCCCACCCGACATACCAGCTGCGATATTGCGGCCAGTGCGTCCCAGGATTACCACGGTGCCACCTGTCATGTATTCGAGTGCGTGATCTCCCACGCCCTCAACTACAGCAGTTGCGCCGGAGTTGCGAACACAGAAACGCTCTCCCACTAATCCGCGGATAAAGATCTCGCCAGAAGTTGCACCGTATCCAATTACGTTTCCAGCAATCACGTTATCTTGCGAAGCAAATGTCGCCTTCTCATCTGGACGTACAATAACGCGACCGCCTGAGATTCCCTTTCCAACGTAGTCATTGGAATCACCAAAGAGACGAATCACCATGCCGCGCGGTGTGAATGCACCAAGTGACTGACCAGCAGAACCACGAAGAGTGATATCAATCGTGCCTGTTGGCAATCCTTGCGCACCATACTTACGAGTGATCTCTGCACCTAACATCGTGCCGACTGTGCGGTTGACGTTACGAACAGGAAGGTCAATTGCAACCTTCTCCCCCTTGGTAAGTGCTGGAGCTGCCTTCTCAATAAGAGTGTTATCGAGCGCAGCAGCAAGACCATGGTCCTGAGTTGTTGTGCAGTAGAGAGATGAATCCACATCAGGGCGCACTAAGAGTGGAGATAGATCAAGACCTGCTGTCTTCCAGTGATCAATCGCCTTCTTTGTCTCAAGGTACTCAACATGGCCGATTGCTTCCTGCAAGGTACGGAAACCGAGTGAAGCGAGAATTTCACGGACTTCTTCTGCGATATATTCGAAGAAAGTTTCAACGAACTCTGGCTTACCGGTGAATTTCTTGCGAAGTTCAGGGTTCTGAGTTGCCACACCCACCGGACAAGTATCCAAGTGGCAGACGCGCATCATGATGCAACCTGAGACAACGAGCGGAGCTGTTGCAAATCCATACTCCTCTGCACCCAGCAGAGCTGCAATCACAACATCGCGCCCGGTCTTAAGTTGACCATCTGCCTGCACGACGATGCGATCACGGAGTCCATTGAGAAGAAGAGTCTGCTGAGTCTCAGCAAGACCAAGTTCCCATGGCGCTCCGGCATGCTTGAGCGATGTCAAAGGAGATGCACCTGTTCCGCCATCATGGCCAGAGATTAGAACCACATCTGCATGCGCCTTCGATACACCTGCAGCAACTGTTCCTACTCCCACTTCAGCAACAAGCTTCACGTGAACACGCGCATCTTTATTTGCATTCTTGAGATCATGGATCAATTGAGCAAGATCTTCGATGGAGTAAATATCGTGGTGTGGAGGTGGTGAGATGAGACCAACGCCAGGAGTTGAGTATCGAGCCTTAGCAATCCATGGATAAACCTTGTTTCCTGGAAGCTGACCGCCTTCACCTGGCTTAGCACCTTGTGCAATCTTGATCTGAATATCATCAGCATTAACCAGGTAATTACTTGTCACACCAAAACGACCTGATGCAACCTGCTTGATTGCCGAACGCTTTGAATCACCATTCTCCATTGGGATAAAGCGAGAAGCATCTTCGCCGCCTTCACCGGTATTGGACTTTCCACCAAGACGGTTCATTGCGATAGCTAAGGTCTCATGAACTTCTTGAGAAACAGAGCCGTATGACATTGCTCCAGTAGAGAATCGCTTCACGATCTCTGAGATTGGCTCGACCTCATCGATAGAGATTGGCGTGCGCTCTGCGAATTCAAAGAGGCCACGTAGAGTCATCAAAGCCTTGCTCTGATCGTTGACTGCGGTGGTGTAACGCTTAAAGATGTCATAACGCTTATTGCGTGTTGAGTGCTGAAGCGCAAAGACAGTCTCAGGATTAAATAGGTGAGGCTCGCCATCGCGACGCCACTGATATTCACCGCCGATTGGAAGTTTCTTCGCTCCAGGGATTTCGCCTCCCACTGGATATGCCAAGAAGTGGCGCTTGATTGTCTCCTCTGCGATGACATCGAGATCGACTCCGCCAAGACGTGACGTTGTTCCCACAAAGAACTCATCTACAACTTCTTGTGCAATACCAATGGCTTCAAAGACCTGTGCGCCGGTGTAAGAAGAGATTGTTGAGATTCCCATCTTTGACATCACCTTGAGTACGCCCTTGCCGAGCGCCTTAATGGTGTTGCGCACCGCCTTCTCTGGAGAGATTCCGGTGATAACGCCTTGTCGTACTAAATCTTCTGCAGATTCCATCACGAGATAAGGGTTAACAGCCGCAGCTCCATAACCAATAAGGAGGGCCACGTGGTGGACTTCGCGGACATCACCCGCTTCAACGATCAGACCCACCTGTGTACGAGTCTTCTCGCGAATCAAGTGATGATGGACCGCTGCAGTGAGCAAGAGAGATGGAATTGGACAATCTTCGGCATCGCCATCGCGATCTGAAAGGACAATCACATGTGCGCCATCTTTAATTGCCTGTGAAACTTCTCGCTTAATCTCTTCCAAACGATTACGAAGAGTATTTCCATCGCCAGTGACAGGGAAGAGTCCGCGCACGACATAGGCTGCAAGTTCTGGGTATTCATCATCAACGTTGATGTTGATGATTTTGGCGAGCTCGTCGTTATCAATCACTGGGAATGCCAGAGAAATCTGCTTACATGAATCCGGTCCCGGATCGAGCAAGTTGTGCTCAGGGCCAATAGACCCACCGAGGCTAGTGACGAGTTCTTCGCGGATTGCATCAAGCGGTGGATTGGTCACCTGCGCGAAGAGTTGTGTGAAGTAATCAAAGAGCAGACGTGGCTTATTTGAAAGCGCTGCGATTGGCGTATCGGTACCCATCGAGCCGAGTGCCTCTCCCCCGGACTTTGCCATCGGAGCGATAATGATCTTGAGCTCTTCTTCGGTATATCCAAATGCCTTCTGTCGGCGAACGACAGATTTATGTGGATAGATAATGTGTTCACGAGCTGGAAGTTCTGAGAGCTTGACCATTCCATCGGCAAGCCACTGGCCATAAGGCGCAGCATCAGCTAATGAATCCTTGATCTCATCATCTTCAATGATGCGACCAGATTCGATATCAACTAAGAACATTTTTCCTGGCTGCAAGCGGCCCTTGCGCACAATCTTCTCTGCTGGGAAATCAAGGACGCCAACCTCAGATGCAAGGACAACGAGACCGTCATCAGTAACCCAGAAGCGAGATGGGCGAAGACCGTTGCGATCAAGAACAGCACCAACTTGATGTCCATCGGTAAATGTCACACAGGCAGGACCATCCCATGGCTCCATCATTGATGCGTGGAATGCATAGAAGTCACGACGCTTTGCCGACATGGTCGCATGGTTCTCCCATGCTTCAGGAATCATCATCAGAACTGAATGAGGAAGTGAGCGGCCGCCAAGATAGAGAAGCTCGAGAACTTCATCGAATGATGCTGAGTCAGAGCCGGACATTTCAACGATTGGGAAGATGCGTTCTAGATCTTCACCAAAGAATTCACTCTTCAGTAACGATTCACGAGCGCGCATCCAGTTGCGGTTGCCCTTGACGGTATTGATCTCACCATTGTGTGCAATAAATCGGTATGGGTGTGCCAGCGGCCAAGAAGGGAATGTATTGGTTGAAAAACGTGAGTGAACGAGCGCCAATGGTGAAACGACTCGTTCATCGCTGAGGTCTGGGAAGAATTCTTCAAGCTGACCTGTGGTGAGCATTCCCTTGTAGACAATGGTCTGAGAAGAAAGTGATGGGAAATAGAGATCGAGTGCATGCTCTGCGCGCTTGCGAAGGCAGAAAACTTTTCGATCCAATGAGATTCCGGTTTCGCCATTCTTTCCGGCGATAAATACCTGTTGGAAATCTGGCATCACTGAGATTGCAGTCTTGCCAAGTGATGCTGCATTGATCGGAAGCGAGCGCCACCCGAGAACGGTGAGTCCTTCTTCTGCCGCTAACTTTGCAATCTCGCCTTTGAGATCTTTTCCTGCTCCTGATGCATCACGAGCTACAAATGCAATACCGGTTGCATATGCACCCTCAGCCGGAAGCGAGAAATCCACGACAGCGCGATAGAAAGCATCTGGAACGCGAATGAGAATTCCGGCACCATCACCTGAATCTGGTTCAGCACCCGATGCGCCGCGGTGTTCAAGATTGCGAAGAGCGGTAAGCGCCTTTGCAACAATCTCATGTGTAGCGATCTTGTTGAGGGTAGCCACCATTGCAACGCCACATGCATCATGTTCGTTGGCAGGGTCATAGAGGCCCGATGGTGCTGGGAAGTTCGATTGAAGTGCCATGCTCGTTGTCCTTACTCGACGCTGTTACAGAGGCAGCGGGGACAACGATGGCCCGTTAGGTGCGAAAGGGTAGCAACTTCAAGGGGGCTATGCCTACTTAATCCAGGCGTAGATTCGTTGCAAAAACTGCACCGCCACGACTAAGCGATAGTGGCGTGGAAGAGCTGGCCGATCCCTGCGGTAATAGCCATACCAAGACATCCCCCGATGAGCACTCGGAGCGTAGGGATGAGCAGCTTGGAGCCTGCCGTCTTCGCCCCAATCGCCCCGGCTGTCATTAATCCAATGATGGTAAAGCCCACGATAGAGGCAGAGATTGTTCCAACGGTAGGTGCAAATGCAGCCAGGAATGGGATGAAACCACCTGCAGCGAAGGAGAGGGCAGAGGCAATCGATGCCTGGAGCGGCTTTGCCTTGCTATGCGGGTGGTGGCCGAGTTCATCACGAAGATGGGTGTTGAGAGCATCTCGCTCGGTCAATTGGGTAGCTACTTGGCGCGCCAAATTCTCATCAAGGCCGCGCTCCTTATAAATCTCCACCAGCTCCTCTAATTCACCCTCTGGGTCTATGGCCAGATGCTCTATCTCCAGTTGGCGATCAGATTCTTCGATATCGGTCTGGGATGAGACTGAGATGTATTCCCCCACTGCCATCGAGAGAGCGCCAGCGGCAATTCCAGCAGCTCCGGTTGAGATAATGATTGATTTCGCATTGTCGAATGATGCGCTCGCTGCAGCAACGCCCACCATGAGAGATGCGGTGGAGACTAGACCGTCGTTGACGCCGAGGACAGCTGCGCGCAACCATCCCGCGCGGTGAGCCTTATGTTCAAGATTGCGGATACGTACATCTTCTAGGCCCATATTTAAACCTTACCGCGAAATCTGTGAAAATCGGCGGAAGGCGAGGAAGGATAACAACCCCACGGTGATCGAGACCAATACATTGACTCGGATGCCAGCAATGAGGTTTGCCTCATCTATGCGAATCAATTCAAAACCGAGGCGACCACAGCAGTAGAGAGCTACATAGAGCGCAAATGTTTGCCCTCCCTTAAGCGCCTTGCCGTATTTGAGAAGAATCACGGCGATGAAAAGACACCAGAGAGATTCATAAAGAAATGTTGGGTGGAAGGTTGCGAAATCTTGATAGCCAGAAGGTCTGGCCCATCGAGGGATTTCTAGAGCCCAGGGAAGATTGGTAGGTCGGCCAAAGAGTTCTGCGTTAAACCAATTTCCCCACCGTCCAATAGCTTGCGCAAGGAGAATTCCAGGTGCAATCGCATCTGCGAAGTATCTAAATTGCGGCAAGGTTCGGGTGCGGGCTAAGTAACGGTAGGCGATAAATGCACCCAACGCCCCCAGCGATATTGCGCCCCAAATACCGAGGCCGCCTTCCCAGATTTTTACAATATCTCCTGGATTGCCATCTGCACCAAAGAAATTTTCAGGAGTTGTCGCAACGTGATAGAGGCGACCACCGAGAACACCTGCCGGAACAGCAACTATTGCAACATCACTGACAATGCCGTGAGCATCCGGGTGGGCAGCGATAAATCGCTTATTTCCTAACCAGATAGCAATGGCAACGCCAGCGACAATACAGAGCGCATAGAGATGAAATGTGAAAGGCCCAAGCTCCAATACCGAGATGCTCGGAGTTGGAATTGAGCGCCTCACATTAACCTCGCTCTACAACAGCTTTGAACTTATCAGCGTTGAAGTACTCGGTGTTGCGATCAATCTCTTTTCCATTGACGAAGACCGTTGGAGTTGAGTTCACGCCAGATTTTGATCCAGCCTCAGCAACCTTGCCAACCCAACCCTCATACTTCATCTCATTTACGCAGCTCTCAAAGGATGCACTCTTAATGCCAGATGCTGCTGCAATTTCAATAATGCGTTCATTGCTCCACTCACCTGAATTCTCAGATCGTGGCAAGTTGGCATACATTCCTAGGTGGTAATCAAGGAATTTATCTTCATCGTTAGCACATGCAGCGCCATTTGCAGCGCGCACTGACTCAGGACCTAAGAATGAGAGAGTGTGGAAGCGAACGCGTGCCTTCTTCTCGGTCACAAGTGAGTTGATGTACTTCCCATTGAGTGCCTCAAATTGCTGGCAAATTGGGCATTGAAAATCTTCATAGATATCAACTACAGGCAAATCTGTGAGCTCTGCATTGAATTCGATGGCATATCCGTTCTCTGCGCTGACGGTAGAAGGAATAGCTTCTGAGACAGATTTATTCTTGGAAAGGAGTGTAGGTACGACCATGATCGCAACTACGAGAACGACAACTCCAATGACAAGGTAGCGGGTGAAGTTATCTTTTCCGCCTTTTGCTGAGCTCTTGCCTGACATCTCTCTCCTCTTTCATCCCTTATTTTCTATTGCTCTTCTATTGCCTGTAACCAATAACCTGTTACTGGCCCTGCCAATTGCTATGCTAAATATATGGGTTACTGACCTCTGACGCCTTGCGATAGCTCACGAGCCAGGGCGGTCACAGCCGCAAGCCCCTCATCAAGATCCGGTGCATCAAGAATTGCTTTAACAAAGGCTGAACCGACGATGACGCCATCTGCATATCGGGCTAAATCCCTTGCCTGTTCTCGCGTGGAAACACCAAGGCCCACGGCAACCGGAAGATTGCTCACCTTCCGCACGCGCGAGACTAAATCCTCTGCTGCGCTCAAGACTGACGTCCTCGCACCGGTTACCCCCATAATGCTGGCAGCATAGATAAATCCCCCAGCTTTAGCGGTGACTTTGGCAAGCCGCTCATCGGAGGTACTGGGTGCAACAACATAAATTGGGTTGATCTCTGCATTAGATGCCGCAGCTAACCAGTTGGTGGATTCTTCGATAGTGATATCGGGGTGAATCACACCTGACCCACCTCGTGCAGCGATGGCATCAGCAAATTTCTCCACACCATACTTTTCAATGGGATTCCAGTAGGTCATTACGACAGAGGGAACTCCTGCGCTAGTCGCGACCGCAAGCGCATCCAATACATCTTCGGCTGTCGTGCCATTATTAAGTGAGGTCACTGCAGCTGCCTGAATTGTCGGACCATCCATCACGGGATCGCTATATGGAAACCCAATCTCAATCGCATCGACTCCACCATCAATAAATGCCTGAACAACGCGGTGACAATCCTTGATGGTAGGAAAGCCAGCTGGAATATATGCGATGAGGGCGGCACGTTTCTCTGCGCGAACTTTGATAAAGAGATCCTCAAGCGGTGTAGACATTAGCGTCCATTCGCATTTGTGTCATCGAGCGGAATTCCAAAATACTGCGCAGCTGTCTGCACATCCTTATCACCGCGACCCGAGAGATTGATTAAGAGAATTGCGTCAGGACCAAGTTCTTTACCAACTTTAATAGCACCCGCAAGGGCGTGTGCTGTTTCAATTGCCGGAATGATTCCCTCACTCTTGGAGAGAATAGAGAAAGCTTCCATCGCTTCTTTGTCGGTGATAGCGCGATATTCAGCGCGACCAATATCGTGAAGGTAGGCATGCTCTGGGCCCACCCCTGGATAATCTAATCCGGCAGAGATGGAATGTGATTCAACAGTCTGACCATTGGCATCTTGCAGAACATAAGAGCGTGTTCCATGGAGAACGCCTGGTGATCCACCGGTGATCGTTGCTGCATGTCGACCAGTTTCAACTCCATCGCCGCCTGCCTCCAGGCCAATCAGGCGCACGCCCTCATCTGTAATGAAACGGTGGAAAATTCCAATCGCATTGGAACCCCCGCCGACACATGCCAAAACAGCATCAGGAAGACGTCCTGTAAGGGCGAGCACTTGTTCGCGAGCTTCTTCACCGATGATTTTGTGGAAATCGCGCACCATTGTTGGAAATGGATGCGGTCCAGCAACTGTGCCTAATAAGTAATGTGTACTTTCAACATTTGTTACCCAATCACGCATTGCCTCGTTGATTGCATCCTTAAGAGTGCGTGAACCTGATGTCACTGGGACCACCTCAGCGCCGAGCAACTTCATTCGCGCAACGTTGAGCGCTTGGCGACGAGTATCTTCCTCGCCCATATAAACAACGCATTCGAGTCCCATCAGCGCCGCAGCGGTGGCAGATGCCACGCCATGTTGACCTGCTCCGGTCTCAGCAATGATCCGCTTCTTACCCATGCGCTTTGTAAGAAGCGCCTGCCCTAAAACGTTATTGATCTTATGGCTTCCTGTGTGATTGAGATCTTCGCGCTTGAGAAGAATCCGTGCCCCGCCTGCATACTCAGAGAAGCGGTGAGCTTCAGTCAGAATCGAAGGACGACCGGTGTAGGTGCGATGCAACTCTGCTAATTCATTTTGGAATTCCGGATCGATCATCGCAGCGTTATGTGCACGATCAAGTTCTTCGAGAGCGCCGATGAGAGCTTCAGGAACGAAGCGACCGCCATACGGGCCAAAATGTCCGAGAATCTCAGCGGTATCAATCATGCTCATATGCGAAGGCTACCCGTGAAGTGCTAAGGAAGGCGACCCAGAAGTTGGTCGATAGCCATTCGCGGATCACCAGAACGCACAAGTGTCTCGCCTACCAAGATTGCTCCGGCGCCCGCGCTCTGCGCCACCTCAACTTCTGAACGTTGAGATATACCTGACTCAGCGACTCTGATGATTGAGTCTGGAATAAGCGGTAGCAATCGAGAGAAGGCGGCGAGATCAATCTCTAATGTCTTCAGGTTGCGCGCATTGACACCGATGATGCGAGGTTCAATCTCCATTGCATCCTCAATCTCACCCTCTGTGTGAGTTTCAACGAGAACAGCCATGCCGAGTTCAGTGGCAAGATCGTAATAATCCTTAAGTTGGTTCTTTGAAAGCGCTGCAACGATAAGTAACACCATATCTGCACCCGCTGCCCGAGCTTCTAAGAACTGATACTCATCGACCATAAAGTCTTTTCGCAGAATAGGGATACTCACCTCAGATCGAACTGCGATTAAATCCTCAAGTGAACCGCCGAAGCGACGACGCTCAGTCAAGACGCTAATTACCGATGCGCCTGCTTCCTGATACTGAGCGGCAAGCGCACGAGGGTCGGCAATCTCAGCGAGCATGCCTTTGCTGGGAGATGATCGCTTTACCTCAGCTATGACAGCCATCTCAACGGCCTGCAATCGCGAATGAGCATCAATGACCGTCGGAGCTTGATCTAATTTTTCATGTAATTGTGAGAGCGGCAATCTTCGTGCGGCGAGATCTTCGCGAACACCCTCAATGATGGAATCAAGAACGCTCACGGCTTATCCCCCTTAGTGGTTGGATCGATACCTTGGTCGAGTGATTTCCAGGGTGAAATCTCGCGCGCTTTCTTATCAGTGCGTTCATATTTTCCTGAAAGCCTCATTCTGCGACTCAGTGATACGACCACTATTGAGATAACAATGAGCCATAAATTTAACTTCCACATTTCAATTCCTCATCGCATTTGCAGTGTTTATCGCAGTGAGAACTGCCGCGGCTTTATTGATTGTCTCTTGATTCTCTGACTCGGGATCAGAATCTGCGACGACCCCCGCACCTGCCTGTACATATGCAGTAGATCCTTTAATGAGTGCTGTGCGAATCGCAATACAGGTATCGATATTTCCAGTGAAGTCAAAATATCCAATCGCGCCTCCATAGAGACCTCGACGAGTTGGCTCCAGCTTTTCAATAATCTCCATCGCTCGTGGCTTGGGAGCTCCCGAGAGGGTTCCAGCTGGGAAGACCGAGAAGAGGGCATCTATCGGTGCGGCAGTGTCTGCAAGTTCACCAATGACAGTTGAAACAATATGCATCACATGTGAATACCGTTCGATATGCATAAAATCAATTACTTCAACTGAACCAGGTGTGCAGACCCGTCCCACATCATTGCGACCTAAATCAACGAGCATCAAATGTTCAGCGCGCTCCTTGGGATCGGCCAGTAACTCTTCCCCTAAACGGATATCTTCCTCAAGTGATGTTGAGCGTTTACGAGTTCCAGCGATGGGATGGACCATCACCTGGCGACCTGTAACTTTGACTAAAGCTTCTGGGCTTGATCCCACGACATCAAATCCGCTCTCGAATTTGAAGAGATACATATATGGGCTCGGGTTACTCAATCTGAGAGCGCGATAGATATCAAGTGAATCTGCCTTCACTTCGGTCTTAAAGCGCTGTGAAATGACTATCTGAAATGCTTCACCGGCCAAGATTTCTTCTTTGGCTAATTCAACTTTCTCTCTGAAATCTTCGGCAGAGATATTTCGATCGTATGAAGGAGGAGAAAACTCAGGAATCTCGCTCACATCGCCAGGAAGTGCGCTCTGCAGATCGCGATACATTTGATCCAAACGACTCTGTGATTCTGCAAATGCTTCATCAACACGTTCATTTGTTCCATCCCAGTTAATTGCATTTGCAATCAAAGTAACTGTGCCGTTGCTGTGATCTACGACTGCTAAATCACTGGTGAGCATGAAGGCAATCTCAGGAAGTTCTAAATCGTCAATCGCACATGTCGGAATCTTCTCCAGGCGACGCACTGCGTCATAACCCATATAGCCAACAAGTCCACCAGTAAGGGGTGGAAGTCCTGAGATAACAGGGGTACGAAGATGGGCAACAGATTCTCGGAGCGCTTGCAAGGGATCCATATCTCTCGGAACACCTGCTGGCGGGGTTCCAAGCCATTCAGCTCTTCCGCCGCGTTCGGTCAAAGTTGTCTGACTGTTCACTCCGATAAATGAGAAACGAGACCACGCTCCCCCATGCTCTGCGCTCTCTAAAAGAAAGGTGCCTGGTCGGTTCTTCGCTAACTTCTTATAGATGCCGAGCGGAGTATCGCCATCGGCGAGGACTCGGCGAGAAACAGGAATTACATTGAAATCTTGAGCGTAGCGCCGAAAATCATCAAGTTTCATTGAAGATCCAATGGAGTATGAAAACAACTCCGATCGCCGGTATGGCAGGCCGCACCCACTTGCTCAACTTTGAGAAGAAGTGCATCTCCATCACAATCAAGTGCAATCGATAGAACGCTCTGGGTATGGCCGGAGGTGGCACCTTTCTCCCACAATTCATTGCGGCTACGAGACCAGTATGTTGCACGTCCACTCTCTAAGGTGAGAGCTAATGATTGGGAGTTCATATAGGCGAGCATCAGCACTTCACCAGTATGCGCATCCTGAGCAATTGCTGGGATAAGTTCAACGCCATCTTTAATCATGGCCTTTACTTGAGGCGATAGCTCGATACCCATGTGGCTATTCTGCCTTAGCGGCGGGCAACCTTGCGCACTGGATATCCACTGCGGTCGAGATAGTTCTTGATATCTCCGATGCGATGAACGCCAAAGTGAAATATCGATGCAGCCAGTAATGCATCAGCTCCGGCATCCAGGGCAGCCGCAAAGTCTTCCTGTGAACCCGCACCACCGCTTGCAATCAGTGGGACTCGAGAAATTGCTCGAACCGCCTTAATCATCCCGATGTCATAGCCAGCACGAGTTCCATCGGCATCCATCGAATTGAGAAGAATCTCACCCGCTCCCAGTTGGCAGGCTCTCTCCACCCACGCCAGCGCATCTACTCCTGCACTTTCTCTCCCGCCATGGGTTGTTACTTCAAATCCAGAATCTGTCCTAGCTCTTCGTGCATCAACAGAGAGAACGAGCACTTGTGAACCGAACCTATCTGCGATCTCTGCGATTAACTCTGGGCGAGCAAGTGCTGCTGTGTTGATGGAGACCTTGTCAGCGCCTGCACGTAGTAGTCGATCGACGTCGTCAACACTTCTAATGCCCCCACCAACTGTGAGAGGAATAAAGACTTGTTCAGCGGTGCGACGAACGACATCAAGAGTGGTTTCGCGTCCTGCAACGCTAGCTGAGATGTCAAGGAAAGTTAATTCATCAGCTCCTTCAGCGTTGTATAGCGCTGCCATCTCAACAGGATCTCCTGCATCGATTAAGTTTGTGAAGTTCACTCCCTTAACCACTCTGCCATCAGTCACATCAAGACATGGAATGATTCGAACTGAGAGGCTCACTTCTTAGTTAACTCCAAAGCTTCTTCTAAGGTGAAAGCACCGGCATAGAGAGCCTTGCCGACAATCGCACCCTCAACACCGATAGAACGAAGAGAAGAGAGGGCAGATAAATCATCAAGTGATGAGATACCTCCACTGGCAATAACTGGCTTCTTAGTCGCAGCACATACTTCACGGAGAAGTTCTAAGTTCGGTCCTTTAAGAGTTCCATCTTTAGTCACATCAGTGACAACATAACGTGCACAACCATCACGTTCTAGACGTTCAATAGTTTCGAAGAGATCGCCACCCTCTCTTGTCCAGCCACGGGCTGCGAGAACATGCCCACGCACATCCAAACCTACGGCGATGCGATCTCCATACTCAGCGATCACTTTAGAGGTCCACTCTGGATTTTCTAACGCTGCAGTGCCGAGATTTACTCGTCGACATCCCGTTGCTAATGCGCGCTTGAGGGATTCATCATCACGAATTCCGCCAGAGAGTTCGACCTTGATATCAAGTCGTGAAACAACCTCTGCAAGGAGAGCGCTATTGTCACCGATACCGAATGCGGCATCGAGGTCGACGAGATGGATCCACTCCGCTCCTGAATTCTGAAAATCTAGGGCTGCATCAAGTGGTGAGCCATATGCCGTCTCTGCGCTGAGTTCGCCTTGGACCAAACGAACGGCTCGCCCGTCCTTAACATCTACTGCAGGAAGAAGTTCTAAGTAGCTCATAACGATTTAACCCAATTCTTAATCAGATGCAGACCTGCATCGCCTGATTTCTCTGGATGAAACTGTGTAGCAGAAACAACACCGTCTTCAATTGCGGCCAAGAAGCGCGCATCATAATCTGTCCAGGATTGAAGGGCTCCTCCTTCAATTGGATTCACTACTCCATATGAATGGACAAAGTAGAAGGATTCACCTTCTACGCCTTTAAAGAGTTGGCTGCCGGCAGCAGCTTCCACTGTATTCCAGCCCATATGTGGCAAGACCTTTGCCTCAAGTTTTTCAACTCGCGCCGGCCATATTCCAACACCGCTATGTTCGCCGTGTTCTAAACCTGTTGCACAGAGAATTTGCATTCCCACACAAATTCCAATTGTCGGGCGAGATTTCTCAATACGATCTCGCACAAGTTGATCACCCTTAACGGATTTCAAACCCTGCATACATGCACCGAATGCACCTACACCCGGAACTACAAGACCTTGAGCTTCAAGAGCAACCGAATAATCTGAGGTGAGCACGACTTCGGTACCTGCCTGCTCAAATGCACGTAGCGCAGAGCGAAGGTTGCCCGATCCGTAATCAAGAATTGCAATCAACTACAAGGTGCCCTTGGTAGATGGGATACCTGCGGTGCGGCCATCAATTGCAACTGCATCACGTAGCGCACGAGCAACAGCTTTAAACTGCGCTTCAAAGACGTGGTGTGCATTGCGGCCTTCAAGTACGCGAACATGGAGAGCAATCCGTGCTTCAGCGACAATCGACTCCCAAATATGGCGTCCTAGCGTTGTATCAAAAGTTCCAATGAGTTCAACAATTTCAGGCTGTCTATGCACGAGATAAGGGCGACCTGACAAGTCGACAGCTGCCTGAACAAGAACTTCATCAAGAGGCACCATCGCATCTCCAAAACGACGAATTCCGGTCTTGTCGCCGAGGGCTTCACGCAAAGCTTGTCCGAAAGCAAGAGATGTGTCCTCGACTGTGTGGTGAGAATCGACATCAACATCGCCTGTAGTTTTGATAGTGAGGTTAAATCCAGAGTGCTTGCCGAGTTGAGACATCATGTGATCGAAGAAGGGAACTCCGGTATCTACTGAAATTTCTCCAGTACCGTCGAGAGTAAGGTCGACAAGTACGCTCGACTCTTTCGTTGTGCGTTCGACTCTTGCATTTCTCATAGTGACTCCATTTATAACGTGATCCATTTTCTTATCTCACACCTAATTATTTGTGAAGAATTGCAGTGAGCGCTCGGATGAAGAGGCTATTTTCGGCTTCGCTGCCGATTGTTACTCTCAAGTGCCCTGATAATCCCACATCTCGTATAAGCACTCCGGCATCTAAGAGTGATTTCCAGAGAAGTGGGGCAGGAATATCAAATCCTGAGAATAGGAGGAAATTAGCCTTGCTCGGAGTGACCGTCAGACCCAACGCCTCCAACTCACTTCTCACCCATTCTCTATCTGATTTCAACTGAGCGACATTTCCTAACAGTTCATCCTTGTGCTCAAGTGCCACCTCAGCTGCAGCTTGAGTAATGGCACTGAGGTGGTACGGCAATCTCACTAAGAAGAGTGCATCGATGACAGATGGGTGGGCAACGAGATAACCCAATCGAACTCCAGCAAATGAAAAGGCTTTGCTCATAGTTCGAATGACAACCACCTGCGGATACTTATCAATCAAAGTGACGGCGGAGATTTCATCTGAGAATTCAGCGTATGCCTCATCGACAACGAGCAGGCCAGGGGCCACTTGAGCCAACTCTTCAATCTCTTGAATAGTCACAGAACTGCCAGTTGGATTATTCGGCGTAGTGATAAAAGTGAGCGATGGTGATGCAGATAGCATCTCGGATTTTGCTAGATCAATATCGAGCGAAAAATCAGATCGACGGGAACCATCTCGCCAAGAAGTATTTGTCACACGAGCAATCAGTGGGTGCATGGAGTAGGACGGAGTAAACCCAAGTGCTCCCTTATCGCCGAAGGCAAGGTAGAGGGATTGGATGATTTCGTTGCTTCCATTTGCTGCCCAAATGTTCTCAGCGCTCAATGAAGTTGCAGAGAGGCCATTGATAAAGGAGGCAAGCTCTCCACGTAGCGCAACCGCATCACGATCTGGATATCGATTGAGAGTGCTGGCAATGCTCTCAATACGGGCAGCAATTGCTTTTGAAATTTGAGGCGAGAGGGCGAATGGGCTCTCATTGGTATTGAGAACAGCATCAGCAGGAAGTTGTGGCGCCCCATAAGGAGAGAGCGGACGTAACCGATCGCTCAGTGGCAACCAATCAGGCCATTGACTCATAGCGTCTCGAATCGGGCCGAGATAGCTTCACCGTGTGCTGGTAAATCCTCGGCATTTGCAAGAGTAATCACCGTAGATGCAATATCTGTAAATGCATCTTTCTCATACTCAATAAAGTGAAGGCCTTTGAGAAATGTCTGAACGGAAAGCCCGCTGCTATGGCAAGCACATCCACCTGTAGGAAGCACGTGATTAGAACCAGCGGAGTAATCACCGAGAGAGACAGGCGAGAATCGTCCAATGAAGATAGCGCGAGCGTTGCGAATCTCGTTGGCATCACGGCGAGCATGAACAGTTTGAATCTCCAAATGCTCTGCAGCATAAGCATTAACAACAGCTAAGCCTTGATCGATTGAATCAACAAGTACGGCTGCTGATTGAATCCCCGAAAGAGCAGTTCGAACTCGCTCCGAGTGTTTTGTTGCTGCCACTCTTTTTTCTAATTCTCGTTCAACGTCTTCAATGAGTTGGAGCGAGTCAGTAACCAGTACAGCTGCAGCGATGACATCGTGCTCCGCTTGTGAGATGAGGTCAGTTGCCACATCACCTGGTACTGCAGAGCTGTCAGCAAGAATTGCAATCTCCGTTGGACCCGCTTCAGAATCAATGCCGATAATTCCGCGCAGGGCCCGCTTTGCAGCTGCTACGTAGATATTTCCAGGGCCAGTGACGAGATCACACTTTTCAGCAACACCATCCATGCCATATGCAAAGAGGGCGATTGCCTGCGCTCCCCCAATCGCATAGACCTCCGTAATTCCGAGGAGTGCGCACGCAGCCAAGATAGTTGGGTGCGGAAGGCCGCCGTGATCTGCCTGCGGAGGTGAGGCAACGGCAATACTTTCAACCTTTGCAATTTGTGCTGGAATAACATTCATCAAGACCGAGCTTGGATATACAGCACGACCACCTGGCACATAGAGGCCAACTCGATCGACCGGAACCCATTTCTCGCGCACTGTTCCACCATCGACAACTGAGACTGTTGATTCGCCGCGAACCTGGGTAGCGTGCACTGTACGAATTCGAGCAGCAGATACTTCTAGCGCTCTTCGAATCTCAGGGTCTAAGTTTGCAAGTGCGCTATCGAGCGCAGATTGTGGAACGCGAATGGAGGCCGGACGAACACGGTCGAACTCTTCGCTGAGCGCAATGAGATCGCTCTCATTGCCATTCTTAACGCGAGCAAGAATTGGTTCGATTGCAATCATCGCCTCTGAAACATCGAGAGCGGCGCGTGGAAGTTCACGCTGATATTGAGCCTTTGTCAGGGCCCTTCCACGGAAATCTACGCGACGCAACATGCGCCCATTCTACTTTGCAGGCAGAGTGCGATGCGACTTGGTTATCCGCGAATGATGCACTCGGGACCGAGAATTGCCTTCAAGTCCGCGCTCAAACTTGGAGAAGCCGTCACCAATGCATCGACTTTGAGCACGGTCGACTTCTCAGTGTCAATGACATGGAGATGAACCTCACGCTTTCCAGGATGAGATTTTAAGATCTCTTTCATTCTTTCAACGATTGGAGGCGTTACTTGAACCGCCGGAAGGGATATCAACAGTGGTCCAGTTGGACCGCTATTGATATCCGGCATGTTCATCTCCATCGCAGTAAAGCGAACCTGCTCATCGGTACGAGAGAACCGTCCACGAATAACCACTACTCGATCTTCGGTCAATGAGAGCGAGTATTGGTTATATGTCTTGGAGAAGAAGAGGGCTTCAATCGAACCTTCGAGATCTTCAATATTGACGACCGCCCATGAATCACCGTTGCGAGAGACTTTACGTTGGACTCCAGTAATCAGACCGCCAATTGTGATCATTCCATCTG
>JACCDL010529954.1_pt1 | contig 21852 bp, 21 predicted proteins | sample 7441931 | NCBI WGS metagenome assembly JACCDL01 (sample SAMN15323437, study PRJNA562643) | freshwater metagenome | isolation source: river surface water | place: USA:Blue River Watershed | collected 2017-08-16 | reverse complement strand
TTAGAAATTGTAAAAGATATAATTTAATATTTGATGTAATTATTTATGATGAAGCTCATTTTATAACATCTTGGATTAATAAAATAGATAATTATAATTCTTCAGAAAATGATGAAGATGATGAAAATAAACAATATAAATCATTCCATTTTTTGTTAGATGATAATATAACTAAACATAAAATATTTGGTTCAGCAACACCAACTGAGGAAATAGAGAATAATAAAATATACTTTGGAAATATTATTGAAAAAGTTAAAGTACATGAATTAATTAATAATCAAATATTGTGTAATATTGAAACAATTATTAAATCAACTGGAGATAATAAGAAAGAATATCATAATTTAAAAGATTTAATTGTTGAAAATATGATTAAATATAACAAAAAAAAAGGAATTATTTATGTTAATGACACTACTAATGCTGAAAATTTATATAAATTAATGAAAAAACAAGATAAAATCAATACTTATATTTATGTTTCTAAGGAAATTGAAGTAGAAAATGAGTTTGATACAAATATAAATTCATTTGAAGAAGATAAAAATAAATGTATTATAATTGTTGTTGGTAAATTAGGTTATGGTTATGATAATGATTATATTGATTTTATTTGTTTGGGTGATCCAAGGCAATCTGATATAGATATTAGACAAATATTAGGAAGAGGATTAAGATGGAATAAACAAACTTATCCAGATAAATTATTACATTTATTAGTTCCATTATATAAAGATGAATTTGGTAATTATAAGAAAAATGAACATCTTAAAAAATACTTAGATTATATTATTGGTGAATGTGATAAAGATTTTATTATTAGAAATGGTATAATATACATTGGAAATGGTAAAAGTAAAAAAATAATTGGAAAAGATTATGATGGAGAACCAGTTGAGGGAGAAATAATGAATGAATATTGTACTACAGGTTATAATAAATTTACTGATTACCAAAGATTTCTTAGAAAAAATAATGTGTATAATGAAGAAACATATAATAAATTAAAAAGTACAAATGAATGGATGATTGAAATTGGTATTATTAAAGAAAAATATCCTAAATTCTGTTTTAGAAATATTCATCCAAATAATATAAATTATTATTGGGATAAAAATAAAGCATTAGAAGAATATAATTTATGTGAAATTAAATTAATTGAAAATATTGGGAGAGAAAAATATAAAAGATTAAATTCTAAACAATTATTAGAAAAAATAAATGAAATTGATAATAAAATTCCTCCAATTAATTTTGATTTATATTATTAAGCATTAATAGTATTTGTGTTAGTTTTTTTTGATTTTTTAACATTGGATTTTTTAGATGTATTATTAGAATTGTTGTGATTTATATCAATATTATCTTCTAGACATTTTGATAATTCTTTATGAATATTAAACGCAGAAGGATTTCCATAATCATCCAATGAATTTAAAAATGCCGTTTTAATATATTCTTCATTTTGAATTAACATATTATTTAAACCTTCATCAATTTTATCAAAATTATTTAATGGTATTTCCATATTATGTTGAAAATCTATTGGTGGAACAGGAATATTTATGTTTTTAAATTTTGGTAAATTTATACTTGTTTGAATCATTTCACGAGAACAATTATATATAGAAGATTTAATTAATAATAAATAATTCCATAGATATATATCTAATAAGATAGGAGTATTTGATTTAATTGTAAAACCATTATCATGTAAAAAATATTTTTCTTTTAATAATAACACACAATTTTTTTCAGACATTCCAAATCGTGCTATTTTACATGTGTTTCCTTCACGATTATATTTATTAACATAAAATGTTCCATCTCCACCGCCATATACTGGATATAAACCTTCTTCGTCACCATCTTTTTCTTTTGTTACTCTTTCGCCATATTCAATATCAGTCACTTCATCTAATATTTTAATAGTATTTATATTTTTATTTGAAGCACTTTTAATAATAGATTCCATATACATCCTTCTCATATTATTATTTGATTCAATTCCTTTAATTAAATGTGTCTTATCTTCCTCTAATATACTTATATTTATAATAATTTTATTTTGATCTTCTAATGAAGGAATTGGAAATTTCATACGATTAAAATTTTTTATATCAAGAGATTTATTACATGCTCCTTTCTCATAAGTATATTCAATATGATTTTTAATTGATTGTAAAAAATAATAAATATATTTTATGTATATATTATCTAAATATTTTTTATTAATTTTAATATGATATAATAAATCACTATAAGAACATTTACCATTATAATATTGTATTAATCCCAATGGAGCTGTATTACTTATAAATATATTTTCATTATCTAAATTATAGCTTTTAATTTTTTTAAATTGTTGATTTTTGCTTAAATTTATAAATACACCTTCTCCATTTTCATCTTCTTCAACTTTAGATGATTGGAGTTGACCTTTTTCTAATGTAAAAATATCTTTAAACTCTACCCATTCAAAATTTGTCATTTTATTGCATAATTCTTCAATATATTCATCTTTCAAATAATCTCTTAAATACCATGATTTAACAGGTTCTTTATTTATATCATCTATTGTTACTATTGTAATATTTGTTAATTTGGTGCATTCCTTATTTGCTTTAATAAAATTAATTTCTTTTGTCCCAGTTTTATCTTTTTGAAAGATTAAAGCACAAGTTTTAATACCTGTATGTGTAAAAGTACCACCTTCAAATAAAATGATATCAGTAATATTTGTATTTTTCATAAAATATTCTCTATTTTCCATATACGATGAACCAAAAAATAATTCACCATAAGGTAATACAATTACACACATTCCATTCTCCTCTAATTTATATAAGTCTAATTCTAAGAATTGAATTGGCGGACTATTATCTTTTAATATATATATATCATCTAATTTAATTTTATTATCCTTTGTATATTCATCTGTCTTAAAATTGTCTTTAACCTGATCAAACTTTTTATCTGTTTGAAATGGAGGATTTGTAAAAATAAAATGATGTTTGTTGTTATTAATATGAGTTAAACTACTTTCACAACGAACATCATGAGGGAATTTTTTTAATGTTAAAATTAAGTTCATTAAACCATATTGAAAGGTAGATGGTTTAACTTCCCCACCTGATAATAATAATCTTTCATTATATTTTTCTTTTAACATATTATAACCTGTTACAACCCATCCACCTGTTCCCATGCAAGAATCATATAATTTAATTTTATCTTTTTTATTAATTTTAGAAATGATATTAATAATATCATTTTCTTTATAATTTATAATTAATTTCATTAATTTTCTTGGTGTAAAATATTGACTTAATTTTGAACCTTTCTTAACATATCCATTAATAATATGTTCATAAATTTCACCAATAACATCTTCATTATTTTCTAGTTCTTTTATATTAATTTTATTAATAACATCATTCAATAATAATTTAATTGTAGGAGATTTTTTTGCTTTCAAAAAATTATTTTCACTATAAATCATTTTAGTAATTGGATGAGTTTTAAGAATATCTCCCATTTGTCTAATTGCATCAGTATTTTTATTCATATCACGAATAGCTCCTAAATCACTTTCAGATAAATTATTTAAATTTTTGAAATAATTAAATATTTCATCTAATTCTTTATCATCATATAATTTTTTATAATAAGTTTTATTTAATAAATCTATCTTACCATCTTCATTCTTATCTGATATAATATTTTGAATAGATTTTATAAAGATTAAATTCATAATATCATTTAATGCATCTTCTCCCTCTATATTTTCAGCATTATATAATATATTATGAGCTCTATCAATCATTTTCAATATATTTGATTTTGATTCAGTTTTATTTTTATTGTCATGTTCTTTTAATTCAAATATTACTTTATTTGAAGGTAGTCTTAAATAACTGTAATCAATCTCTTCAAATTTATTATTTTTTGATTTTTTGGGTTTTTTGGATGATTTAATTGAATTAAGTTTTTCCTCAACATTCTTTACTTTATCTTCAACTGCCTTGACTTTTTCATCTAAAACTTCATTAAAAGACTTATCTTTTAATAAACATGGTATTTTTTTACTACAATGAGCATCATAATGACTTTTTTGATAAAAAATCTTATCACAATCCTTACACTTGTATTCTTTTGGCATTAATATATTATAAATTAATTTATAGTGTTTAAATCAATTTTTTTATACCCAAATTTAACTAAAAAATTAGTTAAATTTAATACAATTATAAATATAACATATTTATATAAATTGAATTAATATCCCATCATCAATATATTTTTGTAAAGAAAATGGGAAATGATTTTCATTCATATAAATATATAAATCATCTGCTGTTTTAATAATATCTTGGTTAAATCTAAATGCAGCTACTAATTCTAAGTTTTTTAAATGGTCTGGATTTTGAGTTGATAAAAATATCTCACATGAACCTAAACAACTGATACCATCTTGAATATGATCTGGTAATAAAAATGTATTATTTGGACCTAATAATTGTAATTCGCAACCCAAATGAGAAACATTCTCTTCTGGTAAAGGGTAGACGTTTGGTATCATTGTTCCATCATCTTTAAAATATCTTTCTGGATTAATATCTCTGAATGCATATTTACCTTTAATTATACCATCTATATTTTTTGTTACTTTAAAAATACCAAGCTCCATTAATTTATCATATTCAATACACATAGCTAATGATATAATTGGTTTATTTGCAAAATATAAACCAGTTTTAAGAGTATCTTCGCAAAGTCTCGCATTTGCTAATCTTTCTGGATATGTGCTTAGAGTAGTAATATTTGGCGCAGATCTAAATATAAATGTTCCCTCATCTATTGATACATATTCAGGCGCACCACCAATCATATTAGGTTGATTTTTATTTTTTAATAAAAGATACTTTTTCTTGTTCGATTGTTCTGATAAATCGAATGATTTATCAGAATTCATCGAATATGTTAATATATTTTGACGCAAGTCCAAATATTTTTTCTTGTATTTTAAATATTTTTCTTTATACATATTATAATTATAATTATATAATATTAATTAGAAAAATTGATTAATGTCAGAAGTTCAAATCAAAGGTTATTATAATAAAAATTGATAAAAAGAATATAAAATTTTATTACTTATTTTAATAATGGTTAAAAAAAGATAGTTCCTGAAGTTGAGCCAGATGATGATCCAAAAGTCGGTTCTAATACCGTAATGATAACTAAAGATTTATTAATGTTCGTATTATAATCATTAAACCTTTGGTTATCATTACGGTAGTTTTAACCATAATTCAATTCAAAATATTAGAGGAAAAAAAAATATAATATTATATATATGCCAATTAATGATAATGGATTTTGGGAAGGTCAGGATGCTGAAGAACATCATATTAATGATGCACCATTGGCTAGTTATTTAGTTAGTTTTTTTAAATCTGAAAAAGCATCTAGTATAGTAGATTTAGGGGCTGGAATGGGAGATTATGTAAAAATATTTAAAAATAATAATTTAAATGCAGATTGTTACGATGGAAATCCAAATACCCCTCAATTAACAAATAATTTATGTAAAGTAATGGATTTATCAAAACCACATAAATTTGAAAAACCATATGATTGGGTCATGTCATTAGAAGTTGGAGAACATTTACCTAAAGAGTTTGAAGATGTTTTTATTAATAATTTACATAATAATAATAAAAAAGGTATAGTTTTAAGTTGGGCTATAGAAGGTCAAGGTGGCAGAGGTCACATTAATGAAAGAAATAATGATTATATTAAAGAAAAAATTATTAAATTAGGATATACAAATGACATTGAAGCAGAAAACAAGATGAGAGATGCTGCTACATTATATTGGTTTAAAAATACATTAATGGTTTTTAGAAAGAAAGACACATTTAATAATTCTATTCAAGAAAATTTTAATAATACAAATTCATCATGTTGGATAATAATATTAGCAATTATACTCTTGTTAATTATAATAATGGTTGTTTTAGTTAAAACAAACAAAATTATATTAAACTTCTAAATAAAATTAGAAAAATTGATAATATTATTAATAAATACTATATATAATAATATATGAAGTTCCAAGGATTAATTGAAAGGTTGATAAATTATCCCAATATATCTAATATCAATATTTCAGTTTCTGCTATTATGCTACATGGTATGAAACCTGTTGGAAATGTATGCACTAATATTGAAAGAAATTATATTAAGGGTCATATATGTCCAGCAATTCATGCAGAAGTTAATGCAATTAATAATCATTTCGGGAAAGACTTAAAATATTCGAATAAATATGGATGGTTTATTAATAATCATAAAATAAGCAAGAATTTAAATATAATGGTAGTTAGAAAGAAGAGTGATAATACTCTCGGTAATGCTCGACCATGTTACAAATGTACTATGATGCTTCAAAATATAGGTATTAATAAGGTTTATTATAGTATGGATAATAAACTTTATTGTGAAAAAGTAAAAAACATGATTAGTGTTAATGTTAGTAGTAGTTGGAGGCAAATTGAAATTATTGATTATAATAATAATTCATTGGATTATTATAGGAGTATTATAAATAAAATGCCAAAGATTATTAAATCTACCAACGCTGAATTATTTCTGAAACATATTACACATGAAATTTGTAATTGTAGATATAAATTATTAAATGACAATTTAATAATTTATATGAATGAAACTATTATTGGAAATATAATTATAAACTAAATTTTATTTTATAGTCAAATACTTAATTTCGCCATCTTCATCTTTATAAGGAATATGCATTTTACGATGTTTCTTAAGATTAAACTTGTGACGCATCATAATACCGCATACATCACATTGATGTTTTTTTTCTTCGTGAATTAACATGTGTTGAGTTAGATGAGTATTATGCATAAATTCTCTTCCACAAATACTACATGAAAATTTATTTTCGTGTGATAATTCGTGACGTTTCCAATATGATTTTTTTACAAATTTCTTATGACAAATATTACATTCGTAATCACCTGTACCATCATAATTATCATAATTATCATAATTATGATATGTTTTGCATTTCTTAGGATTGTCTTCATTCTCTTCAACTAATACAATATTTCCATTACTATCAAATTTAATAAACCCATTTACTTTAATTGGAATATTTTCATTATTATAATATGAAGCCATTATAGTTATTATTAATTATATTTTAAATAAAATAATTCAATTTTTCCCTTAATTTATTATCATTACGCAATCATCATTATCATATAAATATACATTATTAATATGTAAAAAATAATGTAATTTTTTAATTATTTCATCTTTACTAATATCATTCATTTTTATATATTCAATATTAGATTTACCTTCTATATATTTCGCATTTTCTTCTTCTAATTGTTTATTAGCAATACTTGAAAAATCAGTGAATGATAAATAGATTGCGTTTATTTTACAACTATTATTAATTTTCGCTGATACCTTTTCAACACATTTTGTAAAATGATTAAAATCTGAATTTGATATAGTCGTTTTTAATTTTTTATCTTGAATACAATAATAAACATTATTATATATTAACATATGGTCTATAGCTGTAATAGTATTATCAATTTTCCTTATTTGAGTTTCATTTAATAATATATCATGTTGCGTTTTGCTTAAAAAATCATGAATATCTCTCTCAAATATTTTACCACTTAGTTGAGGACTAAACATAAATATTATAATATAATACTTATGTTTATATTATTTCAAATTTTTATTTTTCAAAAAGTTTAATAATTTTGGTTATTGATACTGTATCTTGTTTAAAAGATATTAAATGGTCTTTAATCGCTTTAATTATTCTTTGTATATGCCCCATTTTAAATCCATATTCGATTAATTCTTCATTTGTATAAGTTATGGTTTGAAAAGGGTCATCATCTTTAGGATACAATTCAAATTCTTTAGTTAAAGTATATTGAGAACAACTTATAATTAATGGAGTTTCATCATTTTTATCTATTTTTAATCTAATTAAATAAACTTTAGTATCCTTTTTTGGTTGTTCTAATATATTAACTTTTGTTTTTAATTCTTTTAAAGTTTTTGTTGATAAAACTAAATTTTTTTTATTAAATAAATGAAGCATTTTAGTATCAATTAATGAATTTATTTTATTTAATTTTTTATTAACTTTATCCAAATGATTATTCATTAATTTATATTAGAAAAGTTAATAAAAATTGATTGGGGAAAATTGAAATTATGTTGACTGTCTAAAATAAATTTAATATAATTAAATTTATTTTTATAGACGTCAACACAGATAATAATTAGTATAGAATTAAATATGCGCAATGCACATATTTAATCCTATAAAAATTGAAATTAATTAATTAATTAATGTTAATAATAAAAATTAATGTCATCAAATAAATCTAAACTTGAAACCAAAGTCAATAATTGGTTTTATAAACATACAAAATTACATGAAAATAAAAGCATTAAACAACTTAGGAATTATCTTAAATTATGTAATAAAACAAAAAATACTATCTATTTTAGTAATGATTTGAAGTTTGATTATTATGATTTTCATGTTGATAATGTAAGAATGGAAAATATTTTTAAAGTTAATTGGAGACATATTGTTAAATTATTTAATAAATATTTTCCTAAAGTTAAAATAAATATATATTTTGAATGTCATTCAGATATTCAAAAACAAATCATTCGTGATACTAATTGTTACGATCATGATATATATATAGTAATTGAAGATGAAGAAGGATATAAATATGATTGCGTAATTGAATACTTTGAGAAAATTCATAATGAGAAAATAGATAGCGATAAAGAAATACAAACAATTCAATTTGTTGATATATATAAAATTTATGATGAAAAAAAAAATTATAATATGTATCAATTTATGAAAAATACTATTAATGATTTGTTAATAATGATTAGCACTGCATCAGATGATTATTGTAATTTATCAAAAGTACTTTTCTTCAAAGACTGTGAAAATCAAACAAATTTAAAATTACAAACAGATAATTTTGAAAATATAGTTGAGTGTAAAAAGACAAATAAGTTTGATTTTGTGAAATTTTATAAAAAAATAAATCCAGTTGATTCAGATACTGGTGAAGTTATATCAATTGTTGAATTTATAAATTTTTTAGAAAAAGAATATAATATAGTTTGTAATTTGGAAGATAATAGATATGGAAATTATGAATTATTTTCAAATATTATAATTAAAATAGATATAATGAAAGTAGAATCTGTTGCAATTAAACAATATAAAAATATATTTAATAGAGCTATTAATATATTATTTAACGCTCAAGAACAAATAATAAATTTTATTAAAGAGCGTAATGAAAAGAAACTTTTAATTCCTAAATTTATTGAGAATTTTTGTAAATATCATTTAAAAAATCATATTGACAATAAACTTAAAATGGATGTTAGTACATCATTATATAAATATTATATAAAAACAGATGAATATAAAATGAAATCAATTAAATAATTATTTTTATTTATATTAATGACTTTTGGTTATATACAAATCTTTACAATTGAATTTACTAATTTATTGCCCGAAGGATTAGTAAACAAAAAAGAATGGAAAATTTTATTTACACCTAATGAAGAATATGTTAAAAATAAATTTAATTATGATGGTTTTTCATTAATATCTGAAATTAAAAATATAGATATTATTGATACTTTTAGAATTGAATTTACTAAAATATTTGCAGTATTTTCTCATGCTAGAAATAGAAATCTAATTGCTGAGATTAAAGATGGAACATTAACTGTTATTGGAGATGGGCAAAAATTATTATTATTACAAAAATTACCTGTTTCTTATAATATCGAACCAATTGAAATTACTTTAAAAGCAAATAATAATTTTCTTATTAATAATGGTTTACCATCATTTTATTAACTTTTATAATAAAAATTGAATAATTTATATAAAGATATCAATATAATAAATTATTATGAGTATTCCACAAGCATACATCTGTCCGATAACTTTAACCTTAATGACTGATCCCTATAGTGATAAAGATGGTAATACATATGAGAAAGAAGCTATATTTAAATGGATTGCCGAACATGGTAATTCACCTATCACTAGAAACCCTATGAGTACTAATGATTTGCGCCCTAATCGCGCTCTGAAGGATGCAATCGATGAATATAATGGTATAACTGTAGCACCATCAAATAATAATATTAATAATATTAATACTAGTCTTGGTCGAGACCCAATTAATATCATTATGATTGCTGATACATCTGGTTCAATGAATGAGACATGTGATATAACTAATGTTACAGAAAAACTTAATCTTACCCGTTTGGATTTGGTTAAACATACTATGAAAACAGTAATTGAATCATTGGCTCCAACTGATAATTTGGCACTAATTAGTTTTTCATATAATGCTAAAATATTATCAAGTTTTAGACCTGTTAAGGATAAATCTAATAAATCTAATTTGAATGATAAAATTAATAGTTTGTATCCCGATGGTGGAACCAATATTTGGGATGCACTTAGGGTTGCTATTGATGTAGCTAGTAATACTAAATTAACAGATAAAATTAATATTTTGCTATTTACTGATGGTGTCTCAAATAGTGATCCTCCTCGTGGTATTATTAATACTTTGAAAGATTATCTAAATAATAAGCCACATCTTAATATTATATTGAATACATATGGATTTGGCAATGATATTAATTCTAAATTGTTGTATGATATTACAAGAACTAACATTTCTGAATTAAATACTGGTATCTTTGGTTTCATTCCTGATGCCACTATGATTGGAACAGTATTTATTAATAGTATTGCCTATATGATGGATAATAAAACAATTGAACTATCATCTATGGAACAAGAAATTGTTGATAAATTTATTAATTTGATTTCCCAAAAAAATTTGAGTGGTTTTGTTGATATTATTTCAAACAATTTGTATTCTGATTTTCTTCGAGATTTGAATATGGATTGTTCTTATTTTGATAATGATAATGATGGACAAATTGAAAAAGCATTGCGACCTAATTATTATAATACATGGGGAAAGCACTATATTTTGAGTGTATTGTCTGCATACAAAAATAAATTGTGTCTTAACTTTAAGGATAAGGGAGTTCAACATTTTAAGACACCTGAATTTGAAGTATATCAGAAACTAATTGAAGAAGTTTTTATTAACTTGCCACCTCCAACACCAAGTGGAAGTATTTATAATAATATGGGTTCTTATGGTGTTCCTCTTGGTGCTAATATTGCTCCAATTAGTTCTCAGCAATTCACCCAAAATTTTTATAATGCATCAAGTACAGTTTGCATTTTGGAAAATACATTAGTTAGAGTATTTGAAGATCACAAGGAACAATATATCCCTGTGCAAAATATTAAAAAGGGCACATGTCTTCTAACAAACAACACATCCACTTTTGTAAGATGTGTTATTAAGACAAAACATAATGGACCAATTTGCATTACTAAAGGTAAAGATATAAATAATTGTGTAGGAATTACTCCTTATCATCCGATTAAATATAATAATGATTATAATAATGATAATTGGGTATTTCCAATTAATTCTAATCATTTTGAACTAGTAAATATGGAAAATGTATATGTTTATAATTTCTTCCTTGAGGGTATTCATGAAATTGAACTTAAATATAATATTATTGCGATTACCCTTAATCATGGGAAGAGTGGACCAGTTATAAGTCATAATTATTTTGGAACTAATCGTGTTGAAAATGATTTTCAAAAGCATCCAGATTGGGAAAATGGTTTTATTGAAATTGATGATATTAAAGCAATTCGGGACCCAAATACTAATGAAGTTATTAGTCTTGAGTATTAAACTAAAATAAATTTTTTTATTACTATTAATTCTTTTAATTGGATCATTTCAATCTAAATTCAACAAATTGAGTATAATCAATATAAATATTATCCATTCGTGTTGAAATAATATTATTAATTGCACTATTAAGGTCATTATAATCATCTCCGACCATTCTATTTTTAAAAAGATAATATTCAATCATATCTTTATAATTATTAATTTTATCATGAAAATTAAATCTAACTGCAATATTGTTTTCTGTTTCATTATAATAAATATCAATTAGAAATTGACATTTATCACAATTATAATAAGAAGTTAATTCTGGATAATTATTAAGATGTTTTATATACATTTCATATTCACCCTTTGTAAGAGGAATATCTGTTTGTTCTAGAAAAAATTGGTCGAACATTTTAATAAAACTTAAAATTTCTTCATCAGCTAAATGATTAATTAAATCTCCATGCATGTTTCTACAATTATATGTATTATTTTTGTAACCTTTCAAAATAAATTCAACTTCTGAATTTTCAACATAATATTCAAAATAACTATATTCGCATTTAATTATAATCTGTTTATTATTAAAATCGTATTTGGCTAAAAATGTAGTATTAATATAATTACGTGCAGCACGTTTAATAAATTCAACATATCCATCTTTTTCAACAGGTGTATAACACCATGAAAGTGGTTTTAAAAAAGCTCCATTATAATGAGGATGAAAAGAAGTTATGAATTCACAGTAAAAGTTATAACAAACCATTATATTAATAATTCATTAATAGTTAATAAAAAAATCAATTTTTCTTTAAAAAATGTGTTAAAACAAACACAATGCAGTACGTTCCAACAATGGAGACATATTAAATGCTTTAGCTTGAAGACAATCAGCTTCAACATTATTCGTTTTTCTAATTTCAATAGATTGAAGATAAATATTCAATGCTTCTTTATCAACATCAGTTCCGATATTATCACCGCGATGATACATGATTTTAGAACGGATAAAATATTTTGTTCCATTTGTATTAGGTTGAGCTTCATGTAAATATTTCAAATCAAAAACAACTGCACGACCCATTTTAGGAGTAATTTTAGTTTGCTCAATATTTAGATCACCATCTGTATCAGACAGATAAATAATAATAGTAAAAAGACTTTTCTCATTCAATGATTTAATATAAACTGAATCAAAATGAGCTTGTAGTTTTCCGCTGTTACGTTTAGTTGCTTTCCATTCAGGCAAAATATTATCATAATACCAATGTTGAGTATTATAATGATCCATACTAATACTAGGATCTTTTTGAAAAACAAAATTAGGTAATTTACAACGTTGTTCTACAATATTATTAACATATTCTAAATTCATTGATTGATTAATACAATTCGTATTAATATTTATATTATTAATAATATTATCACATTCATCCTTACTAAAAACATTATCATATACATATACACCTTCCATAATAGTAATTGGTTCCATCAATATTATATTAAATATAATAATTATAATTTTTTCAATTTTTATTATGAAAAAGATAATCTTTTTCATAATATATATTGTTATTGCTATAGCGGTTTCAATTTTTATTATTTATACTTCTAAAGAAGTATAAATAATAAAGTTAATTGGTATATTTAGAATTTATAAAATAAATTCTAAATCCCAATCAATTTTTATTATATTTTATATAATCTATTTGTTCTTTTAATTTTATATATTTTAATTTATATTTAAGATATTTTCTATCAACATTCTGTACAGTTTTATTTCCATCTTCTCTTTCTAATTTAGTCCTTCTTACTTGTTCTAATATTAAATCTATTTGTTCTTTTTCAATAATCTTTCTTCTTTTTTCTTCTGATAAATTTGAAAAAATAAATTCTCTTATTTCACTATTAATATTAGTTATATCTTGACCTTCAGTATAAATAGTTTTAATATTTTCTAATCTAGGCATCACAAATGTTTTGAAAAAACATGCAGTAAAAATAATAAATAAAAAATTATTAAAATTACATCTTCTAAAATTTTCAATAATCATTTCTGGATTTGTTTCATCATCATAAAAAACTGGTGTTGGTGGTTTATCCCATACTTCTCTTTGATAATGAGCTATACATCTAGAACCGACATCTTCACCTTTTATAAAATATGGATCAATATTAGTTGAATTAAAGTATAATATTGGATTAATATAATTATATTGTTTTAAATCTTCTTCAACTAATTGTGAAATTGTTCCATCTTTACTATCAATATTTGTGGTAATATAAAGGAAATATAATCTACTTACATTAATTTCACGTGCTTTAAATAAATATAATAATGATCTTAATGATTTACCACTTCCTTTAACATCTGTTATTAGAACATCTTTCTTATTTTCTTTTAATGTATCAACTAATTTTTTAAATGCAGGGTTATTAATAACTAATAAGTCATATTTGCTTATCATTTGGTCTCTCTTTTTTTCATTTAATACAATAGCATTATCTTTACCATAATCATACATACTACCACTTAATGGAATTTCAGTTATTAGATTATCTGGTGTGGAAGCATTAAATGTATTCCATACCATATTAGGTTTTTCTAAAGAACTACCTAAACTAAAAATATCAAAATGCATATTTTGATAGAGCTTGATAATAACAAAATAAATATACATCCATGGATATTGTTCTTGCATTCTATTAATACTTTTTTCATAAAAAAAATGGATAGGAGAACTAAGACCACGAATTAAAGTCATTAATGCTTGTAATACTGTATCAGTTTTTGTTAAATCACAAATATGTGGATTTTTTATTAATTTATCAAAAAAAGAATTATCTAATTTATTTCTTTTTGTGCTTACAAATTCAACATATTCAATTAATTTTGTAACTATTAATAATTCTACAGACATTTCTTCTGGGTTTTCTTGAATTACTAATTGTTTTGACATTATATTATATTATATTTTATTATTTTATTAAATTGTGTTATCTAATTCAGGTAAGGTTCCCTCGTCGTATTTATCATACAGATTTATTTTAGTTATTTTTACATCAAAATATTCATTTTCTAAATTATATTTTTTATTTTTTTTTATAGTGTAGGGAATATTAACATTCATTTCATCTATTTTAATTATCATTAAATTTAAAAAAGGTGCTTTATATCCTATAACTTTAACTTTAATTTTAATTGGATTTAATCTTGCCTCTAATTCTTCTGCAATCCATTGAAATGTTCTTAATTTAATATCTTTAAACTGAATATTTTTCATTTCTTTATTCTTTTTATTTAAATGTTCTGCGAATTCTTTCAATTGATTTTCATTAAATGGAGGTTCTATTTCTAAATATTTAGCTTTTAATAAAAAATGGACAATACAATCTGATGCTCTTCTTAAAGGAGATGTAGAATGTGTATAAAATGCACCTAATAAATCATGTTTTAATTTATCAGTGTTATAACTTGCACTTATATTGTCTTTTATTAATTCATGAATTATATTCATCGAATTATTATTATTTATATTGGATGGTAAAGTTAATGTTCTCAAAAATAAATTGTCATTATCTAATCCATTTGCAAAAACATTTGCAAAAACAGTATTAGCATGTATTGCAAATTCTCCTATCATTGCTTTCATTATTATAACTTCTTTAGTGTCAGGTTTTAATATAACAGAATTATCATTATTGTTTATTTGTGGTATAGTAAATATTAATTCACTAAAGACAAAATTGCTAAAATTGCCAAAATTGCTAAAATTGCTTAAATTGCTTAAATTGTCAAAATTATTATTTTGTCTTTGACTATAAAAAAATTTAGCAATATCAAATCCCAAATATAATGTTATATCATTATACATATTGTTAGATGCTTCTTCATAAGTAAATCTTTTACCATTGTTACAATCAATAATACCATATTCAATTGTTGTTTTAATTATATCAAACATTTTAGATGGTTTATATGTTGGTTTTAATACTGTATGAACTATAACAACATTTTTAATTCCATCAGTTAATGAACAACTTTTTAATATATTGTCAGGAAATAAATGGTCTGGTTCTCTATTAGAAATATATGTAGTACATCCATTATGAATAATATCATCAAATAATTTATCATTAGGATTAAACCATGCTGTTGGGTCAGCTATATGTATCATAAGATGAATATAATCATTCTCTTTATAAATACTAAATGCATCATCTGCGTCAGTACAATTAGGAGGATCAATTGAATAAATTTTTAAATGTTTATAATCAATTCTTTTATTTTCTAACCCATAAATATTATCCAATTTTAATTCATAAGTAGATTTTTTAGATTTATTAATATTGCTCATTTGATTATTAAATAAATTATTCCAAACATTGGATATCATAATATATAAATAAAATATTTAATAAATATCTTGTATTAAACGTTTAATTTATATAAAATTAATGAGTTTTAGAAACATTATGGAAATTATACATACACAAAACTTAAATGAAAGTGAATTAGAAACAATTGCAAATATTTGCACTAAAAAAATAAAAGAAATACATAATGAATATTATAAGAATGAAATTTATAATAATGTTATAAACATGGATTGTTTTGATGATAATATAATTAATTTTGTAAATAATATAAAAAAATTAACTTTTGATGAAAAAATATTAAATGATTTACATTCATTTAATATTAAATTTAATTATTATCATTTTATTATAACTTTATCACATAAAATTTCATTTTGTGAATTTGGTGGTGTATCAAAAGATAATAGTATTAATATAATTGATATTCATCAAGAAACATGTTATAATTTATGGAATAGTAGTATGATTTCTAGATTTATAAATATTATAAATTTAGAAACTAGTGAAATAGATGTTAACAAATTATTTACTTTAATGTTTCAAGTATATCAACCTGATGAAAATATTAAATGGTGTCATAATTAAAGTGTGAGTATTTTTGCTGAGTTAATATTTCCATAGTGCAAAAAGTACCACTATGTAATAAAATAGCTCTTGATACTGCAAATGAAAAACCTTTATAAAATTGTTTAAAACCACCATTATTATAAGTATTCATTATAATTGATTTAATATTAATATTCTTTGCATCATTTTGAGTAGATTGAATAATTGTTTTAATTCTATCTTGTGGATAAATAAAAATCCATGCCATGGTTCCACTTATCCCTCCAAAAATAAAACTAGAGATAATTGAAATATCTCTATTTTTATAAAAATGATTTTTTAAACTTTCATATGTTGAAAAATAAATAGCAAATCCTGGAACTTCTCTAGTAAATGTCGCAGATAATCCCTTAAATAAAAAATTTGGATTTATATATTGTTTAAAAGTTACATTTTGTTGCATTTGTTTCATTATTTTAATTCTTTCATATGGAGATACTATTAATGATGCAGTAAGACCACTAATAGCACCACTAATAGGTGTATTAATATGATTATTTTTACAATAATTATATGTTCCAAAAACAATAGCTTTTTCAATACCAACGCCAATAAGTGGTGATGTTATACCTCTATATAAATTTTTAAATGTAAAATTAAATTTGGTCAATGAAGAGCCTGTCTGAAAATGAGTTTTAATTGAATCAACAGGATGTGATAAAATTATACCACTCATACCAGATATACAACCTTTAATATAAAAATTATCAAATATCATTATTTATTATATTAATAATTTTTTATAGTGAAATAATCATTTCATCATTATTATTTTCATCATTATTATTTTTATTAATATTTTGATTAATTAATGGATTATTATTTATGTTTTGATTATTATCTTGATATTGTATTTGCATATATTCATTAATATTTTTTAATTTATAATCTTTAATTATTTCCTGTGTTTTATAATATCCTAAAAATAATGTTGATAATAAAGTAATTAAATTATTAATTAACATTAATAAACTTTGAATTTCAATACTATAAGCTCCCCAAATAAAACAAGCACTAATTCTCATTAATAAGAACAAGGAACTGAAATCACGTGTTGATTTTACTTTATAAGTTTTAATAACTTGAGGAACATTTTGAAATAAAGTGATAATGTTACCAATAATTATAAATATATTCATGGTAAGACCAACATTTGGATCTAAGATTTTAATTTGCATTATATAAAATATAAAAAGTTATCTCTAAATTTCTTCATTAGTTTATTTAACATAAAAATATGATTAATATTAATTATGATTGATAAAATTGTTTGCATTGTAGTATTAATTATTTTATCAATAATTGTATCTCAAACAATTACATTATTTTCATATATTGTAGGTTATCAAATTGAAGGCTGTAGTATATCTAAAGATATTATTGCAAGTATTTTACCATATTTATATTCATATGGATTAAAATCAAAAATATTATATAAAGGTGAATATAATGCAACAGATAAAGTAGATATAATAATAGGTAATCATATTAGTACTATTGATTTTATTATTTATTTATCAATAATTAGATTATTTGATAATAGACCTTTTTATTTTGTATTTAAAAAATCAATTGTATTAATTCCAGGTGTTGGATTAATATTAGGATTAAGTAATGATATTAAATTAAATAGAAAGTTTGAAGATGATATTGATAATTTAAATAATACAATTAATAAAATAAAAGAAGGAGTTATAATTTTTTTTCCAGAAGGAACAAGATTTACTGAAGATAAATTTAAAGAATCTCAAGAATATAGTAAACAAAATAATTTACCTATTTTTAATAATATTTTATTTCCAAAAATGAAAGGATTATTTACTATTTTAAATGTATTAAATACTAATAATAAATTGGGTAATATTATTGATTTTACCGTTCAAATACAAAATTTTAAAAATGTTAAAATTTATACAAATGATTTATTTAAAAAACAATTAGGTAATACATTTTGTATAATAAATACTTATAATATTCCTCAAATATCATTAAATAACTATGATAATTTTAAAAAATGGTTTTTATCAAATATTTGGGAAAAGAAAGATTTATTATTAGAAAATATTCAAAATAATAAATATCATAATTATCAAGAATTAATACCAAATATGAAAGGATATCAGTATTATATATTAATTATTATAGTAACATTATATTTTTATTTGGGACTTCATAGCAATAGTTTATTTATTCCTTTATCAATGGCATTTTCATATTATTTAATTTATAAAATTTACAATAAAAAAACATAATCATTACTAGCATGAATTTGTTGCTAATTTATCAGCCATCATATTACCATACCAATCATCATAATTAGGGTCATCCTTTGGTGGTTCTTCTTTATGTGCCCTTACATGAACTAATTTAATATTATATGTTTTAACATAATTATATAATTTTTGAATTAATTCTAAATTATCAACTGGTTTTCCATCAGCTTTTTTCCAACCTTTTTTCTTCCATCCTTCAAACCATGTATTAATACAATTAATTGTATACATTGAATCAGTTTTAATTATTAAATCTTTTAGCTCTACTTTATTAATTAATGCTTCAATTCCTAAAATACAAGCTGTTAATTCAGCTACTTGGTTTGTTTGTTTTGGTCCTTCTAATTTAACACTAATATTATTTATATTATTAATATTACCAAAATATACACCACATCCTGCAGTTCTAATCAATTTATTTTGGTTGTTTTTACATGCTCCATCTGTGTAGATTATCATTATAATGTATATATATAAATATTGAATTTTTTAATCAATATTTATAACATAATATTTATTATGGAACTACATCCAACGGAAGTTTACTATAATTTATATATAAATTATGATACACCTTTGCCATATGGTGTATTTTTTGTTGGTAATGGTTTGGTATTTTTACGAGGATATATATATAAATCTACTTTAAAACAAAATTTTATATTAGGAATTGAATTTATTAATTCATATTATAAATATAATATAACTAATATTACAACAAATTCATATAAAACTATAGCTGAATACGAATATAATACTATAGAAGATGCTATTAATATGAAAGAACTTATAAAATATTGGAATAAATATAAAGATTATAAATTTGAAAAAACATTTATATATACAACGTCATTTAAAATAGAAGGAGGCGACCTATTGAAAAAAATAAAATACAGACATGATACTCTTGTAGATTTAATTATTTATAATAAAATGATAAAAAAAGAGGATATGTATTTAGTTCCTTGTGAACCAAATATTCGTGAAAAAATAAATGAAGTATATAATGAAAATATATTTGATATGAATATATTTAACTATATGTTTAATATGAATATGGATTTTGAATGTTGATTAAAGATATATTTATTTTAATAATTAATGTCTGTGTTTCAATCTGAATGGTTAAATCAAATAAATATTAATTCTATTGAAAATAATATAGATTATTTTTTTACTCAAAGAAAAGTAACTGAAGTAGAAGATATACTTGATGAAAAAACTTTAGAAAGAAAAAAAAAGAAAGTTTGTCATGTTTATAATTTTTTAGCTATTAATCTACCTACTAATTCTTTTAAAACTTATCAAAATTTAATAATTGATATTGAAATATGGGGAGATAATAATTATAATTTTAAAGGTACTTTTGCAAAACAAGATGGTGAACTTCCACATATTATGGTAAAACTAAAAGAAGATAAAAATATATTCGTTAAATTAATATTTAAAGATAATGAAAAATTAAATAAGACTTATATTTCTTTTATTCCTGTTACCAAAAGATTTCAACATGTTAATGATAATCAAACTGTAGTTTCAAATAATGAATAATTTTATTTTGTTTCATTATTATTATATATTATAATTATAATAATGAATTTGAAAGAACTTTGTATTAACTTCAAAGAAGAATTAAAAAAAATATATCATAAATATTATATTTTTATTAAAATATTAAATGAAATAGATGATAATTATATTGAATTTTTATATTTACATCTTAATGAGAATATTTGTTTAAAAATATCAGATAATTTTTATGGAAAATATCTTAAAAAAATAGATATGACACCGAAAGGTAATTATTGTCAATCATTATTAAAAATATATAATAGTCAATTAAATAACGATGAAAAAGAAATATTAAATAAAAATAATAAATTTAGTGTTTATTTTTTTTATAAAGAATATCCAAATAAAGAACAAGATAATAAAGATCAAGATTATAATAAAAGTTATTTTTATTATAAGAATAGAAGAGATTTTTTGGTCCCATGTTTTTTAAATAATAATACTATTAAATTTTTAGAATTAGTTAATATTGGAAATTATGAAGAATATAAAAATAATAATAAATTATTTTTTATAACATTGGCCAATATTAGAAAAAATGTTAAAACAATTGAAAGATTAGGAGTAATGGTAGATGGTTCAGCTACTTTAAGTATTCATAATGTGAGAAAAATGAAAGATTTAGATTTAGTTATATATCATCCAAGATATTATGAACCAAAAGTAAGATATAATTTAATTAATATGCATAAACAATTAAAATTTATTGATCCATATTTTTATAATTTTTTAAACTGGAAAGGGGAAGAAAAATATGTTTTAGATAAACAAGTCAGTTACATAACTAATAATGAATTTAAAGATTTTAACTATGTAGTATTTGACCCATCATTTACCTATTATTTTTTTGGTATTAAAATAATTAGTTTAGATTATAATTTAAAATATAGGGCAATGAGAAATTATCCAAAAAATATAGCAGATATAATTATTACAAAATATAAACTAAATATTGATGTTCCTAAAATAAAGAAATTAGAAGATAAAATAAATGCAAATAATGAAAGAATATATGATAAAAAAGATTTTATTGATACAATTTCAAAATATCTTAAAAAATTTAATTTTAATATAAATAATCTTAATATGGAATT
>JACCDL010645535.1_pt1 | contig 21873 bp, 14 predicted proteins | sample 7441931 | NCBI WGS metagenome assembly JACCDL01 (sample SAMN15323437, study PRJNA562643) | freshwater metagenome | isolation source: river surface water | place: USA:Blue River Watershed | collected 2017-08-16 | reverse complement strand
ATTATTTTTACCCAATTTGCAGATTTACAGTTTACAGGGTGATAGTAAAATCACAGAGTTAATGGCCAATTTTGGCATCATTTCGCAATTTAAGAATGGAGGGGTTGCGCTTCTCAAAGATAATCGCAAACCCATTCGTAAAATATTTGACTTGAAAGACTGCCCCGATCTGGCGCAAACCCTGATTGTTTGTTGTGCAGCTTTTGGGCATGATGCTACTTTTACAGGACTGGAAACGCTCAAAATAAAAGAAACCAACCGGATCAAGGCCCTGCAAACAGAATTGGCTAAATTGGGAGTTCAGTTAATAGAGAAAAACCTGACCTATAAACTGGATTGCAGCGAACGTGTGTTGCCTGCAAAAATTCAAATTGATACCTACGATGATCACCGCATGGCCATGGCTTTTGCACCATTGGCTTTAATTATAGATGAAGTGGAGATACAGGATCCGGAGGTGGTAAATAAATCGTATCCTGATTTTTGGAAACACTTGCAACAAGCAGGATTTGAAATTAAAGCGTAATTTTATCTCATGGCTGGAAACTCCTTCGGAACTCTCTTCAAAATAAGCACCTTTGGCGAATCACATGGCGAAGCCATTGGCGTAGTTATCGACGGTGGTCCGGCGAACCTCCCCATCGATTTGAAATTTATCCAGGCCGAAATGGACAAACGCCGTCCAGGTCAATCACACATTACTACTCAACGTAAAGAAAGCGATTCTATAAAGATTTTATCCGGCGTATTTGAAGGAAAAACCACCGGGACACCCATTGCGATCCTCATTCCAAATGAAGATCAACGTTCTAAAGATTATACCCATCTGGAAGACGCCTTCCGACCTTCGCATGCCGACTTTACCTATCAGCAAAAATACGGTCATCGCGATCACCGTGGTGGAGGCCGTTCTTCGGCCCGCGAAACTGCCGCACGTGTGGCAGCCGGTGCCATTGCCAAAATCTTACTCAAACAAGCAGGCATCGAAATTTTTGCTCATGTGTCTGCTGTTGGTTTAGTTGAAGCTCCGAATCTGGACCAAAACGACCTGAGCAGACTCATCGAGTATCGCGAGAGCAACCTGGTTCGTTGTGCTGACCCAGCCACAGCCAAAGAAATGACCGATTTAATTGAAAACATCCGTAAAGAGGGCGATACCATTGGTGGTAAGATTGCTGCAGTGATTATGAATTGTCCTGCAGGATTAGGCGAACCGGTATTTGATAAGCTGCATGCTGATTTAGGCAAGGCCATGCTCAGTATCAATGCGGTGCATGGATTTGAATATGGTTCTGGATTTAGCGGCTCCGAAATGAAGGGCTCCGAACACAATGACTTATTCATCCAGGAAGGAGAAAAAACCAAAACATTGACGAATTTTTCCGGAGGTATTCAAGGGGGCATCTCTAATGGAATGGATATTTGCTTCAGAGTGGCTTTCAAGCCTGTTGCTACTCTCATGCAAGATCAGGAAACTGTTAATAAAGAAGGGCAAGCAACCACCATTCAAGGCAAAGGACGACACGATCCTTGTGTGGTTCCACGGGCGGTAGCCATTGTAGAAGCCATGGCAGCCCTAGTAATGGCAGACCATTACCTGAGAAATAAAACTGCTAAACTTTAGAAAATTGCAGGGTACTTCGCCGGATTGCTTTCATGCATCATGGCGTAAACCGTTTCCACTACATCATCTACAGATGGTTTGCTAAAATAATCTCCATCAGAACCATATGGCGGGCGGTGAGCCTTGGCAGTTAAGGTCCGTGGTTGCGCATCGAGGAGATAATAAGCCTTTTGAGTTTCGATGATCTGTTGCAAAATATATGCAGAAGCCCCTCCTGGAACATCTTCATCTACAACCAGCAACTTATTTGTTTTCTTAACAGATTGAGCGCATAGCTGTTCCTTATCGAAAGGCAATAAAGTTTGTGGATCGACAATCTCAATGGAAATACCCAATTTTTCGAGTTCTTCAGCAGCTTCCTCCACAATTCGCAAAGTGGAACCATAGGAAACTACCGTGAGATCTTTCCCTTCACGAATTACCTCAGCTGTACCTAATGGAACGGTAAAATCAGCAATGTTTTGCGGCAAGCGTTCTTTTAAACGATAGCCATTCAAACACTCAATGATGAGGGCTGGCTCATCGGCACGAAGTAATAAATTATACATACCTGCTGCTTGCGTCATGTTGCGGGGTACGCAAACATGAACTCCGCGAAGGGAATGTAAAATCATCCCGATAGGTGAACCAGAATGCCAAATACCTTCTAAACGGTGCCCACGGGTCCGGATAATTAAAGGTGCCTTCTGTCCGGCTTTGGTACGGTAACTGACTGTTGCCAAGTCATCACTCAAAATATTTAAAGCAAACAGTAAATAATCCAGGTATTGAATTTCGGCAATAGGCTTTAAGCCCCTCATGGCTAAGCCGATACCCTGACCTACAATGGTCATTTCTCTAATTCCGGTGTCGGTAATTCGTAGATCACCAAATTTTTCCTGCAAGCCGGCAAAACCCTGGTTTACATCACCGATACGGCCTACGTCTTCACCAAAGGCAACTATCCGCGGATCACGTGAGAAGTGAGCATCGAAACAGGCATTTAAAATTTCACGACCGTCCAGCAAAGGTGCATCTGCCGCATAGGCTAATTCCACCTTCTGAATGGCATCTGGTGACTGGTTGGATTCAGAAAATAATTTTGAGTTATATCGATCGGCGTTTTCAAGCGATTGGGCCTGATACCAATTCATCAATGCTGTTTTCGGTTCAGAATTTTGACCTTTCAATAATCTGATGGACTTTCTGACTGTGCTATAGACCTCTTTGCGTGAAGCATCGGTAATCTTGGAAAGCTCCTGTGCCAAAGCCTGAACTTCAGGTAAGGCAATGGCGTTGAGCAATTGAACCGCCGTTTGCTTTTCTTCTTGAATTGTACTCAAAAACTCATTCAAAGCCTTCTTCTGACAATCGCGAACGTAATCTTTAGCCGATTGCTCTAATTCATTCAATTCCTCTTCACTAATCATTTGAGCATCGAGCATCCATTTACGCATTTGAGTAATGCAGTCGTATTCTTGCTCCCAGGCCAATCGATCGGCCGATTTGTAGCGCTCATGAGAACCAGAAGTTGAATGTCCCTGAGGTTGAGTTAATTCCGTAACATGGATCAAAACGGGTACGTGAGTTTCTCTACACACCTGTATGGCTTGCTGATAAGTTTGGCAAAGTCCGGGATAGTCCCAGCCTTTTACCTTGAAGATCTCGAATCCTTCTCCCTTATCATCACGCTGAAAGCCTTTTAATATTTCTGAGATATCTTGTTTGGTAGTTTGGTATTCGGCCGGAACGGAGATTCCGTAGGCATCGTCCCAAACAGAAACCGCCATGGGTATTTGCAGCACTCCGGCGGCATTCATCGCTTCAAAAAACACCCCTTCAGATGTAGAGGCATTACCGATGGTGCCAAATGCCACCTCGTTGCCTTCTACCGAGAAATGTTTCAAATAAGATAAATCTTTATTTTGACGATATAGTTTAGAAGCATAAGCCAAACCCACTAAACGAGCCATTTGTCCGCCGGTGGGTGAAATATCTGCTGATGAATTTTTTTGAGCGGTAAGGTCCTTCCATGATCCGTCTTCATTCAAACTACGGCTGGCAAAGTGGCCATTCATTTGCCTTCCGGCAGATGCAGGCTCTGCGTTTACATCCGGATTGGCATATAACTGTGCAAAGAACTCGGTGATGTTAGACATACCGGTAGCAAACATGAATGTCTGATCGCGGTAATAACCGGAGCGCCAGTCGCCGTTTTTAAATGCCTTGGCCATGGCAATCTGTGCCAATTCCTTCCCGTCTCCAAAAATACCAAACTTGGCCTTGCCGGTCAGCACTTCTTTACGTCCCAACAAGCTGGCCTGTCGGCTTTCGAAAGCGATCTTATAATCGTTGATGACGATTTGCTTGAAATCATCAAAACTCAATTCATCATTCTCAAAACCTATTGTTTCTACAGGAGCGCTTTTAGGCATAATGGTATTTTCTTAAGCGCAAAAATAAGAAAATATACGCTATCAACTATTTATACGTTTTATAATAAAATTAGCATGTTGATACCTGTATCGGGTTTTAATTTTATATTTGAAACACTAATTCTATTACAATGAAAAAGATTTTGATTTTATGCGCCTTTGCAATTGGCTTTTTAGGTCTCACTGCAATGAGCCTTCAACAGCAACCTGAGTTTAAATTTGACAAAGAAACTTATGACTTTGGCAAAATTCCTCAGGGCAAACCGGTGAGTGTGGACTTTAAATTTACCAATGTAGGTGAAGAACCCATCATCATCACCAATGTGGAATCAACCTGTGGTTGTACCGTTCCTGAATACACCAAAACGCCGATTAAAAAAGGAGAAAGCGGTGTGATCAAAGTAACCTACAATGCAGCGGCGGCAATGCCTTTCAGCAAAGCAATCACCATTAAATCGAATGCAAAAACTCCGGTAAAATCCCTTTACATCAAAGGTGAAGTAGTTACCAAGTAATCCTAATTTTATATAAGAAAAAACCCCGCCATCAGCGGGGTTTTTGTATTTTTGTGCCATGCCTAAAGTGTCGATCAAAGGAGCGCAAATGCCCGCTTCTCCCATTAGAAAGTTGAGTCCATTTGCTGAAAAAGCAAAATTGGAAGGAAAGAAAGTTTATCACCTCAATATTGGCCAGCCGGATATCGAAACTCCGGAAGTGATGTTGAATGCGATCAAAAATATTGATTTCAAGGTTTGGGCTTACACCGCTTCTGAGGGTACGCTATCTTACAGAAAAAAATTAGCTGAATATTATAATAAACTGAATTACCACTTGGTTCATGAAGATATTCTGGTAACCAATGGTGGTTCTGAAGCGATTACCATTGCCATGCAGGCCTGCTTGAATCCGGGTGATGAAATCATTATCCCTGAGCCCTTTTACGCAAATTATAATGGTTTTGCTTGCATGAGTGATCTGGTGGTAAAACCCATCTTATCACACATTGAAGATGGTTTTGCTTTACCTGCCATTTCGGAGTTCGAAAAATTAATTTCGCCGAAAACCAAAGCCATCATCATTTGCAACCCAAACAATCCAACCGGATACCTCTATTCTAAAGAAGAATTGGAGGCTCTGAAAACACTGTGTTTAAAATACGACTTGTATTTATTTTCTGATGAGGCCTACCGTGAGTTTTGTTATGATGGAAGGAATTTCATTTCGCCCATGCATTTGGAAGGCCTAGAAGAAAATGTAATTGTGATGGATACCGTGTCTAAACGTTACAGTGCCTGCGGTGCTCGTTTGGGATGCCTGATCACAAAAAATAAGGCAGTCATGTCTGCTGCACTCAAATTTGCTCAAGCGAGATTAAGTCCCGGAATGATACCTCAGCTTGCCGGCGAAGCAGCAGTTGATACTCCTAACAGCTATTTTGAAGAAGTAAATAAAGAATATACGCTTCGCAGAGATCTATTGGTTAACCGACTGAACCAAATGAAAGGCGTTTTTTGCCCAAATCCGGGCGGAGCCTTTTATGTAGTAGCCCGTTTACCCATTGACGATTCGGATGCTTTCTGCCAATGGATTTTGGAGCATTTTGAATACCAAAACCAAACCGTGATGATGGCTCCGGCCACCGGATTTTACAGCAGCAGTGGAGCCGGCAAAGATGAGGTACGTTTGGCTTATGTGTTAAATAAACATGATTTGGAACAAGCCATGGATTGTTTGGAACAAGCTTTATTAAGTTATCCGGGTCGTACTCTTAAAAATAGTGTCTCTTTGGCAGGCCAGGCTTAGTGGCCCGAAATTTGTATCTTTGTAATTCTTACGGGGTCGACCGGAATTGACAGGATGGCGGCAAGTATGTAAGCATGCAGCGCATTGTGAGTCTAGCGCTTTAATCTGAACTTTCAAACTATAATTGGCGAAAACAACTACGCCTTAGCTGCCTAATTTAGAATTAGCTCAGCTTTTGTCTCGTTCAACTTCGGTTTGGTAGGCTGAACACCAGAGGCATCGAATCACCGAACTGGTTTGTTTAGGGTGCGATAAACAAATGAGAACAAGCACCTACGGAAGAAGGTACAGGTAAGCGATTGACCTTCCCCTTCCCGACAATTGAATAATTGCTAAGCATGTAGAAAGCGTAATTTGTACCATGTTTGGACGAGGGTTCGAATCCCTCCGACTCCACACAAACAACAAAGCCTCCCATCGGAGGCTTTGTTGTATAAATCTCATACAATTATTTTTTCTTCTCTTTAAGCTGGGTTAGGAACCCGATTCCCAAAATACTTTTAACCTGGAGTCCGGGCCTATTGTTATTCGGACCAAAAATCTTCACATCATCATCATAAATTAAATCGAGATTATAATTTGCACTCAAATACTTATTGATTTTGAAGGTTAAATTATTGGTCATGAATAAATCCACATTTTGTGGTTTACTCCGATAATTGCTGAATAAATCTAACCTACCTTTATAAATCACATTTGTTGCAACAATACGACTGTAATTTATGGAAGCCAAAGCACCGAAGGCGTTGATGGCATGCTTCCCAGGTTCCACCCCGTATGCACCCCTCTCACTTAAAGACTGATTCATCACGATGGTCCACCTGCTGGTGATGGGTGAAAAGAAGATACTCAGTTTGGGATCGGGACGATAATCAAAACCGGCTGATAGGAAAACATAGGCGGGGGATAAAATAGTAGAGGAAAATGTTGTGGTTCTGTTGGCCCCGTAGGTGTATCCATCAAATAACTGGGAACGAAAATTGAATAAACCGGAGGCAAACAGGTTGTTTTTGATCTTATGTCCACTTTTAGACACGAAGTCGACACGATCGTCATTTTTACGACTGCCCAAGCTTGTGGTTTTCACAAAACCTAAGTTGATATCCAGGTTATTATCCCAAGTATGATTTCCTTTTCGGTAGAATCTGTAAAAATTAAAATAAGAGTTGATGGCCAATGAAAATTTGTCGCCGCCAGCAGCCCAATTACTCAAACTTCCCTGAGTGATATTTAAACTCAGCAATCCACCGCTCTTAGTAGTCCATTGGGTAGTATCAACCTTTTTTGCAATCGACTTTTCAGCCTCTTTCAATAAGACTTTTACCGGAATATCTTGTGCTGTTAAGGCAATAGAATACAGAGAGAATAAAAAGAAAAGTTTAAATTTCATTCTGGGTGTACGGATGGGATCGGTTTAAAAAAACACAAGCCATCATGGTTAACAAAATTAAAAGTAATAAATATTTGTTTTAACATTAAAATCAGTCGGGAATTCTGGACCTGCAGAAATAGAAAGTAATAAGGACAGAGAAAACAGCGTAGCTCCATAAAAAATAGACGCTCAAGCTGAACAATTGATTCAATCCAAACCACTGGGGCGATTGGATCAACATGAAGATCATCCAAGCACTTTTAAGTAACTCATAAACCCATGCAAATGGGTTGAGATCCATCAATTCTGAATATGCATAAACCTGTAGAAAAATAAATATTCCGTAGCTGAAAATATCCGGACTGCCAATTTGGGCAATGTTGGCAAATAGATAACTGACCAGACCGAGCAAAAAGAAAAACTGAAACCAGAGCCAGCTTTTCAATAGAATGCCAGCTTGGGTTTCATATTTTTGATAAGAATACACATCCTCTATTTTTTTTAGGGGAAATTTAGCCGATACATCTGCGGGTCTCCAGCCAGTTGGCATCCACCAAATTTTAAATTTATCTTCCCAACTCGAAGTTGCCCAAGAATCTCTGATCAAATTCCCCAAGTGTATGAAATTGATCTTGATCGGATTCCAGGTTCTTACGGGCAGCGTGATCCCGTAAACGGGCTTCACTTCGTGCAACTCCTCCTGAAAGGTGCCAAAGAGTTTATCCCAGATAATTAGCACTTGTGCAAAGTTTTTATCGATGTACTCCGGATTGATGGCATGGTGAACCCGGTGGTGTGAAGGTGTAACTAATACCTGCTCCAGCCATCCCATGCGGCCGATGTGTTGGGTGTGATACCAGAATTGAACAAAAAGGTGGATAGGCGCTACGGTGGCAACTACTTGAACCGGGACTCCCATTAGCGCTGCTGGTAACAAGAAAATGGTAAACAGTTTTACGAATGAAGAAATACTCTGCCTCAATGCACATGCCAGATTAAAATCTTCGCTGCTGTGATGGATCAGGTGGCTGTTCCAGAAAAAATTATTTTTATGGGATATCCGGTGAACCCAATATCCCGAAAAATCTAAGGCTAAAAATGCGATCAGGTAAGTCCAAAAGCCATTATTAACCTCAAAAATTGCCATTTTATTTAATAAAAATGGATACGAAAGTACCACGAAACTCAAGCCAAGGACGTCTTTAGTTACATTGGTGAGCCCCGAACTGATGCTGGAAAGGGTATCAAAACTCCTTAAGGTGTCATTCCCTCTCCAAAGCCCGTAGACCTTTTCAAAAATGATCAAGATCAAAAAAGCGGGCATGGCAAAAAGTAAAATCTTACCGTAAGTTTCCATCCTGACAATATTAGAAGTTAAACTATTTGAATATTTAAAAGCACTAAAAAATTAGCTGATTGTTATCTATAAATAAGGCTTTCATAAACCGAATTAACAAAGATAGCTGGTAATTGTTATGTGTGTAAACTTTTATACCCGATAAAATCAATTTTAAGTTCTTTAAATGGTATTAATTAAACAAAATTGAATAATGCAGGTGTTGAAAAATAATTACTTAAAATCATTTAAAATTATTTGGAATTGTGAAGATTAGCCGTAATTTTATCATAGTGTAATTATCACAATTAGCACTTTAACTAACCAAACTATTAATTAATTTTTAACTACATGAAAAAAGTTTACTTCATGAAGCTTGGTCTTCTTGGTTTATTTCTGTTTGCTACCTTGCTAGCAACAGCACAAACCGGAAGTATCAGTGGACGTGTATTGGATGAGTCAAAACAAGCTCTTCCAGGTGCTTCAGTTTCTTTAAAAGGAGCCAACAAAAGCACATCAACTGATGCGAACGGTAATTTTAGATTAAGTGGTGTTAACAACGGAACTGCTGTATTAGTAGTTCGTTTTGTGGGATACCAAACTATTGAGAGAACTGTAAATGTATCTGGCGATGTCCGGGTAGATTTCAGCCTGCAACCTTCTGCCGAAAGTTTAGGCGAAGTGGTAGTAGTAGGTTACGGAACCCAGAAAAAGTCTGATTTAACCGGTAGTGTAACCAGTGTTAGCTCAAAAGACTTCGTGAAGGGCCAGTTAACTACTCCTGAGCAATTAATTGCAGGTAAAGTTGCGGGTGTTCAAATCACTTCCAACGGTGGTGCTCCAGGTTCTGGAAGTACCATTCGTATTCGTGGTGGTGCTTCTTTGAACGCTAGTAACAACCCATTAATTGTAATCGATAACGTGCCATTGGCTGAGAGCGGAGTAGCAGGTGCTGCAAACGCATTAGCATTGATCAATCCAAACGATATCGAGTCGTTCAACATTTTAAAAGATGCTTCTGCTACCGCTATCTACGGTTCAAGAGCTTCGAACGGTGTGATCATCATCACTACTAAAAAAGGCACCAGTGGAAAACCGAGTATCAATTTTAGCTCACAAACCAGCGTTGCTGAAAATGTGAACACTGTTGATGTACTTTCTGCTCGCCAATTGCGTGATGTTGTAAACTCTATCGGTAACACAGCTCAAAAAGCATTACTTGGCTCGGCTAATACCAATTGGCAAGAGGAGATTTATGCAACTGCTTTAACAACTGACAATAACTTGAGCGTTTCTGGTGCTTACAAGAACATCCCTTATCGTTTATCTTATGGATTCTTAGATCAGGATGGTACTTTGAAAACTGGCAATTTGAAACGTAACTCTTTAAGTTTAAATGTTAGCCCTACCTTCTTCGATAATTTATTGAGTGTAAACCTGAACTTAAAAGGTTCTATCAATAAAAGTACATTCGCTGATCAGGGTGCTATCGGATCTGCTGTTTATTTCGATCCTACCAAGCCTGTTCGTTCAACTGCTCCTAATTACATCAGTAATTTCGGTGGATTTTACGAGTGGCCTGATGCCAGCAATGCCACTACCGGACTTGCAGCTTTAGCTCCAAGAAACCCGCTTGGCTTATTAGAGTTGAAAGAAGACGTAGGTACAGCTAAAAGAAGTATTGGTAACTTGGAGTTAGACTTCAAAATGCCTTTCTTAACTGATTTGCGTGCCCATGCCAACCTTGGTTACGATATTTCTCAAGGAAGTGGTACAGTTGTAATTCCAGTAAATGCAGCAAGTGCATTCAAACGTTTCAACGGAAAAAGTGGGGTAAACAACGAATACAAACAAGATCGTACCGACTTATTGATGGAATACTATTTAGCGTATGCTAAAGATTTACCATCAATCGAAAGCCGTATCGATGTGGTTGCAGGTTATGCATTCCAGGATTTCAAAACTAAAAACTTCAATTTTGCCGATCGTACCTTCGATGGCACGGTAGTAAATGAGCCTGTTTTCCCTTTTGATATCCCTCAAAACAGATTAGAGTCTTTCTACGGTCGTTTAAACTATGCATTCAAAGGCCGTTATTTATTAACTGCTTCTGTACGTAGAGATGGTTCATCTCGTTTTAACGAAGCAAACCGTTATGCTACCTTCCCTTCTGCAGCTTTCGCTTGGAAAATTTCTGACGAGTCTTTCCTGAAAGATTCTAAACTGATCTCTGATTTGAAATTACGTTTAGGCTACGGGGTTACTGGTCAGCAAGAAGGAATTGGTAACTACGATTACTTATCGTACTACAATTTGAGTTCAGATCTCACTAGATACCAATTTGGTAATGCTTTTTACAATATGTATGCTCCAGGTGGCTATTACGGAGCACGTAAATGGGAACAAACTGAAACTTTCAACGCCGGTTTAGACTTCGGTTTTGCCGATAATCGCATCAGCGGTAGCGTGGATGTTTACCTGAAGAAAACTTCAGATTTGTTGAACCTGATTGGTCAGCCAGCAGGCGCTAACTTCTCTAACCAGGTAGTAGCAAACGTTGGTGACATGGAAAATAAAGGTTTAGAATTGAACTTAAATGCTCAAGCAATCCGCAAAACAGATTTCACTTGGGATATTGGTTTCAATGCAACCATCAACAAAAACACCATTACCAAATTAACTTTGGCTCCAGACCCTAACTACCCTGGAAATAAATTCGGTGGTATCTCGGGCGGTGTTGGTAACACCATCATGATCAATTCTGTTGGTTTCAACAGAGGTGCATTCTACGTTTTCCAACAAGTATATGACGCTGCCGGCAAACCAATTGAAGGTTTAATGGTAGACAGAAATGCTGATGGAATTATCAACGATAAAGATTTGTACCAATATAAGAGTGCTGATCCACGTGCTTTCTTAGGCTTAACCAGTAATTTCACTTATAAAAAATGGAATGCAGGATTTATCTTAAGAGCGAGCATCGGAAACTATATGTATAACAACGTATACAGCAGCATGGGAACCTTTAAATCAATTTCCAGCTTGTCTAATTACTTAGGTAATGCATCTGTAAACTACTTAGAGACTAAATTCTCTGGTAATGATGTAAACCAATTAATGAGTGATTATTATGTACAGAATGCTTCATTCTTGAGAATGGATAACATCAATATTGGTTACAATGTTGGAAAAGTATTGGGCAGCAAGGCCAATTTGAGAGTAAATGCAAACGTTCAGAATGTGTTTACCATTACTAAGTACAAGGGCTTAGATCCTGAAATTAGTGGAGGAATCGACAATAATTTCTATCCAAGACCTCGTGTGGTGGCATTCGGATTGAATCTTGATTTTTAATCACTTGATTTAAATGAAATTAGATATGAAAAAGAATTTTTTAAAAATTGCAATTGTAACCGTAAGCTTGAGTCTCACTTTTGCTTCGTGTTCTGATAAGTTAAACTTAACGCCAACTAACGATGTTACGGCTACACAAGTTTACGATAGCCCTGCAGGGTATAAATCGGCTTTTGCCAAGGTATATGGTAGTTTCGCTACTACTGGTAACCAAGGTGCAGGCAGCGGGGATATTCAGGGAATTGATCCTGGATTCTCCGATTTCTTACGTTTATTCTGGAAAGCTCAAGTATTACCTACCGATGAGGCCGTTATTGGCTGGGGTGATGCCGGCTTACCTGATTTTCACAAAATGAACTGGTCAGCAAATAACCCTTTCATCAAAGGTTTATACTACCGTTCATTCTATCAAATTACACTTGCTAATGATTTCATCAGAGAATCAAGTGATGCAAAACTGGCTTCAAGAGGCATTAGTGGCGCAGATGCTGATGCCATTCGCAGATACAGAGCTGAAGCTAGATTCTTAAGAGCATTCCAATATTGGGCATTGATGGATCTATTCGGAAGTCCTGCTTTCGTAACGGATGCTGAAGCTTTAGGTGCTTCCTTACCAAAGCAAATCTCCAGAGCTAATTTGTTTGATTACGTTGTTACCGAGCTAAAAGCAATTGAACCTGCTCTGGCTGCTCCTAAAGCAAATGAGTACGGTAGAGCTGATAAAGCTGCTGCTTGGGCATTGTTAGCAAGAGTGTACTTGAACGCTAAAGTGTATACTGGTACCGCTAAAAATACAGAAGCTATTGAGTATGCGAAAAAAGTAATTACTCAAGGTGGTTATTCATTGCTGGCAGATTATACCAAGCTGATGCGTGCTGACAACCATTTAGGTAATACAGAAGCGATATTCACCATTAACTACGATGGTTTAAAAACCCAAAACTGGGGTGGTGTAACCTTCTTAACTCACGCTCCTGTTGGTGGCAATATGGAAGCTGCAAGATTTGGTATCAATGGCGGTTGGGGCGGTTTACGTACCACTAAAGCCTTGGTAAACCTCTTCCCTTCTAACTTTGCTGATGATAAGCGTGCTCAGTTTCACACCAGTGGTCAGGCATTGGAAATCGCCGAAATTGGCAATTTCAATGATGGGTATGCCATCACGAAGTATAAAAATGTGAAGAAAGACGGTATCCCGGTTACTATCAATAATGTATTCTATCCAGAAGGTGCACCAGGATCTGATGGTAGCGGTAACCATGTTGATATCGACTTCCCTCTATTTCGTTTAGCTGAAATGTATCTAATTGTTGCAGAGTCTGTGGTTCGCGGCGGTACAGGTGCTACTTTAACCGAAGCCACTACTTACATCAACAATTTAAGAACTCGTTCAGGTGCTGCAAGTGTTAGTTCATCAGATCTGACATTGAACTTCATTTTAGATGAGCGTGCCCGTGAGTTGTACTGGGAAGGTCATAGAAGAACCGATTTAATTCGTTTCGACCGTTTTACTTCAGATACTTACAAATGGCCATGGAAAGGTAATGTTAAAGATGGTAAAGGAGTGGAAAGTTGGAGAAATGTATATCCAATTCCTTCTGATGACATCACTGCTAACCCTAATTTAACTCAGAACCCTAATTATTAATGATGTAATCACCGGAGGGTCATGCTGGCCCTCCGTTTAAAAGATAATTAAAATGAAAACACTATTTAATAAATTACTCGTTTTTTTACTCGCCAGCACAGTGTTGTTAGCTTGTAAAAAAGATGAGACCATCACCACAGTAGGTACCGGCACTGCCGCAGTATTAAGCTCATCTGCTGCAAGTGTTGTCCTCACTAAAGCTGGTATTGAAAATACAGCTATGACTTTATCTTTCACCAAACCAGATTTTGGTTTCAGTGCTGCTGTTAGTAATACCTTACAGATTGCCAAAACCGGAACAAATTTCGTTGGTGCAAAAGAAATTGTAATGGATGCAGGTAAAACTTCAAAAGCTTTTACTGGCCTAGAACTGAATTCACTTTTGCTTTCCATGAATTTGCCAACTGGTGTTGCTAGTGGAGTTGATGTTCGTATCAAATCGACCATTTCCTCAAAAGTTAATGCATCATACTCAAATGTAGTTGCAATAAATGTGACGCCTTTTGCCATTATCGAATATTTATACATGCCAGGAGCGCACCAAGGCTGGAATGCCAGTGCTCCTGATAGTTTAATATCTGAAACTGGAAATGGCATTTTCACTGGAGTTATTCAGTTTACCAGTTCACTTTCAGAATATAAATTCTTGAAAAAGAAAGCATGGGGAGCTCCAGAGTATGGAAGAGCTGCTGCTGAGGGTTCAAATGCTCCGTCTACAACAATTCTTGTAGGTGGTCAGAACTTGATTGGACCTGTAACCACTGCTCCTTATGTTAAAGACAACTATGAGGTAATCGCTGACTTAAACGCCAATACTGTTGTGTACAACTTATTGTCATGGGGAATCATTGGTAGTGCTACCGCTGGTGGCTGGGGCGATGATACCGTAATGAAGTACAACAATACCACTAAAAAATGGACCATCACTACATCTCTGGTTGCCGGAGAATTTAAGTTTAGAAAAAACCACAACTGGGGAACAAACTTAGGAGGTTCTGGTGGTACATTGTCTGATGGCGGTTCGAATATTCCAATCGCTGCAGCAGGTACTTATACCATTACCTTAGATCCTGTAGCAAAAACCTATAGCATTCAATAAAACGATTGCTTATAGCTAGCTTTTAAAAAGCCCGCTCAAATGAGCGGGCTTTTTGTTTGGTGCCTACAGCACTCCCCTTCTCTAATTGCTTAAAACGCGATGCTTAATTATTCTAATTGAATGGCTAGAAGAAGAATTACCTTATATCAAGCTTCCATCCTAGTCTCAATCTTATAAACAATACATCTTCTACTCTTGGATAATGGAATAAATGCCTATAAGCTGGCGCTATTCAATATGCAGAAGGATGGGATGTACTGAGCTATTGCTAAAACCGGTATATGCTCATTTATTAGAAGAAAAGAAGACAACAGAAACCTTAGGTAAAAGCTGTGCACAAAAAAAGCCCCTCACGTTGAGGGGCTTTTATCAAATTAAACTGGTCGTTTAATTTAAATTCGCACTGGTATAGATGTGATATTCTCCAGGCTCGAGTGTTTTGGTATACGCACCATTAATGGTTTGAGTTTGACCAGGATTCATAAAATCATACCAGGTTCCATTGGAGGGGAAGCTAATGTTTGCAGCTTTGGCAGACACATCGAAATTACCAACCACCACAATATCCACTCCAGACCCGTTTAAGATAATGTGCTTCACAAACCCGCTGAGACTGGCAGAATAATTAGTGGTTTCGAAAGCAGGTTGAGCAATTTTAAGTTTGATCATTTTGGAAATTGCATCGTATAATGCCTTTCTTTCCGGAACATCTACATAATTCCAGCGAACTGGCTTCTCCCCTGTCCTTCCATTGTAATCGATGTTAACATCATAGCCCAACTCCCCAAACTGCCATATCATTTTAGGACCAGGAAGCGCTAAAAGGAATGCTGCTGCCATTTCTTGACGCTTAATAGCGGTTGGAAATTCTTTAACGCCATAATTGCCAGCAGAATTACCAAATTGTAAATTTTTATACATCATGCGCTCCTCATCATGGCTCTCCATGTAGGTAATCAGTTTATCTTGATGGGCAGCAGCAAAACCATGTGCGTTGGCAGATGACCGGCTTAAATCAGACGTAAAACCCATACTAGCCTGGTTATAGGCATAATTCAAGTTATTCCACAACATCATTCCTTGTTCGGCAAGAATTTTCTCTTCTGCGTCTTCTGCAAAGTGTTCCAAAATCACATAGAAATTGGGATCAATGTCTTTGATAAAATCATTGTACTCTTTCCAAATAGCAATTCGTTGATCATCTTTTTTACCCCAAACACCCACATCGGTGGTGTAGTTTTGAGTAAAACCTTTAGAAAGATCGAACCTGAACCCATCAACCTTGTATTCCTGCATCCAATGCTTCATCACATTCTTAGCATAATACTTGGTATGCGTACTTAAATGGTTAAAGTCGTATCCAACCCCAAATGGATGCATGTCTCTGGTATTAAACCAAGGATTATCTGCAGTAGGCGTATTGGTACTCTTGTTGAAATACATTTGCACCATGGGCGATTGACCAAAAGAGTGGTTTAAAACCACGTCAACAATGACTGCTATGCCTTGTTTATGGCACTCATCTATAAAATTTTGTAACGCCTGTTTAGTTCCATAATATTTATCTGGAGCAAAATGGAAGGAGGTGTTATACCCCCAACTGTTGTTTCCTTCAAATTCATTAACCGGCATCAACTCAATCGCATTGATACCTAACTGTTTGAGGTAACTTAATTTTGAAAGGGTTGCAGCATAACTATGTTCACTCACAAAATCTCTCACCAATAACTCATAAATGACCAAGTCTGCTTTTTTTGGCCTGCTGAAATTATTGATTTGCCAATTGTATGGATTGGTGATTGGTTGAAATACACTTACGATACCAGTGGTTTTGCCAACCGGATAGGTCTTTAAATTGGGATAGATGCTCGAAGTGATATAGGAGTCGTTACTCGGATCCAAAATTTTCTCGGTATAAGGATCGGCTACCCTGATTTGCCCGTCCACCACATACTGATATGCATATTCGGTTTGTGGGCTGAGGTTGTCTACCTGTATCCACCAGCGGTTTCCATCTGAGGTACGTTTCAATGCATAAGCATTACTCAATTGCCAATTGTTAAAATCTCCAATAAGGTATACGGAACTCTTGTTTGGTGCCAGGAGATTGAAGATGGCCGATGTCCCATTATTGATGATATTCACGCCATCTTTGTTTACCGCGGCAGGAAGCGCTTCAATTACGGGCGTCCCCTGTATAATAAACTCTAATACCTTTTCAACAGTAGTCCCTCCTTCTACTGCAGTTACTTTTAAGCGCTGAATTCCGTTAGCTGTAATGGTTACCGTACCGCTGATACTGGTGGCAGCACTAACTGTTGCAAATGATTGGTCGTTCAAGCTCAGCGTCAAGTTTGCAGCCCGATTGCTGGCAGCTTTTACTTCTAACTGTCCACCAACCGATTGTACATTAACTACCGGTTTGGGCGTAAAAGTGGGCTCCGATTCGGGTGAAGTGAATTTTACCTGAAGTGAACTGCTCTCGTAAATTGGAGTAAAAATATCGCTACCATCGGCATTTCTGGCAACCACAGATCCGTCTGCATTTCTGAAAAGTACGGCAATCTGAAGTATTTTTTCGCCATCAGGCACCCCAAAAAAGCTTCTTGGGCTCAACGTAAATTTATATTTACCATTTGCCGTTGGCGTCATTTTTACAGTAGAGCTGGGCGTAGTGAATGACTCAAACTTTACGTATTTCCAATTGGTTGGAGTGGTACTCTGATCCGTAATCACGCCAATGTGCATGTACACATCTCCGGTAAAACCAGATAAAGCAGCATTTCCCTTACTAGGGTCGAAAGTCAAGGTCATCGACTGGTTATCAGTTGGGAAACTGGGGCTTACTGTTAATAATCCGCTTTCTGTAATATTAGGTTCAGGATTAGGGTTAGTACCTTCTCCGTCGCCAGAAGTAGACTTTTTGCAGGAAACTGCGATGATTAAACAGTAAACAAAGAAAAGGGATCTAAGGATTTTAAGAGACATATGTTGATGCTAGTTCTTGTTAAATTTATTTTCATCAACTGATGTGATGAACTTAATTACGCCATTCATGTAGACCTGCTGATCATCCCACATAGCTAAATGGCTGCCATTTGGACAATATAAGTAAGCTCCATTTTTAACCTGCTTACTCATCCACTCCATATGTTTTGGATCCATGGTATCATATTTAGCTCCAACGGTTAAAGTTGGAACAGTAATTTCTGGCAATCTTGATTTGATATCCCATGTGATCAATCGTCCACCAGTTTTAAACTCACTTGGACCCTGCATCATCACATATATTTCTTCATTGATGTGTTGCATACTTCTCATTACAGAATTAGGCCATTCGGGTAAGCGACACAAATGTTTGGTATAATATTCATTAAATACCAAGGTCTGATAAGTGGGATCCTTGTATTTGCCCTGAGATTCAAACGTTTCAAGAGAATCGACCAAAGATTTACGCATCTGTTTCCTCAAAACACCATTGTATTTTTCATAATCAGGAATGCTGGCCATCATATTGCAAACAATTAGACCTTTTAGATTTTGCTGATATTTGAGTGCGTATTCCATGGCTAAAATCCCACCCCAAGAATTTCCTAGTAAATAGAAGTTGTCTTTATCCATACCCAATGCTTTTCTCACCTGTTCCACCTCTTCTACGAAACGCTCAGTTACCCACAAACTACTGTCTTGAGGTTGGTCACTGTAGTATGAACCCAATTGATCGTATTCTATGAACTCTATACCTTCTTGCGGGAAGAAGCTTTCAAAACACTCCATGTATTCGTGAGTCATAGCTGGCCCCCCGTGGAGTAAAAGCACTTTGATACGTGGATTATTCCCAAATCTTTTTGTCCAAACCTTAAATTTCCCCTTTGGGGTATTGATCTCGACCATTTTGATTCCGGCAGTTTGCACACCCGAATCTACTGGAGCAAAATAGGTTTTAAGACTTGTAGAATTATTTCTTTGGCAGGCAGAGGAAATAAGAATAACTAGTAAGATCGATAAAAAACTAAGCTTTTTCATTTGATTTAAATTTTATGTCTTTATTGTCTTGTACATACATTACCGAAACAGCACCCATGATCATGAAAATACCGGCCAGTACAATTGCATATATGGCTTCTCCATTGTAAAAATTCTTTACAATGGTACCTCCAAATATTCCATTCACAATTTGAGGGAAGGTGATAAAGAAATTGAAAATCCCCATGTAAACGCCCATTTTTCGGGCTGGTATCGAACTTGATAAAATCGCATAAGGCATCGCCAAGATACTTCCCCAGGCTAAACCAATTCCTACCATCGAAAAGATGAGCATGTTTGGATCTTGAATGAAGTAAATGGATAATAAACCGGCTCCACCACAAATCAAGGAAAATGCATGAGCCAATTTACGACTGCTGGCTCTGGCCAAGGCAGGTAAAACCAAGGCATAAATTGCCGATACGCCATTATACACACCAAACAAAATGCCTACCCAGTTGCCTGCATTCGCGAAATTTTCTGATGAAGTATCACCAGGTGTAACGTGATAAATATGCTGGGCTACTGCAGGTGTGGTGAATACCCACATCGAAAACAAGGCAAACCAAGAGAAGAACTGCACCAAACCCAATTGTTTCATGGTTTTAGGCATTTGAGAAAAATCAGAAAAAATAGCTAGGATACCTTTTTCTTCTTCTTTAGGCTCATCGGCATGGAATTTTTCGTATTCCTCCGGACTGTATTCCTTGGTGCTAATTACCGTCCAAATGATGGTACCCGCTAAAATAGCTGCTCCTACATAAAAAGAATAAACCACATTATCGGGAACATGCCCTGGTTCGGCAATTTTAGAAACACCAAAATATTCTGCAAACACATAAGGTAACCAAGAACCAATTACCGCTCCAATACCAATTAGGAAGGTCTGAACTGAAAATCCTACACTTCGCTGGCTGTCGGGTAAATTGTCGGCTACCAATGCTCTAAATGGCTCCATCGCCACGTTAAACGAAGCATCCATAATCATCAGTAAGCCTGCTCCAATTAAAATAGGTGGTAAAAAATTTGCCAAAAGCGCCGAATTGGGCATCAAAACCAAAGCGAATGCAGATAATAAAGCACCCGCTAAGAAATAAGGTCTACGGCGTCCCAAAGAATTCCAGGTACGGTCGCTGTAATAACCAATGATGGGTTGTACGATCATTCCAGTGAGTGGCGCAGCCAACCAAAACCAAGATAAGTGCTCCACATCGGCACCATAGGTTTGTAAAATACGTGAAGCATTACCATTTTGAAGTGCGAAACCGAACTGGATACCTAAAAATCCAAAGCTCATGTTCCAAATTTGCCAAAAAGATAATTTTGGCTTTTGCAAAGAAGTCATATTCGTTCAGGTTTGGTGGTTAGTTTGTTTTATACTGTAATTTAAGATTAAAAACTAAATATGCAGGCCTCGGTAGGTAAAACTTTCACCGGGATTCCTTTGGTCAGATCAATTTTTTTTGTCGACTTTCCGGTCATCAGATCAGTAATCGTCAGAGATTTTTGTTTGGTTTTTAACTTTTTTAGTAAAGATTCGGGCAGCTGAATTCGGGCATCGATCGTTTTTTCACGGTCAAAATTAGCCAGTACCAATACCCGCTGATCATCCGTATAACGGATATAAGCATATTGTTTTGAATTCAATAAAGCAGGAGCTTGAATTTCAATCATTTCACCTTCACGAATCGCCCGATTTTGTGCAGTTATATTAAGTAATTGATGATAAAATGCTCTCAAAGATTTTTGTTCAGCACTTAATTTACCTCCATCAAACTTTCCCTCATTTAACCATTGTTGGTGCTGCGGATTCCCCCAATAATCAAAAATGGTGGTACGATTATCCTCTCCACCAAAACCTTCCACACCAGCTCCCTGCTCTCCTACTTCCTGCCCGTAATACATCATTACCGGCCCGCTAGATAAAGTAGCAGTAATTACCATGGCCGGAATGGCCAAACGAGGATCGCCGGCAAAACCTTTAGATGCAATACGCTCTTCATCATGGTTTTCTAAGAAACGAAGCATGTGATTGGATAAACCACCGGCTTGCTCTTTTACCAAATTACTAATCTCTTTTACATCGCCGGCAGTTTCATTTTTGATAAGTTTTTTCAATGAATCGTACAAGCCTACCTTGTCGTACATATAATCGAAACCACCGTAGCTGATGTATTTCACATATTGGCTAGCATCGTAAGCTTCCGCGATAAAAATCAGTTTAGGATTGATTTTTTTCAATTCAGGAATCAGCCAATGCCAAAATTCTACCGGTACAAACTGAGCCACATCACATCTGAAACCATCCACTCCCTTGTTCACCCAAAAACTCATGATATCTTTCATCTTGAGCCAAACCGGCGGAATGGGCTCAAAATAAGCTTTGTTACCATTTTGCAAGTCCCAGCCATAGTTCAACTTCATGGTTTCGTACCAATCGTCAATTCCAGGTTTTTCAGAAAAAATATTATTTCCAGTGACTTTGGCCGGGGTTTCATCAAATTTGCCATCCTTTAAAGGGTGTTTAAACTCAGGGCCACCGGCATTGGTACCTTCCGGAACGATAAATGATTTTCCCGGCAGGTAATAAAAGTCGTTACTTGGAAGGTAAGCTTGCGATTTATCATCCTGTGCGCCTAAATCTATCACACCTGCGGGCTTTACATCTGAGTGGTAAGAACGAGCAACATGGTTAGGAATAAAGTCGATGATCACTTTTAATCCTTGTTGATGAGTGCGTTTCACCAATTGCTCAAATTCGGCCATGCGATTGTTCACATCCACCGCTAAATCCGGATCTACATCGTAATAATCTTTGATGGCATAAGGTGAACCGGCTTTGCCTTTTACCACATCCGGGTCATCCAACTTGATGCCATGGGCAGTATAATCGGTCATGGTGGCATGTTCAATGATTCCGGTATACCATACGTGTGAAACCCCTAATTTTTTTAGCTCAAGCAAAGCTTTTTCGTTGATATCGTTGAATTTACCGACCCCATTCTCCTCTTTAGATCCATAAAATTTATTGGTGGTATTGATGTTGGTGAAATAACGTGGCAAAAGCTGATAAACGATCAGTTTGTGATCTTTTACTGCTTCATTAATTTGATCTTGAGCAAAAGTGCTCAAGCTTGCCATTGATATACTGAATAGAAATAGGAGTTTTTTCATGTGCTATCTACTTATTGATGCTT
>JACCDL010010397.1_pt1 | contig 21930 bp, 8 predicted proteins | sample 7441931 | NCBI WGS metagenome assembly JACCDL01 (sample SAMN15323437, study PRJNA562643) | freshwater metagenome | isolation source: river surface water | place: USA:Blue River Watershed | collected 2017-08-16 | reverse complement strand
CAAAACGAAGTTTTGTGAGTCCTGCAATGAGGGTTTGGGTACGCCCGCTATTGTAGGAACTAGAAAACGAAGTTTTGTGAGTCCTGCGAAAGGGTTTGGGTAAACCCACCATTGTAGGAACTACAAAACGAAGTTTTGTGAATCCTACGAAAGGGTTTGGGTAAACCCCTTGTAGAAGTATAAGGAAGACGGCGTAATGAAATGAAGCCATCAGTCCTGATTTAACGGGGAAGCCGACATTCCTGAATTCAAGATCGAAGGGTTTGGATAAACCCCTCATCTCCCATTCCCTAAACTTTCTTATATTTAAATATGCCATTAAAACAAATCCTCCTAATATTACTAATCACCTGGGGTATCCCTAGCACCTACTTTAGGAGCAGGTTTAGAAAAATTGTATACCAAACGAATGATTGGAAAATAAATATTCAACCACTTTTTAAAAAAGAGATTATTGGTTTATTCAGTAATATGTATCCAGAAAATAAAGATTACCTACAAACTAGGAATCGATACAGGATCTATTTAGCTGTTTATTTACTTTTATTCATAGTCTATAAACTAGTCCATTCATAAATTATTTAAAGCAATTCAACTGAACATGAAACAATCCATCCTGAATTTAATATTCTCTTTTTTAGCCTTTTCAATAGGTTATGGTATTGCTTTAGTAGCAGGTTTAGAAATCATACAAAAAGCAATTTTAATCGCTTACATTATTCAATGGATTGCGTTTATCCCAGCCTATTTTTTTCAGACAGAAAAGTTTTACGATCTAACAGGCAGTTTAACTTACTTAACTGTTGTGACATTTATAAGCTACCATAGTTACAAATCAATTAATACAAATATTGCAAGTATTGTACTAGCAACATGTATTCTTTTATGGGCAATTCGTTTGGGAAGTTTCTTATTTATGAGAATTCATAAAGCTGGGGAAGATAAGAGATTCAGGCATATTAAACCATCCCCAACTAGGTTCTTTATGACATGGACATTACAAGGTATGTGGGTTTCCATTTGCTCTATGTGCGCCTTAACTGCCATTGCTAGTAAAGATGGGGTCATAGTGAATGGCTTATTCTATATTGGATTATTCGTGTTCATCGTAGGTTTTGTTTTTGAAATAGTTGCAGACATGCAGAAAACTAATTTTCGAAAAAATCCATTAAATAAAGATCAATTTATCCAAGAAGGTCTTTGGTCCTATTCAAGACATCCAAATTACTTTGGTGAAATAACTTTATGGTTAGGTATTGCTATCATGTCCTATTCAGCTTTATCAGGTGGACAATTTCTTACGTTAATCTCTCCCTTATTTACCTATTTACTCCTTGTTTATGTAAGCGGTGTAAGGTTATTAGAGATTTCTGGGAAAGAGAAATGGGGACATTTAGAAAGTTATCAAAACTATGTCAATAGAACCCCCTCCTTATTTCCGACTTACCCAAAGCGCCCATAATATAAATAGAGGTTGAAATACCAACAACCTTATCCAACTTATTATTGGTGTCATGGTAAAACTTCCTAAAGCAAAATCACCACGTTGTATAAAATAAATATGACTAGGTATAAATGCAAAAAGCATCAACACAATTCCATATCCTGCCCATTTTCTAGTTTGTTGAGGAATCAATAATAGACCTAAGATAATTTCTGCAAAACCTGAAATAAAGTTCAGCTCCACCGCCCAAGGAGACAGATAAGGCGGTATCAACGGAATATAAAAAGAAGGATCATTAAAATGGTTAAACCCACCAAACAAATAGAAAACAACCATCGCATACAACATACCCTTTTTTACAATCGAAAGTTTCTTGTTTTCCATAAATTTGATTTTAACCTACTTAATAAATTTTAAAATCGCATCAGCAACTTCTACTGGCGCTTCTTCCATTGGAATATGACCAACTTTATCAAGAACCAACATACGACTATTGCGTATATCTTGTTTAAATAAAGAAGCATTTTGATAAGAAATGAGTTGATCTTCTTTACCCCAAATAATCAATGTTGGTTGTGTGATATGCTTTATCCTTGTTGCATCTGGTTTCATAGGATGCTGGAATAATTCTAAAATTGCAGCTCTATTCCCCTCTCTTAATAGCATATCATGGTATTGCTCAACCATTGTTTCAGACACTAAACGCTTATTGTAAAAAGCATCTTCCAAACTTTTCTTAACCAAAGACTTTGGTGAAACATGTTTTAAAATTTGATTTAATACTGGTATTGCTGCTAATTTAAAGCCTAATGAACCTTTTTCATCTTTCTTTGGATAACCAGAAGCATCTAATAAAATTAGTTTTTCTACTTTATTAGGTGACGCCAATGCATAGTTCCATGCAATACTACCGCCTAATGAATTTCCTGCAATAATGCATTTTGAAATATTCAATTTGTATAAAAGACTATCTATAAAATTGTTGTAATAATTAAAAGTATATTGATTTAAACGACTAGGTCCAGTAAGACCAAATGCGGGCAAATCGAATCTTATGATTTTCTTTGTGCTTTTCAACAAACTTGATAATGTATCCCATGTGTTTAAAGATGCTGAGGTACCATGTATTAGTACTATTGGTAAGGTGTCTGTCGCATTTCCTTCAATAATATAATGTACTGGCACACCATCAATGTCAATAAAAGCTGAATTTTGTTTTTGATATTTTTCCTTAAGTTGTCCTACAGGTATATCATCATCACATGCAGTAAATAAAATAATGCCTAATAAGGCTATCACGGATATTTTAACTATTTTATTCATACATTAAAATTAGGCTTAATTTATTCAAATAGACTTCTAAATAGTTCAGTGTATTTTCTATTTAAATTGGTTGAAAATGTAAATTCCAGTGTTTGGGGATTTAGATTAGATAAAGCCATTTTCTTTTGATAAATATCATAGGAAAGACCAAGTTTGAACTTACTATTCATCAAACCAAAATAAGGTATAATTGCATCGTTCACCCTATAGAAGCAACCCAAATACAAACGATTTAAACCTCCCTGTCTACTATTAAATGGCAAACCAACTGCCATACCACCATAATAAAATTCATTTTCTGCTCTTTTTTGATAATCAGTATAAAGTAGTATAGTATGATCGTTCCATAATACCTTTTCGTAACTAAGCATCCCAATATATTGGTAGGTTTGATTGATATTATCAATAAATTGATTATCTGTACTTGAGTTAATGTAAAACAAACTTGCCCCCATTTGTAAATAGGAATTTTCAGATAAACTAGTATACATCAAGCCACCATTATTTGAAACTTTAACGGGTATGGACTTTATGTTCTCTAAACTAGAACCGTTAAAAAGACGACCAGAATTATATTGATCACCAAAAGTCAATTTCTCTGCATTGATAGACCTAGTAATCATGGTACCACTAATGCCTAATGACAAATAATTAGTTTTATTATCATTAAGGAAAATCCTATTAGCTAAGCTAAGTGTGACATAATTGGTTTGCAAAGCCCCACCAAGCACTTGTTCAGAAACAACATTCAAACCCATTCCAAAAATATTGTCATTAAAAATTCTATTATTTTTAAACAAGCCCATATCCATCCCTACACCTATTGTCCTATAAGCATTACCAACCCCTTCGAATTGTGTTCTATAAAAGGATTTTAATTTATTGTTATTGCCAAAACCAACAAATGCAGGATTATAGAAATTAATACCAATAAATGATTGGGACGATAAATGCGTTTGCGCATTTACCTTGATTGAAATACAACCAAATAGAACAATAATTATATATTTATTTATATAATGCATTATCTTATTAATATTACAGAACCAGTCTTATTAATACGTTCATCTTTGTAGGTGGTATATTCCAAATAATAGGTATAAGCATCCATCTCCTGCTCAATACCATTTAGTTTCCCATTCCACCCTTCATAAATGTTATTTGTTTGGAATACAACTTTACCATACCTATTAAAAAGCTTAAATACACCAAATGATTTTAAACCAGCTCCAAATTCAATTTTTAAAATATCATTTAAATTATCACCATTTGGTGTAAATGCTTTGGGTATCGAGATGACTACATCGTTGGAAACAATGACATTGTAAATATCATTTATAACACATGAAGTATTGGGATCTGTTTTTGATAAAGTATATGTAATGGTTCTATCTCCTCTGAATATTGGACTTATACTATTCGGATTTGATAAATATGTAGCAGGATACCAATGATAAACCGTATAACCAGAATCAATTTTTTTGGGATAAAACAAAGAATCTTGATCAGCCAGAACAAACATTGTAAATTGAGAAGGCGCTAATGGCGGAATCACACTGATAGAATCCCCCATTAAAATATATTCATTTTCAGGACAATAGTCATTTGTAACTTCTAACTTGATTACATATTTGCCTTTTGTTTTATATATATGACTTTTAGGATTTGCTAGTGAAGATTGACTACCATCTCCGAAGCTCCATAAATATTGAATATTTGGCCTCGTATTTGCATCTGTTTCAATTGGCATCTCCACATCTAAACAAATAAAACTTTGATGGTTAAATTGAAATGTTGGAATACTCATCTCAATAATCTTTATTTCAGCTGATTTTAAGGAATTACAAAATCCATCATTGACAATTAATTGATAAGTTCCAGGTTGTGTAATTGAGATGGAATCAACAGCTCCATTATATATGTTCGTATTATTCAGTAGCCAATTATAAACGAAACCTCCACTTCCTTTAATCAATACAGGCTTACCATTACAAACAACTGTATCAATCGCAAAATGATTGGCAACAGGTATAGGTCTTATTTCAAAATTTTTAATTTTTTCATAGGTATACTCACATTGCTTAACATCTTTTACAAGAATTGAAACATCTGTATTACCTGGGGCGATTCCATTTAAAGTATGATCATTAAAATTAGCAACAGCTAGATTGCTAGATGTCCAAAATGTAGTAAAAGGTGCAGCACCACCCTCTATAATGGTGTTTAAAATTAAAGTGTCAGAAGTACAAGCGTAATTTTTAGTACTAAAAAGATCAACTTTAATTGGAGGAGGTACTATAGAAATTAATATTGTGGTATCATCAAAACATGTAATACCAGAATAAGAAACTAATTTAATATTAAAATTTGTTTTATTGGGAAATTGATAATTGTCATATTTATGACTGTATATTTTCCCTTCATATGGATTATCATCAATGGTAGTATCTAAAATATTTCTATCAGCGTCCCAATAAATAACCAATCTCCCAATTGTCCCTATATCAACTTTTGATGTATTTTCTATTCTAACACTTTTATTACTACATAATGAGTTTTCATCCAAAACCTTAAAGTTAGACTTAGGAATTGAACCGTTGACTATAAAATTTTGTGTAATACTATTTAAACATGCATCTTTACTAGTTACCGTTAATGTCACTTCATAAGTGCCAGGAAGTAAATAACGGTGCTTGGGATTTGCAACTATATCTGTATTGGGGAATCTTGAATTGAGCGCATCTCCGAAATTCCAATTGTATTTGAAATTACCCGAATTATCTTCAATTTTTGTAGAATCTATAAACATCGCAAATTCATCCTCTAAGCATATCTTAGGCATTATGAAACCAGGGATAGGTTTTGGATGGTTTGTAAATGTTTTAGTCAGGTTATTTTCACAACCATTTTCAGTTTTAAGGAACAATGTCACTTTATACACTTTGGCGGTATCGTATTGGTGGATTTTATTTTGACTTATGAAAGATGTATCCTTTGAAGAATAATCCCCATAATCCCAAACCCATTGTTTTAAAACAGCATTCCCATTTGCTATTGATTTATCGGTGAATACAATATCCTCTTTTTGGCAGGTGATCGTTGAAATATCAAAATTTACGGTTGGGTTACTATCAATAATGATCGATTCAGAAATAGTATCACTTACACATCCAATATCATTGATCACAAAATAATTGATTGTATAACTTCCTGGACTTGAATATTTATAATAAAAAGAAGCTAAGGTATCTTTAAAAAGCCCATTCCCTAAATCCCATTTATAATTCGTTATTTTTTTATCTGAAGCAGACAAAACAGTTTGATCAGAAAATAAAACTGAATCTGCTAAGCAATTAGAACTTTTAATTAAATTCTTAACTGCTGGAGGGCCAATTACTTCCAAATCAAAACTTATTTCTTGTTCACCTGTACAACCATCTGCTGTTGGATTGTTAACTATAACTTGAATCGTATTGGTACCAACTGCATTAAAAATTAAATCTTGCGCTAGCTTATAAGTGTAGACCTTTTTATTACTAATGATTAATGAATCAAATGGAACAGGTGCCAAATCATCTATTTGTGAAAAGTTTGGTATTTTCCATTTAATAGATACTGGCTTATATGGCAATGTAATAGAAGCTATAAAAGGAGCACCAACACAGGTAACTGCTTCTGATGTAACAGACGCAAATTTATTTGTAATTAGTAATTTTTGAAATAAATCCTTCACATTTGTACCAGCACTATACATGTATGATTCTACTCCACCAAAACCATAACAAAAAGCGTTAAATCCAGAATCAGATGTAAGTCTTACACTTAAAAATGAACCAGGACTGACTATAAATTTTTCTTGTAAAAAAGAATAGTTAGTATTTGGAATTTTCTTGAAAGTTCCTGTTGGTTTTAGTCCATTAATTTTAAAACTAGCAATTCCAGCATCTTTTATGATAACATTGATATTTTGATCTGTAATATTATTTTTAGATGTCAAAAAGACTGTAACATCATTAATGTTTTGTTCAATAGGATTTAATATAACCATGTCAGGATCCCCTACGCCAATATCCATAGTTTGCGTGTAACTATATTGTGTTACTCCTATTGGTTTATTCCCATTAATAGAAAAAGGCTGATTATTTGAAAAAGCTGCTTCATAAAATTCATTGGCATTTAAGGTGATTGGCGGTTGACCATTCACTACCACATTTGTATTATTTTCTTTTGCTAAGACCCTTATTATTAATTTATTTTTACCTGCAAATGGGGTAATAAAATAATTCAATCCCCATGAATTCACTGGATAACATTGTTGGTATAATGGATCCACAGAACCATTTGAAGTACCAATAGTAAGACTACTACTTCCACTAAAAACAGCAATTTTTTTACATAAACTACCATTACTTGAAATGGATTCAATAGATGATCCAGTTAAATCCACATTATCTTGAAAGGAATAAATTGACCCCGCAAATGGCAGATTAATTTCATAACTAGCGCCAGATGGAACACCATTTTTTCTCAATTGTATTCGAACAGTTGTATTATTTTCTACTGCAACAATGCTAAATTGTGATTTTCTATTCTCGCCAGATTCAAGTGAATTTGCAGACTGGGTATAAGAAACAACTTGATAGTTACGCTCCAATACAGATGTGGGTAAAATGATAGTCGCTGCAGATCTTGCACTCGCATACATATGTGCATATACTACTACATTAGGCTTCCCCTCATCCACCACTACCTTAATGCCTTTATTTAATACAATTTTTTGGATAGTTAGATTATCCGTATCTGTGGCAGATTCGGCACCACTAACATATGTTTTTGCTCTATCTAATACATATTCATTTGGTGTAAAAGCAGTAATGACAAATCTTGTAGAATCCCCATTTATAATTATATAGCCACTAGAATTTTTATCTGAACTAATATATAATGATAAGTTGGCTAAGTTGCCACTTGAAGGTGCATGTGGTGGAAAGACAACCCAAAATTCTCTTCCTTTATTAGAAAAGTCCTGTGCTTGAACTAACTCAATAAAATGCAAAAAGCAAAAAAGGAGGAACAGTCTTACTATGCATTTATTCATAATAATCAAATTATTAAGATTATCATGAAATACCCAATTTAAAGCCTAAAAAATGATGAAACTGGGTAATAATTAAGAAAGTAAAATATTAAATTACAATAAAATTTAATATAAACCGGTATTTATGATCTAACTACCTACTATCTTACTTGTACTTCTGTATATGTAATTGTTGTAAATATGTCTTCTTGCAAAACGATCAGGTGTATCGGCATTGACTAATTTAACATAGATCGCTTTAGGAACACCGTAGTATTCATATTCAGTTCCATCGGAGAATTCTACCCTTAAAACCTCAGACTTGAATTCAAAATCATTGATACTAGCTTCCGTTGTCGTCAATAAATAGGCATCCTTCGTTGCTTCATGTGTTTCTGCATGTACACTAACTAAAAAATGATAGGAAGCAATTAATTTAGCAGACTTTACCTCAGCATCTTTTTTAGCCTCGTCACTATCCTGAAACTTATCAGGGTGCCATTCCATCATAATCTTGCGATAAACTTTCTTTAAATCTGCAAGAGTTGCTTTTTCATCTACCCCTAAAATTGCCCTATGTCTTTCGATTCGCTTCATAAATCTGATATAATAAGGCGCGAAGCTACAACATATAAACGCATGAACAAAAAAAAGCCCCCATTAACTGGAGGCTTTTTTTATATAAAATATTGCTCTATTCCTTTCCTATCCTTATGAAGTAAACTACCTCATTGTGTAACATATCGGTAGATAGCATAATTTGTTGTCTTCTACCATTATTCTCTGTTAAAAACATCACTGCTGTATTTGGTGGCTCAGCTCCTAAATTCTCGGCAACCATGATCATTTCATTGAACTTCTTGTTCTTATCTACTTTCAACTTGAACTTGATTGGTTTATTCACTTTTAACTCTTGTTTGTCTACAATAATACGATTATTAAAAATAATTGAAACAGAGTCTTTATCATGTATCGCATTGTCATAAATTTCAATAGTTACAGAGTCTGAACTTACAAATACATCAATTGGTTTCTTATTGATACGTTTTGTTAAATATTCAACAATACGTTCTTGCTCTCTTTTTAATGTTGCTAATGAATCTAGGGCTTTAAGAATTTCAGCTTTACTAATTTCATCATCAACATAAGAGGAAGGTGCTGCAACTTGAACTATTGGTTTTGAATCTACAACAATTGGCTTAGGAGTAGACTGTATATTTGACTTTGGATTAGGCTTAACAACAGTCTTCGTATTCAAATTTGTTAGAGATGAGGTTGTATTTTTTACTTTAATTGAATCTTTTTTCATTACTTCATTCACTTTGACAATACTTGAATCCTTGACTTTCATTTCAACCTTTACTTGTTTGTCAACAATATTAAGAACTGGTTTAGTTAATGACTTAACAACTTTTAATTTAGCTGTAGTAGCAACAGAAGCAGTTTTTAATAAGATACTAGAATCCTTTTTTGAGTCTTGTTTAACTTTAACAATTGAATTATCATTTAAAGCCAATTTAACAGGTATAATATTCTTTTTACTATCATATACCGAATAATAGGACTTCCCTCTTTCTTTCTCTAATTTTGCCCAATTGGTATTGCCAATTGAACTTAAAACAATCTCCGCACGACGATTATTTTGTTGAGCCTTTTTACTTAAACTAACTGAACAAGGGGTAATGGTATAGTTTTTAGAATAGCCATTAGATACAAAACGACTGCTTGGCAATCCTTTATTCTTAAGATAGCTTACAACATATTTTGCTCTTTTTACAGATAAAGTATAGTTATATTTATATGAACCTACACAATCTGTAAATGCACCCACAATTAAATAAGTGGATGGCATTTTCTGTAACTTATTATACAAACTATCCAAAACTAATTTTTCTTTAGAAGTTAAGTATGATTTATCAAAAGCATAATAAACAATGAATTTTGATTCTAAACTAACAGCAGCTATACTGTCTTGTCTTTTTTGCTCAATAGCTGCCCATACTTTCTCAACAGAATCTTTGATTTGTTTTGGACTTCTACCCTTTAAATTTGCAGCATAAGCAATTGAAGGAACCACTTTGTCAGTTGTCATTATCGCAAATGATTCTTCAAAACCATCAGCATTTTTAACTTTTAAAGTATAATTTCGATTAGGTTTAGCATTAAAAACATAACCAGCATTGGCGTCAGTATAAATTGTATCTATTGACATTTGGGTGTCATTGTCAACTACAATCATTGTTTGATTTGGTGATAAACTAAGATCCGAAGCATAGGTTAATTTACCAGTTACTGGGATGTAAATAGGCTTGTATTGAATAGAAGCAATATCGAATGATCCTGACTTATTTGATGCAGAATAGAATTCATTGTTAAATTGAACGACACTTGATTCGTCCGCCTCAGAATTCAAAGGATAACCTAAATTAGCAATACCACAATCAATTGATCCAGGTTGTAAAGATGCTCTATATAAATCAAAACCGCCTAAACCCCCAGGCCTATTTGAACTAAAAAATAAATCAAATCCAGTTATAGTTGGCCTCATTTCATCACTTGTAGTATTTACACAATTAATAGAAACAGGACTTGAAGCCCATATACCATTCACTTTTGTAAGCGAATAAATGTCAAAACCTCCCATCCCTCCTGCTCTGTTACTAGAAAAATACAATCTCATGCCATTATTAGATAAATAAGGATGCATATAATCGGCAGCAGAATCTTTGATTTGAATTTTACGAGCATTTTTTAGCTTCCCATTTTGAAGATCCGCCTCCCATAATTCCCACCTATATGCTCCATTTATTTTCCGCTTGGAAAGCTGAGGATAAACAATATAACTTGCAGTATCATCAATCGTAAAACTTTCTTCAGGCACAAATTCAGCAAATTTATTTTCAATTGTGTTATTTGCTGCTCTTACTTTTTTCTTGTTAAAACGATATAAGATGTTATTATCATTACTTGTAGGAGCAGTGAATTCATCATTCAATACAAATGACTTAACTATACTATCCTTCTTGTTTATCAAAGATTTTGGTATCCAATATACTTTATTGAAGCCAGGCTTGTTAACTTCTGTTTTTTTATTAGAGACAAATAATAAACCACCTTTAAAAGGGATTGGATTAAACTCTTTTTCCTTAGTATTAAACCCCGTATTAGATTGATTAAAATCTAATGAGTCTCTGACTAAAAGCTGCTTTTGATTACCTACTGCAATTTGAGCTTGTGTTGTAGCAACACCAAGAGTGATTAAGAAACAAATAGATAAACTTATTTTATATAATAGATACTTCATAATTAATTAGACTTATAAGATTTTGAGTTAGGAAATAAACGTCCTAATTCATAACGCAAAAACAACTCGTGTGAATTTGGTCTTTTAAATGGCATATCATATGCATATCCAAATCTAAGTTGCGCTGTCACTTGTGTTTCTACCATAGCTAAAACCGACTCATTTGTTCTATAAGACAAACCAGCGCCAATGATATTTCGTAACCAAACATTGGCGTTTAAATCATACTCAATGGGTGCTCCACTAGTTGCTTTCATTAGGACAGAAGGTTTTATTTGAACATCTTCGTTCACATCTATGGAATACCCCGCAGTTAAGAAATAATGTACTTCGTTCACTTGGAATAACGCATTATCAGAATTGTACTCTTTGATTTTTGAAAAAACTAAGACATCTGGTGCAGAAAATCCAGCATAAAATTTATCATCATTGTAGTAAATACCCGCTCCTGCTAATGGGACGATCTTATTGAAATTATTAGCAAATGTCACGTCGGTCAAATACTGACTACTAGCACCAAGGTAGGCACTATTTAAGTTCTTTGTATCGTTGTATAAGCCCCCTTTTAAACCCATACTTAAAACACCTTTTTCAGATACAGGAATTTTAATATTATAATACAAGTTCAATCCGGTTCTTTTAATATAGTTCACATATTTATCATCAAATAATTGAACACCTAAACCCATTTTCTTGTCATTGGTTGGCAAGTCATAAGAAAATGATTTAGTAGAAGGTGATCCAGGAAGACCTACCCATTGTTCTCTCCAAATTGCAGATAAACTTGGTACACCTCTGCTTCCTGCATAAGCTGGGTTAATATTTACCATATTGTACATGTACTGCGAATACATAGGCAATGATTGTCCAATGGAGTCGAATGAAAACATTATTCCAACTGCAACCCCGATTATTATGCTGTATTTTCTCATTTTATCTTTGTATTAATACGAATCCTTTAAATATTTGACTTTTTCCATTTATTGACTTCGTTTTTAATGTATAATAGTATCCACCATCCATTAAATCTTGTCCAATAAAATTATTAGTACCTCTGCCATCCCATTCGTTATTATAATTTGCATTATAATACACAATATTGCCCCATCGATTGTAGATCTCTAATTCCAAAGTTGTTCCAAATGGCTTTAGAATCACAAATCTATCATTCACACCATCACGGTTAGGTGAAAAAGCTTCAGGTATGTCAATTGCTAAATCTGGAATAATAGACGGAGTTGGCATCTTAACAGTTTCATTTGCATACCCTGTAGTGGATGAATTGATATTTAAATTTCCAAAAGGGGTAGTCGCAGTCACTACAGCCACATTATTAACTGTTCCATTAAATCCTTTAGGCTGTAAATTCACAGTCATTCTTATTGTATCAATTGCAAACGCAGCTAGTGTACTTGTAGGTTTGATTAGTTGAATATCAGTTTTGCCATTAAATCCACTATTGAATAACAAACCTCCAGTAGAAGAAACTGAAACAACATCAAATGAAGTTGGTACTGGGAATGTATTCAATAGATTATCTGCTACTAATACATTCGTCATAGGATCTTCTGTCTTATTCGAAACTATAAATGTGTATGAAATATTGAATGTTGAATTAGCTAGTAACATTGGCTCATCTGCTAATTTTTGCAAATGAAGCATTGTTTTTGGATCTAACATTGTTACTGTAAAACCTACTGTATCACTTTCAATTCCATTCACAGTCTGACTTGTTGTATATCTAGTTACACCAGGAATAGACCCTAATGTTGGTATAGCTGTTTGTAAACTTGCATTTTTGAAATAGTTTAAGACGCTTCCACTCATACCCGTAACTTGAATAGATACATTTACAGGATTAGAACTATTGCCGATGATATATTTTTTATTAATTACCAAAGGAACTGGAGGCTTAATTATCACTGTGTCATACACCAAGACTTCGCTATATAATAAAGTTGTCGTGTCGTAGGATCTTAAAGCATAAATATATTTACCAATCTCTGTTGGAGTTACTGGAGGTGTAATGGAACAAGCTAAAGTTTTTTGATCACACCAAACTGGAATTGATCCTGTAGGTGTAGATTTTACCAATCCACTAATATTTGCTGGCTTTACTGAACCATATACATAAGTTTTATTTTCAACTGTTGGTGGTGCAGGGGGCACATAATTGATCGTTACATTCGTAAATACACGCTCAATTGGATCATTGTCATTATTAGGATCTGGATTCATACCAGACATAGAAGTATCATTAACAAAAATCCCACTATTAGTTGATCTACCAAATACAACAAAATAATTTGGCCATGTATAAGCTGTACGATTTGTTGTTACTTTAAGATCATATTCATACGTTGCACTATCTCCTACTTCTAAATCACCCCCATATTTAAATAAGTTCACATCATTGTAACCATTATAAGTATTGGCATTGTAAACAATACTACCACGAGTTACAGTAGGACTTCCAATCAAACTAGCTTGGTCAGGTGCAGGGAATAGTTCATTAAAATTGTATTGAATTCTTAAACTATCTAAATTTACATTTCCGTAGTTTTTTATTTTAGCTATAAAATGATATTGATAACCTCCAGTTACTGGTGTAGCACTACTAACCGATAAACTTGCACCAATTTTAACGTTTGGTATAAGAGGTACATAAGTTGGCAATGGCAATCCATTGTTCGTTAAATCCGGATGTTGATTGATATTGGTTCCATCATCTGACTTAGAGCTTGTAGCTTTTGCAGTTGAAGAACCATCATTTTTAACCAATACACCGTTCCCTGCAGCATCAAATTGAAGTTTCAATGTTACATTTTGTGTGGTTGCGCCAATTGATATAAAGTAGGCAATTTCACCTTCTTCATTCTTATTTAAATTAACCCCATTGTTAAATAAATAATTTTGGTCTAAGATCGCAAGAGATTTTTTCACCCCATTATTTGATGTGGTCACAATCGACTCAGTACTAGATGCAGCTATTGCATTTCCAGCGCCTGTATATGTAGGATTCAAAGCAAAATTTCCAATAAGTACCCTGATACTATCCAAGACATAATTTATCCCAGCAGGAAATACTTTACTAAGATTTGCATTCACTTGTACATTTCTTAAGTCAATATCACCAGCATTTTTAACTTTTAAAAGCAATCTTGTCTTGAAACTATTATCTGCTTGTTTTACTGCAGGATCAGCTTTTAATGTTAAAACTATTTTAGGTGTTAAAACATTAACCCTTGTAGTATCTTTCGTAAAACCAGAAGATCTAGAAGCATTATTTGCATCTATCAATTTAAATATGGTAAACACTTTAGTTGTATCTAACCTTTTATGTGTAAATATGACTTCATTATTGACAGGAGTCAAATTCATTATCGTATCCTTTATAGAAGTCTGATCATTACTTAATATTAAGGTAAATGGGGCTACACCACTACTAGTAGTTAATTTTAATTTAACGGTGTCTGATAGTAACAACCCATAATCAACAGCATTTAAAGCACCTTGTGGTTGTGGAACTATGCCAGAATTTACAGTAATGACCACTGTGGCTGTTATTGACCCTGAAGCATTGGTACCAGTTACAACATATGAAGTTTGTGCAGATGCTGCAGATGGCGTTCCGCTGATTAATCCTGTTGTAGTATTGATTGTCAATCCTCCTGGCAAACTTGGACTAATGCTATAGGAAGTGATTACTCCACCAGTTGAAGATGGATTTAAATTCGCTATCGTTGTGCCAACAGTATACACATTTGGTGAGTTATAAGATAAACCTGCTGGTGCTGCAACCGCTGTAACAACAGCAATTGTGGTTCTTGGTCCTTCACAACCTGTAGTAACATTCGTTTGACTTACATAATAATTTTGAGTACCCACTGTATTTGTGGATGGGACAAACGCTGTACTTGTTGCTGTACCTCCTGTACTTACTATATACCAATTAAGTGAATGTCCTGATGCAGGAGTAGCTGTCAGTGCAGTTGCAGTTGCTCCAACAGTATAATTAACTGGTGTAATCACTGTAGGTACTGATGGTAATGCATTCACATTAACAGATAAAACAGCACGAGGAGACTCATATCCAGCATTGTTGAATTGACTTACATAATATGTAACAGTAGTCGCTGAACTAGTATTTAAAGTTGGAGCTGTAGTTGTTGCTGTACCTCCAGTTGCAGTTGTGTACCATCGTAACGAATATCCAGTAGCTGCTGTAGCAGTCAAAGTCACAGATGATGAATTATTTACGTATGACCATGCAGTTGTTGTTGCAAATCTATTAGTCGGAGCTGTGTAATTTGATACTGTATGAACTTGAGTCCAATTTATGTTATCATTTGACATATAAACGATCCAAGATTTAGGATCTCTTTCTTCAGAATCATTAGCTGTAATCCAAGAATACCCATCAATTCTTGCACCAGAACCTGGGAATGTAAATAATAAAGTTGATGTATTGGAACCAGATTTTATATTAAAATCGAGCCATTTTGTAGAAGTAGATCCATCATAAATCATAGAAGGTGTTTCTCCACCAGGATTACTTCCACCAGGATTGGTTACAGAAACACCAGTTCTTGAAATTTCTGTATTACCGTTGAACCATTTCCATTCTGCTACTTGAATACTGTTTGCAGAACTAAAATTCTTTACAGTTGAGAAAACAACTTTTGCATATTTATATTCACCTACTTGATTTTGAACACAATATTCAGTTTGGGTTTGAACAACTGGGGCACCAACTGCATCATTGACAGTTATTACAACTGTTGTTGTCACGGTTCCAGATGCATTCGTTCCAGTTACTGTATATGAAGTTTGTGATGATACCGCAGAAGGTGTTCCACTTATCACACCAGTACTTGTATTAAGTGTTAAACCAGCTGGCAAACTTGGACTAATGCTATAAGAAGCAATTGCGCCACCTGAACTTGTAGGTGTTAATGCTGTAATAGAAGTACCAACTGTGTAAACATTGGGGGTGTTATAAGATAAACTTGTAGGTGCTGCGATAGCTATTGTTACAGTAAATGGAATAACACTAGAAGTACATCCTACTGTGTTGTTAGCAAGAACTAAATTAAAGTTATAAAGTCCAGAGGCAGATGCTGGTATATTCACGGTAATTGGACTACCCAATAAACCATAATTATTTACAGCAGTAAAATTAGGAAGTGCATTAGGAGATACCGAACTTATGCTGTATTCATTTGGGTTACCAACCACATTAGAATAAGCTAAATCGAAGCTTGTTGAACTATTTAACAATCCTGTAATATTTGTTATAGTAGCAGATGGAGTTGGACTTACCGTAACAGTAACTACCCCACTTGTTACAGATGAACAACTACCACTTTTAACCACAGCTTGATAATAAGTTGTAGTAGTTAAATTTGGCGTTGTATAATTAGAGGCAATTGCTCCACTAATATTTGTAAAATTGATACCATCTGTTGAACTCTGCCATTGAATTGTTCCAGTAGAACCAACTAAACTTAATGTTGTATTAGCACCCTCACATATAGTTGCATTAGCAGCGGCTGCAGTTCCAGCAACACTAATTGGATCAACTATTATTCTTGAAGATACAGATGATGTACATGAGTTTCCATCTTGAATGGTTAAAATTGCATCAAATGACCCTGAAGTTGCATAGGTATTACTTGCATTTGCTGTATTGGCACTGCTACCATCTCCAAATGTCCAACTATAAGAATTAATAGCTGAATTTGTAGTTGCATTTCGTGAACTTGTATTTGTGAAAGAAACTATTGGAGATGTTAAACATACAGTATTAGCAGGAACGGTAAAACTTGCAGTTGGAGCTGGCGTGTTATTGACATTAACGGCTAATGTAGAATTACTAACTGAAGTGCCACATGCATTATTTGCATAAACAGTAATTGTTCCAGAACCAGCAGCATTAGCTGCTGTGATATTAATTATGTTAGAAGTTGAAGTACTAGTTGCACTTAAACTTCCTGTAACTACCCAAGTATAAGATGTTGCACCAGTAACAGCCGAAATACTATATACCTGGTTTGAGTTCATACATATTGTTGTAGCCCCTGATATTGCACCAGGGTTATTAGGCACATTATTAACTGTAACATTAATTGCATTGGATGTAGCAGGTGATCCTGACAAACAAGAAGCAATACTTGAACCCATTACAACTGTGACAGTTGCATTACTTGATAATGAAGAGGTCGTATATGTTGAACTAGTTGCGCCAGAAATAGATGTACCGTTTAAATACCATTGATACGTTGGCGTTAATCCACCATTCGTTGGTGAAGCAGTAAATGTAATGTTTGCTCCACTACAAATTGTGTTATTCGGTGCATTCGAAGTTATAGAAACACTAGCCGTTTTATTTTGTGTCACAACTGCATTACCAGTTGCTATATTCTTAGTGGTTGCACCAGTAGAAGTGATTGTAATATTACCTGACTGACCGTTCACAATCGAAGTAGATGTTCTTACATAAATTAACCTCGCAGATACTGAACCTGATGTTGGAGCAATTGAAATAGTTGAACTATATGTCCCTCCTGAAGAAGTTGCCATTTCATAACCAGAAGGCGCAGTTAATACCAAATTAGCAGATAAGTATTGCGCACTTACAGTAAATGTTTGTGCTGCAGAATTAGTTGTAGCACATGTATTGAAAGCAGTTAAAGCGCCATTAGTTGTAATAGCTGGAACTGTTACAGTAAAAGTTGTATTTACAGTTTTATCACAAATTGTATAAGTGATCGTACTTGTACCAATAGCAACTCCAGTAACAGCACCTGTCGCACTATTGACTGTAGCAATGGCAGTATTAGAACTCGACCAAGAACCACCAGTTAATGTATTAGACAAAGTGGAACTAGCTCCTACATTTGCAGTTGCAGTGCCAGTTATTGGCGGCATGATTCCAGCTACATAATTTGAAGTAGTTCCAGATAAAGCAAAACCACTTAATGTTCCATTTATTGAAACATTTGAAGTCTTACTAGAAATAGATGTTAATCCGGTATTTGAACTATTTGCAATGCCTTTATTAAAGTCATAATATGCAACTAGCCCATTTTCATTACCATTTAATTCTGAATACATATTAGATACAATATCTGATTGCGACTTAGCAATATTCCAAACTCTAACCTGATCCAAAACACCATTAAAATATTGATTATATGTACCAGCATAAGCACCAAGTTTTAACGTTGCACTATTTGTTTGTACACTAGAAAACGTAGACGAACCATTAACTTGTAAAGTACCATCAATATATAAACTTAAAGAACCATTATCAAAAACCCCAGCAATATGTTGCCATTTATTTAATTGTAAATTACCTGTAGAGATATTTGTTGAAGTTGTTCCATTTCCAACCTCTAATTTTAAATCTCCATTGTTATACCTGATTGCATAAGCCAATGCTGAAGAATTTCCACTTGATTCATTAATTTTTCCAACAATAACTTGACTACCAGTTGCACTTCTTGGATATATCCATGTTTCAATAGAAAATGAAGATGTTAAATCAAGCGTATTGTCATCAGGAATAATTACATAATCATTATCCCCATAAAAACTCAATGCATTATCTGTCTCCACAGTAACAGACATTGTTTTTGAATCAGCACCTGTTGAAGTGATTGAAATATTACCTCCTGATGTAGTCCCAGCATTATTAACTAGTCTTACAAATACACTTAATGTACCAGAGGACACAGATGAAGAAGACAAAGTTAAAGTTGAACTATAAACACCCCCTGAAATTTGAGAAAGTTCAAAACCACTTGGTGCAGAAACAAGAACATTATTAGACAAATCAACACCTGATAGATTAAATGATTGAGGTGTAACATTACAACCAGAACAAGATGTAAAGGTTTTAAGTGTGCCTGAAACAGTTAAAGTTGGTTTAATCACTTTAACAGAATAATCAATAGATTTACCACAAATAGTATAACTTATTGAAACAGTCCCAGCAGCAACTCCTGTAACTAATCCAGTGCTTGAATTTACAGTTGCAATAGCTGAATTTGATGTTGTCCAAGTACCGTTTGTTAAAGAATTATCCAAATCAATTATACCACCAGCAGAAATAGTAGCACTCGTGCCTACTTTAATATTACCCATTACAAAATTTGAGTTATATCCAGCACTAAGTGGCATATTATTGAATGTAGCATTAAATGCATTAGCTGTTTTATCAGTTAAACTTGTAATAGAAGTATTTGTTCCCCCAGACACACCTTGATTCATGTTATAATAAACCATTAAACCTGATTCATTTCCTGATAAATCAGTAAACATGAAATTATTTATTTCGGAAGAGGTTCTAGAAACATTCCAGACCCTTACTTCATCCATATATCCATTCCAATTACCATTATATCCTGTACCTAAATACAATTGCAAAGCAGTAGATTGCATACTAATCCCACCAGCATATGTAGCAACAGCTACACCATTAACATATAAAGTATATAATGAATTAGCATAAGTCAACGCAATATGAGACCAAGTATTTGCAGACAAAGTGGTTGTTAAATTATATCCAGCATTTACATAAACAGATAATTGAGTTCCATTTTGTTGAAATAAAACCATAGGACCGCCTGCAGTTGGATCACTGACGTTCGCCCATTGTAGTATACCTTTTGTGTTTTGAGTCGTATTACTTGGATTAATGAATGCTTCAATTGTAAATGCATTCAGATTTGTACCATTTACATTACTAACAACGTAATCATTGGCACCATCAAATGATAAAGCATTATTAGCTACTGAGGCATTTAAAGAGTTCTTGTTAGAAGATATAAAACCATCACTATAATTTGAAGTTGACCCTGTAGTTAATGCAAAACTATTTAAAGTACCATTTCTTGAATTAGCAGTCTTATCATTTAATGTTGTTAAACCAGCACCTGTATTATTTCCGTTTGCAACACCTTGATTCATATTATAATAGGCGACTAAACCAGTTTCGTTACCAACCAATTCATTTAGATAGTTACTAGCAATATCACTTGATGACCTTGCAGTATTCCAAATTCTAACTTCATCCATTTTACCTTGAAAGTTTGGATCTGCATAAAATCCAGTACCCAAATAAGCAGTTGTAATCGTACCCAAAGATGATGGAGTTAAATTACTCATACTTCCTGAATTAGCAGCTTGACCATTAATATATAATGTTGCAGTATTAGCAGAAGCATCTAAGACTAAAGCTAAATGAGTCCAGGTATTTAATGGTATTTCAGTTCTTGCAGCAACTTGAGGATATGTTCCATTTCTTTCAATGGCAAAAAACGGTTTACCATTATTTAAAGTTAGTAACATGTAATAACTTGTATTGATTCCAAAATCAAATATTCTTTGAAATGAACTATAACGTGATGGATTCACCCATGTCTCAAAAGTGAAATTTGTTAAACCATTTATCACACTTGCAGGCAATGTTACATTATCTCCAGTACCATCAAATTGCAATGCGTTATCTGTATTTACTGTAACGGTTAAAGTTTTGGAATTAGCGCCAGTTGAAGTAACACTAATAATTCCTGAATTTATTGAAGTTGAATTATTAGACAATTTCACATAAACCGATGTTGTTGTAACAGAGCCAGCAGATTGAGTTAAAGTCAAAGAACTAGTATAAGTTCCACTATAAGTATTTGAAAGAACTACACCAGTTGGTGCAGTAAGTGTAATATTTGCGCCTAAATTACTTCCACTTACAGAGAAATTTTGTGGATTTAGTGCACAACCAGAACAAGATGTAAATGTTTTTAGAGTTCCTGTTGTAGTAATAGTTGGTTGAGTAACTGTTAAAGCATAAGATACAGTCTTATCACAAATTACATAGGTAATTGTCACACTTCCAGAAGCTACACCTGTAACTAGACCAGAAGAACTAACTGTTGCATAACTAGAATTAGATGAAGACCATGTACCACCCGTTAAACCATTAGATAATTGCAATGTATTCCCTAATGGAACAGATGTAGCAGAACCAGCTGCAGTTATTTCAGGAATAAAACCAGTCACAAAATTTGAAGAAGTACCTGTTAAATTAAAACCAGAAAATGTACCATCATATGAATTTGCAACTTTATCTGTTAAGGTGGTTAAACTATTATTGGTTCCATTTGCAATACCTTGGTTAAAGTCGTAATTAGCCACTAATCCAGTTTCATTACCTGCCATATCCACAAACATGTCACTTAAAATAGCAGAGCTGTTTTTTGCTATATTCCAAACTCTAACTTGATCAATATCTCCAGAAAAATATGAACCTGATCTAATACCATATGCACCGGAAAAATAATAAGCTAAAACACCAATTTTAGCTGTATTTAGAGTTGGATTAGAACTTGCACTTGAAGAAGCAGATCCAGTATATGCAGCAGATTGTCCATTAATATATAGAGTAACAGTTGTACCAGACTTTACAACAGCAACATGCACCCACTTTCCTGTATTTACAAGACTGTTACTAGTTATTCCATAAAAAGTTGCTCCATCATTCAATATAAATTGAAGTTTACCCTCTGATATTCTAAATTCAACCACATTATTAGCATAAGCACTTGATGTGTTACCCCATCCAATTATTTCATTAAAGTTAGAAGATGATGTTAATGAAGTAGTTCTTATCCATGCTTCAATAGTAACTGCACTGTTATTATATGCTGTTCCAATACCAGAAGCTAAACTTACATAATCATTAGATCCATCAAAATTCAATGCATTATCTGCATTTGTAGT
>JACCDL011047021.1_pt1 | contig 21943 bp, 22 predicted proteins | sample 7441931 | NCBI WGS metagenome assembly JACCDL01 (sample SAMN15323437, study PRJNA562643) | freshwater metagenome | isolation source: river surface water | place: USA:Blue River Watershed | collected 2017-08-16 | reverse complement strand
GGAAGATATTATTCAAACAGGATGTAAACGAATTTTAACAAGCGGGCAAATGCCCAATGTTGGAGATGCTATTTCGCTGGTAAAACAACTTGTTCAAAAAGCGGATGGACGTATTATTATTTTACCAGGAAGTGGAGTACGTTCAAATAATTGTAAAGAAATCATTGAGCAAACGGGCGCTATCGAAATTCATAGTTCAGCAAGAAAAGCAATTCCGTCAAAGATGCAATTCAATGCACCTAGTATGAATGAAAATATGGTATCTATGGGAGTAGATGAATTGGAAATAAAAAATATGCTAGCTGCTTTAGTATAACCTATCTTCTATACCCTATTTAATATAACATTCTAACTCGGATCGTATGCTTCACCTCTCTTAAAAGGGAGATCGCTTTTTTCGATAATTTTGAATCCACATCCAATACCACATAGCCAATATCTTCATTGGTTTTCAAGTACTGCCCAACAATATTTATTTTATTCTTAGACATAACGGTATTAATGGCGCTCAATACACCGGGTACATTGTTGTGAATATGTAAAATTCGGTGTGCGCCATCTACAGGAGGTAAGCTAATACTTGGAATAGAATGAGAGCCACTGGAAACGCCTCTCTCTAAATATTGATATAATTTAATACTTACATCTTCTCCAATATTTTCTTGCGCTTCTTCGGTAGAGCCTCCTATATGAGGTGTTAAAATAACATTAGATAATCCTTGTAAAGGAGTTTCAAATTTATCTCCATTTTTTTCTGGTTCCCAAGGATACACGTCAATGGCAGCGCCACTTATACTTTTGTTTTTAAGGGCTACCGCCAAGGCCTCTAAATCTACTACTTCTCCCCTTGCGTAGTTAATTAATATAGCGCCCTGTTTGCATTGTTTAATTACCTCTTTGTTAATTAAATTTTTAGTTTGACTTGTTTCGGGTACGTGTAAAGAAATGATGTCAGCACTACTTACTAATTCTTTTATACTTTTTACAGCCACTGCGTTGCCTAAAGGAAGTTTGGTCTCCACGTCATAAAACTTCACTTTCATTCCCATGGCTTCAGCCATTATACTTGTTTGTGTTCCAATGTTACCATAACCAATGATGCCCATTGTTTTTCCTCTTAATTCAAAACTTCCTTTGGCTTCTTTGTTCCAAATACCTTCATGAGCTGCTTTGTTTTTGTCCATTATTTTTCGAATTAACATAATGGATGACCCAATTACCAATTCTGCAACACTTCTGGTATTACTATATGGAGCATTAAATACAGCTACCCCTTTTTGTTTACAAGCTTTCATATCTACCTGATTGGTACCAATACAAAAACAACCAATGGCTTGTAATTTTTTAGCGTTGTCTAATACTTTCTTTGAGATGAATGTTTTGGAGCGAATTCCTAAAATATGAACATCCTTAATGATTTTAATTAACTCCTCTTCACTTAAAGCCCCAGCCATTTTTTTTACATCCGAATAGCCCTGTACTTTAAAATACTGTACCGCTTTCTCACTAATATTTTCTAAAAATAATACTTTGATTTTGTCTTTGGGATAGCTTGTGTTATCAAAATTGCTCATAGCCCAAAGTTAAAAAAAATCCAACGGCTTTAAGTAGCTAAACAATAAAATATAGGGTTTTGCGTTATTTTTATGATTTACACTCACTAACCCTACTAAATACTAACAGATGATTGTCAGGATTTCTTTACTTCTAGGCGTTTTCTTTATGAGTTGTGCATGTGGCACAGGCCAAGATCCTAATTATAATTCTGCATCACTCCATAGTAGTCAATTTACCTACCAAAACCTCCCTTCAGGAGAAAAAGAAAAATTAGCAGTTGCTGTTAAAGCCAAATATGACAAATTATTAGGGAAAAATTTTAGTGGTCAAATTATAGTTGCCAAAAATGGTGAGATTGTTTTTGAAGATTATAAAGGCTATGCCAATTATGCATCAAAAGCAGATATTAGTCCTGAAACACCCATTCATCTTGCTTCCATTTCTAAAACATTTACAGGAATGGCCGTACTTAAATTATGGGAACAACATAAAATTGATTTAACAGCCCCTGTTACTAAATACTTACCCAATTTCCCCTATGGCAATGTATCTATAGAACAATTATTATCCCATCGTAGTGGCCTTCCTGATTATACCTATTTTATGGAAACCCGCAAATACATTTCCGTAAAAACAAAAACCAAAAGAGGTAGATGGGTAAAAAAGTTAAAGCTCATTGCTGACGAAAAACCTTTTAAAGAGGGCCTTTATAATAATACGGATGTGTTGGAATACATGATTCAAAAGCGTCCAGCGCCTCAAGCACAACCTGATCGTGTATTCAAATATTGCAATACCAATTATGTTGTACTAGCCTTGGTAATTGAAAAAATAACAGGAATAGATTTTCCTACCTACATGAAAGAAACCATTTTTAAACCCTTAAAAATGAATCATACTTTCATCTTCCATACGAAAAATACCGACAAGTACCTTCCTTCTTATAATGCACAAATGCAACCCTATGGTCTAGAAAAATATGACTGTATTTATGGCGATAAGAATGTGTATAGCACTGCAAGAGATATGCTTTTGTGGGATAAGGCCCTTACCGAGGGTACCTTTTTGAGTCAAAATACCCTTAAAATGGCCTATGAACCCAAAAGTCCATTGACGAATAATTATCATAATTATGGCCTTGGTTGGCGTATGTTAATTAAACCTAATGAGTCGAAATTAGTATACCACAATGGCTGGTGGCATGGCAACAATACCGTATTTACAAGGCTTATTGATGAAACGGCTACTATTATTATTCTCGGCAATAGATATAATCGAACCATTTATAAAGGAAAAGAGCTTGCTTCCATCTTCACTGGAAAGGAGGATACCACCTCTTTAGAGCAGTAAAGTTGCCCTTTTTTGCCGTTTTTTGGCCTTTTCGCCCTATTTTTGCAGACCTTAAACTTAATTTAAAGTACAAGAATCACTTATGAAAGATTTATTATTTTATGCCGTTCCGGCAATGGGTATTGTGGGTTTATTGTATACCCTTTTAAAATTCAACTGGGTATCTAAACAAGATGCTGGTAATGACAGAATGAAAGAAATCAGTAATTACATTGCTGAAGGTGCTATGGCTTTTTTAAAAGCTGAGTGGAAAATCTTAGGTTATTTTGTTGTAATTGTAGCCTTACTTTTAGGCTTCATGGCTCAACAAAATCCAGAAGGTAGCCATTGGAGTATTGCCATCTCTTTTATCATAGGTGCCGTATTTAGTGCAACAGCTGGTTACATTGGTATGAAGATTGCAACTAAGGCAAACGTAAGAACTGCAGAAGCTGCTAAGACAAGCTTAGCACGTGCGTTAAAAGTTTCTTTCACTGGTGGATCCGTAATGGGCTTAGGCGTATCTGGTCTAGCGGTGTTAGGATTAGGTGGTTTATTCTTAGTATTAAAACAGTATTTCTTTGTAACAGGTGATCCAAAAGAAATGCTTAAGACGATAGAAGTATTAACTGGTTTCTCTTTAGGTGCTGAATCAATCGCTTTATTTGCGCGTGTAGGCGGTGGTATTTATACAAAAGCTGCAGACGTAGGTGCGGATTTAGTAGGTAAAGTAGAAGCGGGTATTCCTGAAGATGATCCTCGTAATCCTGCAACTATTGCAGATAACGTAGGAGATAACGTAGGTGATGTGGCAGGTATGGGTGCCGATTTATTCGGTTCTTATGTTGCAACGGTATTGGCTACGATGGTTTTAGGACAAGAAGTGACTGGTGCTAACGGGACTCCTTTAGTTGATGCCTTTGGTGGTTTATCTCCTATTTTATTACCGATGTTAATTGCAGGCGTAGGTATCTTATTATCTATCGTAGGCACCTTCTTTGTTAGAATTAGCGAGACTGCTGGTTTAAATACAGCAACTGTGCAAAAAGCATTGAACATGGGTAACTATGGTTCTATGATTTTAACCGCAGTGGCTTGTTACTTTTTAGTTTCCTACGTATTACCAGAAACTATGGTTTTACGTGGTTTAGAATTTACAAGAAATGGGGTGATTGGTGCTATTGCAGTTGGTTTAGTAGTAGGTACTTTAATGAGTATCATCACTGAATATTACACAGCAATGGGTAAGCGTCCAGTATTAAGTATTATTAAACAATCTAGCACAGGTCATGCGACGAATATTATTGGTGGTTTAGCCATTGGTATGGAATCCACTTTCTATCCAATTTTAGTATTGGCTGCTGGTATTTATGGTTCTTATGCATGTGCAGGTTTATACGGTGTGGCGATTGCAGCTGCAGGTATGATGGCTACAACCGCTATGCAATTAGCCATTGATGCATTTGGTCCTATTGCCGATAACGCAGGTGGTATTGCTGAAATGAGTGAGTTACCAGCTGAGATTCGTGAAAAAACAGACATTTTGGATGCGGTAGGTAATACTACAGCTGCTAGTGGTAAAGGTTTTGCCATTGCATCTGCAGCATTAACTTCCTTAGCCTTATTCGCTGCCTTTGTAGGTGTGGCGATGCCAGACAATCAACATATTGACATCTATAAGGCAGACGTATTAGCAGCTTTATTTGTAGGTGGAATGATTCCATTCATCTTCTCTTCTTTAGCAATTCGTGCAGTGGGTGAAGCAGCAATGGCGATGGTAGAGGAAGTGCGTCGTCAGTTCCGTACGATTCCAGGAATTATGGAAGGAACTGGTAAGCCAGAATATGATAAGTGTGTGGCTATTTCAACTGAAGCATCTTTGAAAAAAATGATGTTACCAGGGGCTATCACTATTATCTCTCCTATCCTTATTGGATTTGCTATGGGTCCTGAAGCTTTAGGTGGATTCTTAGCAGGTGCTACAGTAAGTGGTGTATTGATGGGAATTTTCCAAAACAACGCCGGTGGTGCTTGGGATAACGCTAAAAAATCTTTTGAAAAAGGAGTTGAGATTAATGGTGAGATGTTCTATAAAAAATCAGAACCACATAAAGCATCTGTAACGGGTGATACAGTGGGAGATCCATTTAAAGATACCTCTGGTCCATCTATGAATATCTTGATTAAATTAATGTCAATTGTTTCATTGGTATTGGCTCCAACATTAGCTAAAATGCATCCTACGAAGGCTGCAGGTATGGAAACAAAATCTCAAACTGTTGAATTATCTGTTATCAATACCGATTCTTCTTTCAATACAGTTTCAGATTCAACAAAAACTGTTACCATTACCGCAGATACTAAAACCTTAGTACAAGCTTTACAAGAAGATGGTTTAGCACCAAAAGATAATGTTAATATCCAAATCAAAGACGGTAAAATCACCGTGAACGGAAAAGCATTAACGGATGAACAAAATGTTAAGTATAATAGTTATTTACAGAAGAAGTAATTCATTTTAAATATATTTTAACAAGATCCCTCCGAAAAATCGGGGGGATTTTTTTGTTATTCCCTTTTCATAAAGTAGATTTACTTACGAATATAATCGTATAACTATGAGCAAATTATTTAAGCCAACCGAAAGTGAATTGGAAATACTAAGTATTTTATGGGAAAAAGAACAAGCCACCGTACGTGAAGTGCATGAAGTTATATTCCAGACCAAAGAGGTAGGTTATACCACTACCCTTAAATTGATGCAAATCATGCATGAGAAAGGCTTAGTCTCCAGAAATGAATCTGCCAAAACCCATATTTATACCCCGAATTTTGCTAGAGAAGAAGCGCAAGAACAATATGTAAGCAAAATGATTAAGACCTTATTTAGTGGGAGTACTTCTCAATTAGTCTTAGAAGCTTTGGGAAATCATCAACCAAGTAACGCAGACTTAATTGCTATTAAAGATTTAATCGAAAAAATAGAAAACAAAAAGTAATTGTCACGCTTATTTGATCATATTCCCTTTGCTATTTTGGAAAATCTACTCCTAATGGGAATGGGATTTGCTGTCTATAAAGGAATAGAATGGTATACAGCTTGGAAAGCAAGTTTGAAATATTCCATTGCCATCTTATTTCAAATCTCAGGAGCAATCCATTTTATGAGCAGATGTATATTTCCTCGTTCAAAAGCATATTTATGGGTGCCAAATTTCAGTAATTTGAATTTTAAGATCGCTGATCTATTGCCTTATTTTGGTATGGTCTATCTATTGGTATTAGTAGTATACCTAGTGAAATTATTTTTTCAAATCATTCAATTACAAGCTATTAGGCAGGGTGCTGATTTTTCTAAACATACCGAACTCTTCCATTCATTTACAGAAACGAATACAGTAATACCTGATAAAATTAAATTAGGGACGAGTACTCAAATTAACTCCCCGATCATTTTTGGTTTTTGGGAACCTATCATTTTATTACCGGCTAGTATTTTTACTTATTTAAGTCCCGAACAAATCAAACTCATTCTACTACATGAACTAGCGCACATTTATAGAAATGATTATTTAATTCAGCTTCTGCTTCGCGTTGTGCAATGTATTTTATGGTTCAATCCTTTTGTATATTTATTGAATGCTGCGATTGAATTACAAAGGGAAATGTGCTGTGATGAATGGGTAATGAAAAAAATGAATGCTCCTATACCCTATTCAAAAGCATTATTCCAAATTGCGAATCAGTTGGTCAGACCCAATATATCATTGAGTATAGGCGCAGCCACTAATAAAAATGACTTACTATTACGTTTGCAATACTTGAATGGTATTCGAGTAGACTATCCGAAAAAATTTAGTTTTATTTTCATTTTGTTATTGGGCATTGGAGCATTCATATTACTATCCAATCCAATTTTCAAAAAACAATCATTCCCTACAAAGGAAATGGTATACCAAAAAGAAAACACTCCAATTGTTAATGCCCATCTAAATAATGACGTCTTCCTTCCTTTACATAAATCAGCTAAAAAGAAGACGCATTCAATTTTAAAAAATGAAAATAACCAGCATTTAACCATTGAATCAAACTATCCTACAGATAACAGTTTCGCACAGAATGAAAATATACACTATAGCGATTTAGTAGATCAAACAAAAAGGTGGATTCACTCACTTGAAAATCCGGTTAGGTTTGCGGGATGGAGTGATTATGCATTAATACAGGATAGTGTAGAAAATAGCATCATAGAAAAATTAGTCTTAACGGCTATTATTAAGAATTATCAATTAAAGAAAACACTTTTAGAAGATAAACTAGCGAAAGCAACTAATGTAAAAGAGGCCTCTGACTACTTAATGAATAGTAAGGAATGGGCTGAAATTTTGGAGTATGAAAAATGGGTACGTGAGTATCAACAAAAACATTAGTGTTGCTCTTTAGTCATTAGCTGATACCCTTGCTTTCCACCACAGTTAAATAATAAATCCAGAATGGATAAGTTGGGTAAAAATCCAGCTTTATCTTCAAATACTTGTTGATAGACCACTGGGTTTGGAAAAAGCATATAATTTTTAGGCAGCCATGGATCATACCATCTATTCCCAATGGAGTTTACATCTTCTTTACATACTTGCCAATCTCCTTTTAATTGCTTACGCGACCAATAATGAGCTGCTTCTAAAAAATCAAATAAGAAAGTAGGTTTTGTTTGATAGAGTTCAAATAGCGTATCCTTGTAATATTCAAAAAAGGGGGATCGTTGATAATTGGATAGTAAAGCTTTAAAATGTCGTTCATTCCAAGGATCATCATAAGCAATCCGAATATCTTTAATGGGTGTTTTTTGATCCCTCCCACCTATTATTGGAATGGTTAAATGAAGAGGTCCTTGTGCGGTACCAATGATCATCCTATTTTTAAAGCTCATTTTAGAAAATGGCTGCGCTTGATCAAAGCAGATTATTTCTGACTTAATGACTTGTTGAAAAAAGCCAATGGATCCAAAATAAGGAAGGTCTGTTATAAGCATGATTAACAAATAGTTGTGTAAATATATTTTCCCATTGGTCAAATACCTATTATTTTTATCAAAATTTATACAATGCTTAAAAAAGGGTCTATTGTTTTTTTCTTCATTTTAACCTTAATGGCCTGTGAGGAGCCTAAATCTTTTGAATTTAAAGGACTTAAATCCATAAATGTTGAAAAAGCGAGTTTGGGTAAAAGTGTATTTAACGCTCAATTTGAATATAAGAATCCTAATGATTTTGAGTTAAGATTAAAAAAAATTGATTGTAACATCTTTATCAATGACCAAAAACTGAGTCATTACGCCTTAGACACCAATTTGTTAATTCCCTCTAATGCAAATTTTGTAGTACCTGCTAAAATGGAAATTGAACTTACTAGCTTACTAAGACATAGTGTTGATATCATGTTTAACAAGCCACTTAAAATTTCAGTAGTTGGAAATGCAATATTGTCTAAAGGGATGTTTACAAAGAATGTTCCAGTAAATTTTACCACTACACAAAAACTAAATTTGAAGGAATCCGTGGTTAGAGATGCAATGAAAAGTTTTCAAAATTAATTCAACTAGGGATTCCATGTGGATGGACTTTCTCTCCATTGCATCAAGGTTTCTTGAGTAGCTGAATCTATATCTCCCTTCTCAACTGCCAAGTCAATTAAACTAGCATAGTTGGTTAATGAGCAATAAGGTACCCCAGCTGCTTTAAATGCTTCCTCTGCGATACCAAATCCGTAGTTAAATATAGAAACCATCCCCACCACTTCTAAACCTGCATTTCTTAAAACATCCACCACTTGTAAACTACTTTTTCCGGTAGAAATTAAATCCTCAATAACCAATATTTTATGGGTCGTTGTGTAGGCACCTTCAATTTGATTTCCCAATCCATGTTCTTTTGGTTTTGGGCGAACATAGATATAAGGCAATTTTAGTTGATCTGCAGCCATGGCACCCCAAGGAATACCAGCGGTGGCAACTCCGGCTAACATATCTGCTCCATCAAATTTATCAAAAATGACATTGCACATTTCACTCTTAATAAAATCACGAACATAAGGGAAAGACAATACTTTACGATTATCACAATAAATAGGACTTTTCCAACCACTCGCCCAGGTAAAAGGTTGATGGGGACTTAATTTAACAGCACCCACTTGGAGTAATTTTTCTGCTACTGCTTTCTCGTTGGTCATAGTCTTAATATTGATGGCACGAAATTAACAGCTAAATGCTAATTTTGTACCAAGAGTTACTAAATACTATACACATTTTTATGCCAACACAAATAATCGCTGCCGGTGGCCTGGTTACCAATCCCAACGGAGAAATTTTATGGATTTTCAGACGTGGATTTTGGGATTTGCCAAAAGGGAAATTGGATGACGGCGAAACCATTCAATCCTGTGCGGTTAGAGAAGTTCAAGAGGAAACGGGCTTAAAAAATATACAGTTACACCAAATGATCGGTTTCACGAATCATACCTATTTTGACCCTTATTTAAAGGAAGAGGTCGTTAAACGAACCTATTGGTTTCATATGACGATTCCAGATTTACAAGAAGGAAACCCTCAAACTACAGAGGATATTGAAAAATTGGAATGGAATACTTTAAATAAAGCTAGACACTGTCTAGACAATACCTATCCTACAATATTGGAGATCGTGGAAAAATTCAGAATTCAACTCAATCAAATGGATTAGTTGAAGTCAAATAGACAAGTTGAAATCCAATAGAATAGTTGAAATCAAAAAGACGAGTTGACATCAATTAGATTGAAATCGTTTAGCAGCGTTTGGATACTACTAAATTACTATCTATTTAAACTTTGTATTACCGCTTCTGGTAAAAATGGGGAAGCATCTCCACCATTTCTTAAAATGTCCCTTACAATGGTTGAGGCTACTGAGGTATACTTTGGCTCACCCGTTAGGAAAATGGTTTCAATATGTTTATCCATGGTACGATTAGCATCCGCAATGGTTTTCTCGTATTCAAAATCACTTACGTAACGAATACCTCTAAGTATAAATTTAGCACCAATGGATTGACAATATTTAATGGTTAATCCATCATAAATCGCAGCTTCTACTTTGGGTTCATCTTTGTAAATTTCTTCAAACCAAAGTCTTCTTTGGTCAGCACTAAACATCGGATTTTTTGCAGCATTCATTCCAATACCTACGATTACTTTATCAAATAAGGGTAAGGATCGGTTAATGATATCAATATGTCCTAAAGTAACAGGATCAAAAGTTCCTGGGAATAAGCAGATTCTTTGCATGCAATAAAAGTAAGAAAATTGTTAAAACAAACAAGTATTAGGCAGGATTCGTCCTTCCAGTGAGTAGATATAAACAGGCCATTCTTACCGCTACTCCATTTTCTACCTGATCTAAAATAATAGAATGTTTGCTATCTGCCACCTCACTATCCATTTCTACCCCTCTATTGATTGGGCCCGGGTGCATTATAACAATCTCTTTGTTTAGCTTATTAAGGCGTTCCATGGTAATTCCATAAGCTAGGTTATATTCTCTTAGAGAGGAGAATAAAGGCTGATTTTGGCGTTCTAATTGAATTCTAAGCACATTGGCTACATCACACCAACCAAGGGCTTTGTCAATGTTATACTCCACTTTGATATCCATGGCAGCTTGCAAATAAGTGGGAATTAAAGTAGGTGGGCCTGAAACCATCACTTCTGCTCCCATTTTCTTTAGTAAATAAATATTACTTAGTGCTACTCTACTATGCATAATGTCTCCTAAAATGGCCACTTTTAGCCCTTTTAAAGAACCCAATTTTTCAACCATGGAAAAGGCGTCTAATAAAGCCTGTGTGGGATGTTCATTAATCCCATCTCCTGCATTAATAATGGCTGCATCAATATGTTTTGCTAAAAAATGAGGAGCTCCAGAAGCGCTATGGCGCATGACCACCATATCCACTTTCATACTAAGTATATTGTTGACGGTATCTAATAAGGTTTCTCCTTTTGCAGCAGAGGAACTAGAAACCGTAAAATTAACTACATCAGCAGATAAACGTTTTTCAGCCAATTCAAAGGAAATTCTTGTCCTGGTTGAGTTTTCGTAAAATAAATTAACAATATTAACGTCTCTTAAAGTGGGAACTTTTTTAACGGGTCTTTGTAAAACTTCTTTGAATTGACTTGCGGTAGAAAGAATAAGTTGAATATCCTCCGTTTGGAGGTCTTTAATACCAAGAAGATGTTTGGTAGATAGTGCCATTAAAAAACAAAATTAATATATTTTTCTCAACTAACCAATGTCAATTTATACCTTATTCAGACAACAAAATAACGTCGTCTACCCCATCATTTTCTTTCCATCTTACTTTTACCTTATGAGGAGTAAGGGTATCCATTTCTTTTCCGGCAAAATCTGGCTGAATGGGCAATTCACGGCTTGGTTTACGGTCTACTAGTACACATAAAGCCACTTTTGAAGGTCTTCCAAAGGCCAATAATGCATCCAATGCAGCACGAATGGTTCTACCAGTAAATAATACATCGTCAATTAAAATCACCGTTTTACCTTCAATACTAAAAGGAAGATCCGTCTGGGTAGCTAAATGGAGTTCTCGGCGAACATCATCACGGTAAAAGGTGATATCTAATTTACCATAAACTACTTGCTCTGCAGGTAATTCTTGGTGTAAGGCTGCCACAATTCGATCACTCAAATAAACCCCTCTAGGCTGTAATCCTACGATTACGGCATTGGTTAAACCTGGGTAGGTTTCTAATATTTGATGGGCAAGCCTTTTTACAATACTGGGAAGCTGTTGCTCACTAATGAGGGTCATTCCTTTAAAATTTGAATAAAAATACAGCTTTTTCTGATGTATTTTGCACCCATGGTTCGGCTACAACAACTTTCTTTGGTTCAATTCAGGAACTATCCTCAAAAGCAATTCCAATTTACGGATCGGATTGTAGGGATTGTCGGGCCCAATGGTACCGGAAAAACAAATGTCTTAGATGCCATTTACTATTTATCCTTTACTAAAAGTTATTTTAGTAGACCTGATGCACAAAATGTGCACCATGATTACGAGGGAATGCGTGTAGAGGGAAAGTATGCACTTAATCAAGAAGAAGCGATTATTACTTGTATACTAAGAGAAACTTTAAAGAAAGAATTTTATTTTAATCAAGAGCCTTATTCAAAACTTTCTCAACATATTGGGAAACTGCCATGTGTAATGATTGCACCAGATGATGTTCAGATAATAACGGGTGCTAGTGAAGAACGTAGAAAACTAATGGATAGTTTACTTTCTCAGATGTACCCCTCCTATTTAAAACATTTGATTACTTATAATAAAGTATTGGTACAAAGAAATAGTTTGTTAAAACATGCAGGTGAGACGGGGCATTTAGATCCTGTAGTTTTAGAGGCGTTAAATGAACAACTTATTGAACATGGTGAAAATATTTTTACCTACAGAACCAATTTGATTGAAAAATATTTACCCGCCATCTTATCCTTATATACTCATTTGGCAGGACAAAAAGATCAAATTCATATTCAATACCAATCTCAGCTTCAAAACCAAAAATTTAGAGATTTACTTAATGACTCCCTAGCAAAAGATAAAGTAATACAAAGAACAAGTACAGGTATTCATAAAGATGATTTAGTGATTACCATACAAGAACAACCATTCAAACAAGAGGCTTCACAAGGTCAAAGGAAAAGTTTATTATTCGCCATTAGACTTGCAGAATGGGAATTGATAAAAGCGACCAAAGGATTTGCACCCCTACTTTTAATGGATGATATTTTTGAAAAATTGGATGAGCAAAGAATGATACAATTATTGCATTGGGTAAGTCACTCAACCGATGGACAAGTATTTATTACAGATACCCATAAAGAACGAGTAGCTAATTTACTAGGGCAGCATTTGGATAGTTTTCAACTGATTGAAATATAATTATGTAAATTGCAGACTATGGCATTATTTAAATTAGGAGATGCGTTAAAGCAATTTGTACAAAGTAGCAAACTAAAAAATGGAATTAGGGCTGCTCAAATTGAAGAAGTATGGGCTGAAATAATGGGTACTACTATTGCCAAATACACAGACAAAATTTACATATTTGATAAAAAACTTTTTATTGAAACTAGTGTAGGCCCTTTGAAAAACGAATTGGGTTTTCAAAAAATACAAATCATAGAAAGAGTTAACGAAAAAATGGGTGAAAATATGATTAATGAAGTCATCATTAAATAGTCATCCCTCTACCCCTACTATTCGATGGGTGTTATCTTCGAACAAAATTACAATTCATATAAACTATCATTGCTTGGTTTGGAAGTATCATCCTTAGCAATTACTTCACGCATTAAATCATTCATGGTTAATATACCTTGAAATTCCATTTCATCAAAAACGGGAAGGTATCTAGTTTTATATACATTCATTAATACCATACAACGCTGTAAGTCATCTTCAAAACCAATGACTGGATAATCTGCAGACATAATTGCGTCTACTGTTGTGGATTCTGATTTTCGACCTTGTAATTTGATTTTGTGTGTATAATCACGCTCGGACATGATCCCTAAATATTTACTATCCTGCATGACTACCACATAGCTAAGATTCTCCGCTTTCATTAAAGTCAAAGCATCCACTACTTTTGTGTTTGGAGTCACTACATTAAATACGGGCCCTTTTTTTTGTAGTAATTCTTTGATCTTAGACATAACGTTATTATTGAATGGTGTTATCCTAAGTTACAAAACTTTACATGAACCTAGCCGCTTAATTCTTCAAAAAGTCTTGATAGCTCATTTTTTGCATAATCGTTGATCCATTCATTACCATAATCGTTGGCCATACCCTTGCTGCCGTTTTAATCATGGTTATATCACCAATTAGAATATTTTCTTTACCTAACTGATTGATTGCGCCAGTCTTATCTGCGGTAACGATATATACCAACGTGTATTTGCTATGTAATTTTTGCAGTAATGCTTCCCAGGGTATGGCTTGATTTTCAATTTTACCTGCAAAAACGAGTACATAAGGAATGGGTGTTGAAAATACTTCTTGGGTGGTATCTGTCCCCGACAAAGTGGTTAAATTAAAATCATCAATAGCTGCCTTTAAGCCATTCCCTTTTTGAACGATTACTTCCTTTCTACTTTTATATACATATGTTGAATCAAAATTTTCTGGAAAATGATTGGCATCAAAGGCATAAAGCTTCCCTTCTTTTGTAAATTCCATTACAATAGAAACACTGTCTGGAATAGCTCCAGGAGGTGTTTTCATTTTATCGGCAATGGAATTGCCTAATTTATAGGGCAAACAATCTAGGATGGGTAAATGATTTAATACATAAAATTGTCCATACCCCACACCGGCAGTTCCTAAAAGTAAAATAAAGACACCCAAGGCTGGATGTACTTTTACTCGATTCTTTTTTACATTGAATAACAATATGAGAATTGCAAATAATAAGAGAAGATCTTTGATAAAGGAAGTCTTGGGCGTTAATGGGATACAATCACCAAAACAACCACAGGTTTTAATTTTACCAGAAAACAACGCATATCCAGTAAGGAAGGTAAAGAAAACAATGAGTCCTAATAGAAGCCATAGGGTTTGTTTGTAAGGATATTGTATAATTAAAGCAAGGCCAGCTACAATTTCCAATACATTCATTAATAAAGCCAAAGACAAAGTGTATTGGGTCAAAAATGGCATACCCCAGACATCGAAGAACTCTTGCATTTTATAGCTTAACCCCAAAGGATCATTGGCTTTTATCAAACCAGAAAAAATAAAGAGAAGCCCAACACTCCAACGCAATATTTTTAAAAATGATTGCATAAAATAAGTATTAATAATAAATGTAAAAATTAGTGCTTGCCTTCCTCAATAAGGATTAATGCAAATACAGCATAGTTTAGAATGTCGACAAAGTTGGCATCAATTCCTTCACTGATAAGTGTTTTGCCATCATTGTTTAATATTTGACGAATACGTAACAATTTTACCAATATTAAATCGGCAAAACTTTCCTGACTCATATCTCTCCATGCTTCTCCGTAGTCGTGATTTTTGTCTGCCATGGTCGACTTGGCAAAGTCAACGTATTGTTGGTAATATTTTTGAACGTCTTCTACAGGTAATTCTTCTACTTTTGGGTCATTGATGGCCAATTGTATTTGACCAATAACCGCATAATTAATGATGCCTTTAAATTCGTCCTTAATATCATCCCCTACTTTTTGAGTTCCTAAGTCTTGAATAGTTCGTATTCTTAGCGCCTTGATAAAAATTTGATCTACTACGGAAATAATACGCAATACTCTCCATGCAGTACCATAATCCTTTGTTTTTTTAATAAAAATATCCTTGCATGACGCAATGGCCTGATCAAATTGTGAAGAAGTTTGGCTCATGAAAAAACATCAAATTTCGTGGTTAGTTAATAACTTTGAACAGTTGCAAGATACAGCATAACCCCCTTAAAATAAAACTATGTTCAAAATTCCTGCTCGCGATCGTATTTGGGAAATAAATAGCCCTCAAGTAATGGGTATTTTGAATGCAACTACGGATTCTTTTTATGCAGCTAGTAGGGTTCAAAAAATTGATCTAGCATTAGAAAGGGTTGCGGAAATGATTCAAGAGGGTGTTAATATAATTGATATTGGAGGACAAAGTACACGTCCAGGAGCCCCCCTATTAAGTGAACAGGAAGAATTAAACAATGTTTTAGCAATCATTGAAGCCATTCATGGTAAGTTCCCTGACCTATTACTATCCATAGATACATTTAATAGTAAGGTAGCCATGGAATCCTTAAAGGCAGGTGTACACCTAGTGAATGACATTAGTGGAGGAAACTTTGATACCAACATGTATAAAATTGTTGCCCAATATAATGCGGGGTATATTGGTATGCATATGACTGGAACTGCTCAAAATATGCATCAAATTCCAGCAGAAAGAACTTTAATCATCCCAGAACTCATCTCCTATTTTCAACAAAAACAAAAAGAATTAATCAATTTAGGAATAAAGGATTGGGTAATTGACCCTGGTTTTGGTTTTGGAAAATCTATTCAAGATAATTTTACTTTGGTAAAAGAACTTGCCGCTTTACAAGTTTTAGAAGCACCCATTTTATTGGGGGCATCTCGCAAATCCAGTATCTATAAAACTTTGTCCATTGATGCAAGTGAAGCATTAAATGGAACGACTGTCGTCCACACCATTGGCTTGTTAAACGGAGCCTCTATTTTACGCGTACACGATGTTAAAGAAGCGAAACAAATCATACAATTACTACCCTTTTTATCTAAATAGATACCCTACAAATAGAATTCACATAATGCTGCTTTAAACATTGGGAATTTATAGAAATAGCATTCTAATAGAAAATGGGAATACAAAAAACTCCTCGATATTGTTATCGAGGAGTTTTTGTAAAAATGGTTTATTGAATATTACTTTCCTTTTGGCATAGCACCTGGAATTGCATTTGCAGCAGGGCCAACTTGAGGCATCATCACATCTTGAATTTCAATATCAAAAGCTAAATTCTCATAAGCTTTCAAAGCGCCATTGGCTTGTGGACCATATGCCAACATTGCTGGAACATAAATAGATCCTTTTCCACCTTTAGCAAAATACTGTAACCCAATCTCCCATCCTGGGATAACAGAATTGGTACCCAAAGTAACGTCGTAAGGCTTGGCCTTAGGATCGTTTGGTTTGATATTGGAATCAAACTCGATTCCTTTTAAAGTATATCCTTTGTAAAAAACACTTACTTGCTTAGTGCTATCTACTTTACGGCTTAAATCACCTTGTTCTTTAACTACAACAAAAACACCTTCTGGAGTTTGAACAGCATTGATTTTATTTTTAGCTAAATAATCTTTGATTATTTTAATTTCTCTTTCTTTCTCTGCATTTTGCTCTTTCTTATAATCGGCATCTACTTGATTTACATCTGTAAATACATTTATAATTTCAGCTTTTCCTAGAACAATATCCCCTGCTTTGAAAACATCATTCAATTGTAAAACATTTAACTTAACTAAACTGTCTACACTTAATGAAAATTCAACTTTATCTCCTTTTCTACACTTTAAAATAATTTCAGTGAAAGTGTACTTACCCAAACGAGCAGTATCTACAGGGAAGTAAACTGGAATTACACCATAAGTAGTACTTAAAACAGTGTCCTTACTTTTTAAACGGTATTCTACATTTAATTTTACATATTGACCTTGTTGTAATAATTTTTCATTACCACTTCCGTGTGTAATTTTGTAAGGCATACCTGATGGCGCTTTTTCATATTGGTTACAACTTGCGAACAATACAATAGCAGCGACTAACTTTAAAGTTGATTTTATCATTTTTTGTTTATTGTGTTAATTGTGTTTTATAATCTGGCAATAGTTTTATGAAGTCATTTGCCGTTTCTTCCACCGATTTTGATGATCTACCTCCAGCAGCATTAGCATGGCCTCCTCCCTCAAAATGGGTTCGCGCAAAGATATTAACATCAAAGATACCTTTACTCCTAAAGCTCCATTTTCTTTCTTCCTCCCTATCTATTACAATGGCAGCTAATTTTATACCCTGTATTGATAATAAATAGTTCACTAAACCCTCTGTATCACCGGTTTTTAGGTCAAATTTATAGATATCAGTCTTCGGAATTGCCATAATAGCCGTATGGTATTCAGGGAATACTTGCATTCGGTTTAAAAAGGCATTTCCCATGAATTTCAGTCTAGCTTCACTCCCTTGGTCATAAATATATTCATGAATTTTGGAATGTTGAAGTCCAATTTCCTTTAAATGGGCCACTATTTTATGTACTGAAGCAGTGGTTGAAGGGAATCTAAAGGAACCCGTATCCGTCATTAATCCGGTATAGAGACATTGAGCTATCTCCAAATTAAGTAGATTACTATGACCTGATTGTACGATAAAATCATAAATCATCTCACAGGTGGAACTCATTTTAACATCACTAATCCCATAGCCAAAACTAGGGGTATCCGGTTGTTGATGATGATCAATAAGTATTTTAATGGATTTAGAAGCAGCAATAACAGGTTCTAAATGTTTAGTACGGTGTAAAATGTTAAAATCTAAGCAAAAAACATAGTCGGCATCGTTTACCAATTGAGTTGACTTTTCTCTATTTTGCTCAAAATCAATCACTTTGTCAGTTCCAGGCATCCAATCTAGGAATTGAGCCCAATTCGTGGGTGAAATAACGGTTACCTCATGTCCTAGTTGGTTAAGGAAATGAAATAAGGCCAAAGTCGAGCCCATGGCATCTCCATCTGGCTTTTGATGACAAGTAATAACGGCTTTAAAAGGCTGCTTTAATAAAGGGAAAAATTGTTCGATAGGTTGCATAGAGTTACAAATTTAACACAAAAGAGCTATTTTTTACGTAATTTTGCGGCCACAATTAGAAACATTATAATATTATCAACATGAGCAACAGAACATTTACAATGATTAAGCCAGATGCTACTTCAAAAGGGTATACTGGTGCGATTTTAGATCAAATTATCCAAGCAGGTTTTAGTGTGAAAGCAATGAAGTGGATTCACTTATCTTCTGCTCAAGCTGGAAAGTTTTATGAAGTGCATAAAGAAAGACCCTTTTATGGTGAATTAGTAGAATTCATGAGCAGTGGCCCAATTGTAGCAGCTATCTTAGAAAAAGAAAATGCAGTAGCAGATTTCAGAACCTTAATTGGTGCTACTAATCCAGCACAAGCGGAAGAAGGTACCATTCGTAAAAAATATGCCGCTTCTATAGGAGAAAATGCGGTACATGGTAGTGATAGTGATGAGAATGCTAAAATTGAAGGTGACTTCTTTTTTAGTGGTTTAGAACGCTTTTAGTCTATTGAAATCTTTCCTTAGTATAAATAAAGAAGCCCTTAAGAATATTTAAGGGCTTCTTTATTAAAATTATTTTTTTGCTTTTCTTTTCTTTGGTTTGCCATATTTTTTCATCATGGCATCTTTATGATTTTTGCGCACATTTACTTTTTGATTCTTCAAGGATTTTTCATGGAATGCGGGGCCTGATTCTTCTTTCTTAGGCAACTTCACTTGAATAATTTTCATCCTTACTTTAGGCTTTTCATCTTCGGTAAGTACATCAGAGATTTCTAAACTTTCCGGTAAAGCTTGAATTGGAATAGGCTGTTTCATTAAAGTTTCAATGGCAGTTCTTTCGTTCGTTTCTTTGGGAGTAATAAACGTTATCGCAATTCCTTTTTTATCAGCACGCCCTGTTCTACCAATTCTATGTATATAATTTTCAGGCACATCTGGCGTGTCAAAATTAATAACATGGGTAACTTCCGCCACATCAATACCTCTTGCCATTACATCGGTTGAAATAATATACTTGAATACCCCCGCTTTAAATTGATTCACCGTATTGAAACGATAATTTTGTTCTTTATTTGAGTGAATGACTCCAACAATTTCAGGAAATTTTTCAATGAGTTGGTCATACAATTGATCTGCCAAACTCTTTGTAGCAGCAAATATGAGCACTTTGGTCATGGTATCATCGCTGGACAATAGCAATTCCAATAAATTTACTTTTGTATAAAAATTAGGTACCTCATATCCGGTTTGAATAATATTTTCTAGTGGAGTTCCAGTTGGTGCAGCCTCTACTCTTTCAGGTGCTGTAAAATAATCATCCATTAATTTTTCTACTTCTTCGGTAATGGTAGCAGAGAATAATAAGTTTTGTCTTTTGGCAGGAAGTAATTCTAAAATATTGGTGATTTGTTTTCTAAATCCCAAATTCAACATTTCGTCCATTTCATCAATAACCAACTTTTTGATTGTTTTTGTTTTGATAGAACCATTCATAATCAAATCAAACAATCTACCAGGAGTAGCCACTAAAACATCCACGCCCATTTCAACTTCTTTGGCTTGGGTATTTATATTTACGCCACCAAAAACACCTACGGTGGTTACATTCATATACTTGGTTAATTTCTTAACCGCTTCTACTACTTGAACCACCAGTTCCCTTGTTGGAACGAGCACTAATATTTGAGGATCTTTATTTTTATCAAATTTCCATTGTCTTAGACAAGGTAATAAATAAGCAAATGTTTTACCTGTACCCGTTTGTGCAATACCACAAACATCTCTACCAGACATTACAATGGGGAAAACCCTATGTTGAATGGTAGTAGGTTTTGTATATTTTAAATCCGTTAAAGCATTAATTAACGAAGCATTTAAATTTAGATCTGTAAAATTCATGAACACGAAGGTAAACTATTCTAAACATATCATTAGGAAACAAAAAAAGGTGGCCAAATGACCACCTTTTTCTATTCTTTATATAAGTTATGCTAAATCAAAACGATCTAGATTCATTACTTTATTCCATGCAGCTACAAAGTCATGCACAAATTTTTCTTTTGCATCGTCACATGCATATACTTCAGCCAATGCACGTAATTCTGTGTTAGAACCAAATACTAGATCCACTCTTGTTGCTGTAAATTTAACAGCGCCAGTAGCTCTATCTGTTCCTTCAAAAGAATTTTGTCCTGTTGCTTTCCAAGTGGTATTGTAATCGATAAGGTTGGTAAAGAAATCGTTGGTTAATACACCTGGACGATTGGTAAATACCCCATGCTTAGATTCATCATAATTGGTATTTAATACACGCATACCTCCTACAAGCACCGTCATTTCAGGAGCCGTAAGGTTTAGTAAATGTGATTTATCCAATAGCATTTCCTCAGAAGAAATAAGCGTTTTAGGCTTAATATAGTTACGGAAACCATCTGCTGTTGGCTCTAATACACCAAATGAAGCAACATCAGTTTGCTCTTCGGTAGCATCGGTTCTACCAGGTGTAAATGGAACAGTAACGTTGTGTCCACCCTCTTTAGCGGCTTTTTCTACACCAGCAGCGCCAGCAAGTACAATTAAATCGGCTAAAGAAACTTGTTTTCCTCCTGATGCAGCTGCATTAAATCCTTGTTGAATAGCTACTAACTTATCTAATACTTTAGATAGTTGTGCAGGATTGTTTACCGCCCAATATTTTTGAGGGGCTAATCTAATACGAGCTCCATTAGCACCACCTCTTTTATCCGTTCCACGGAAAGTGGATGCAGAAGCCCATGCTGTTGAAACTAATTCTGAAACCGTTAAACCCGAAGCCAATACTGTAGCTTTTAATTGCTCAATATCTGCACCATCAATAAGTGGATGATTAACAGCTGGAACTGGATCTTGCCAAATTAAAACTTCTTCAGGAACTTCTGGACCAAAATAACGTGAACGTGGGCCCATATCACGATGTGTTAATTTAAACCAAGCTCTTGCAAATGCATCTGCAAACTGATCTGGATTTTCATAAAATCTTTTTGAAATGGGTGCATATGCAGGATCCAATATCAAAGCTAAGTCTGTGGTTAACATAGTTGGCGCATGTGATAATGAAGGATCATGTGCATCAGGCACTGTTCCTGCACCACCGCCATTTTTAGGCTTCCACTGATGTGCACCAGCAGGACTCTTTACTAGCTCCCACTCAAACTTAAATAAGTTTTCGAAATAGTTATTGCTCCACTTAGTTGGTGTTGTTGTCCAAGCGCCTTCTAATCCTGAAGTGATGGTATGAACACCATTACCAGTGCCAAAAGTATTTTTCCAACCAGTAGCTTGCTCTTCAATACTTGCACCAGCAGGCTCTTTACCTACATATTTACCTGGATCAGCAGCACCATGTGTTTTACCAAATGTATGACCACCAGCAATCAATGCAACTGTTTCTTCATCATTCATTGCCATACGTGCAAAAGTTTCACGAATATCTTTTGCAGAAGCAATTGGATCAGGATTACCGTTAGGACCTTCTGGATTTACATAGATCAATCCCATTTGAACAGCCGCTAATGGATTTTCTAAATCTCTATCTCCACTATAACGCTTAT